>Ga0265294_10006561_pt1 | contig 13961 bp, 13 predicted proteins | sample MunlanPumphouse3_FD_192504 | JGI IMG/M metagenome (GOLD analysis project Ga0265294, IMG submission 192504) | Groundwater microbial communities from a municipal landfill in Southern Ontario, Canada - Pumphouse #3 | ecosystem: Environmental > Aquatic > Deep subsurface > Groundwater | place... | reverse complement strand
GACATTGCTCGAGAAAAGGCCATACGAAATTTCCGGAGGGGAGACACAAAGGGTGGCTATCGGCCGCGCCATATTCAATGCTCCGTCACTTCTGCTCGCAGATGAACCGACCGGTAATTTGGACACAAAAAATTCCAATGCAGTGATGAATCTCTTCTCGGAGATTAATGACAGACATGGTGTCACAACTTTGGTGGTAACCCACAACCCTGAAGCGGCCTCATATTGCAAGAAGATCATTTTCATCAGAGATGGAAGGCTCTACAATAAAATAGAAAGGGGTGAGAACCGGAAACAGTTCTTCAACCAGATAATGGATGTACTCTCATTCTTAAGTACCGCACAGGATGTGGAATAAGGAGACATTGTCATGACTTTCAAAGATATAATAAAAGACGAGATTAGAGGGAATATCCCTACCTATAAAGAATACTTTCTCGCTACGGCATTTTCCGTACTTGCAGTATTTATGACACTTATGGTCATCTTCAATCCCCTTTTGATGCTCAATTCACTGGCAGTTAACTTTGTTATGGCGACAAAAGCCGTTCTGATAATTATCTGCATCTTTTTGGTGATGTTTATCTACTACTCCCAATACACCTTTCTCAGGCACCGCAGCAGGGATTATGCAATGTTCACCATTCTGGGGATGAAGCGAAGCCGTCTGACCTTCCTCAATTTTTGCGAGTCGGCCACCGTTTACTTTGCGGGATTTATGACAGGAGTGCTCGTCTCTCTTTTGCTTGAGAAGCTGATTTTTATGGGCTTCGCCAAAATACTTGATATTCCTGAATTCGGTATGTATCTGCCGACTAAGGCCATCATTGTGACTTTTATCATTTTTGCCGCCATTTTTGCCGTCATGCAGATTGTATCATGTATAATGCTCCACAGGATGGATGTAAAAAAATATCTCCTCTTCGGACAGAAAACACAGAAAATGAAGAAGATCAATGTTCCGGTAGCTATTATAGGTGCCATCTTGATACTGGGAGGTTACTATCTTGCACTAACGGTCACTGACAATAATCTTTTCCAAAGAATAATTCCGGTCGTACTGATGGTTGTGGTAGGACTTTACTTTTTTTACAGTGAATTGTGCCCCTGGGTATTCCAACTGATGGAAAAACACAAAGCCTGCTACTTCAAAGGTGTCAATATGCTCTGGATCTCCGATATGAGATACCGCATTAAAGATTTTACGCTCATCCTCTATCTAATCACGGTCACCATGTCCGTAGGTTTAACCGGCTTTACCGCAGTCTTTAATGTCGCCACATCAGAACTGGCAGATGCCCTTGTCCCCAATGAGAGCACACTCTATCCGATAGCAGTGTTGAAAGTAACACCTTATTGTGATACACTGTGTACTGTACCAAAGATCGAAAAGCTCCTGTCAGATGAGCAAATAAGCTATACTGAGAGTACAGTCAACCTATATACCATTCTTGATAAAAGTAAAGCCTTAATTAGAAATTCCGACCTGAAGTACCTGTTCGATGGCGTGAATATGCCTGTAATGGGAACTGCAGACACAATGAGACTGTTGGACTCCGAGCACAAAATGGCTGTTCATCTTCCACTTAGATATGTCTATGCCGTAAAGGATGACGTTATTAACCGCTATACTGAAGGATATGATGAGTGTTCACTGACCCTGTTCGAATTTAAGGCCCCTAAAAACTTGGGGAAGCAGCTAATCCCCATCAATGACAGCAACGATACACAACAAACAGGGGAAATGCTTTACTCCTCAGGCCTTTTCAAATACTTCTACTTCATAATGAGAAGAACTTACCTGCTGCTGAGTTTCTACTTTGTAATTGTATTTTATGTCTGCGCAGGGTGTATGCTGTATTTCAAGTTTTACAACAATGCAACCGAAGAGGGTGCCAAATATCTGAGTTATTTGAAGATGGGTCTTTCCCCTAAGGAAATCCGGAAATCGGCGACTATCCAGATTGCAACACTCTTCTTACTGCCTACACTGATGAGCATCCTCAATGCAGCCATGGCAATGTCCGCTCTCCTAAGAGATGGAGCACCTGCCACATTTATGACTAATACGCTCTGTATCATCCTGTTCACCCTGTTTATACAAGTTATATACTACTTTGTGATAAGGTCAGGATACCTGCGGAAAATACTGCCGTAAGTCTGCTACGCCTCCTCTACCGTGTTGGTGACGATCTCCGGCTTTGAAAAAGGATTTGTCGGTTGTTCCGGATTTTCGGGCGTAAGAGTCTTCTTGCTGCAAGAGCAAACGCACATTGCTACAACGACTAATGCCATCAAAAATAAAACTGTTTTTTTCATATTAATTTTTTGGAACTGCTTTTGAAAAATATTTCCAGTGAAAAATAGCAAGGTAAAAGGCCCCGCATGTAATACAGGTGTCCGCAAAATTGAAGATTGGCCTGAAGAACAAAATATCTTTGCCTCCCCAAATTGGGACCCAACTTGGGAGCGTGGTATCGACAATCGGGAAGTAGAGCATATCCACTACCTTGCCGAACAAGAACTTGGAGTATCCTCCCCCCTGAGGAAACAACTGTGCAACATCAGTGAAGGTGCTCTCGCTAAAGATAACACCGTAGAACAGGGAGTCGAGAATATTGCCAAGTGCGCCGCACATGATGGCTGCCAATCCGAATAAAACACCGACAGGAACGTCGGGCTTCTTCATCAACTTTCTGATATACAGAAAGACAGCTATCACAAGTACGATGCGACAAATGCTCAATATCAATTTACCGACACTGCCACCCGCCTGCATGCCAAAAGCCATTCCGTTATTTTCAATAAAAAATATCTGGAACCAGTCACCAAAGACATGAATGCTCTGCCCTATCGTCATGTTGCACTTGACCAGAATCTTGGAGACCTGATCAATTATCAGCAACAGCAACACGAAAGCGGTAATTTTAGCGCCTCTTGAGATCTTCATCTATCGGACCTATTTGTTTTTATCATTCTTTGCCTCAATGCTCAAAGTTGCATGAGGTACGATTCTTAATCTTTCTTTAGGAATCAATTTGCCTGTCTCACGGCAAATACCGTAAGTCTTATTCTCAATCCTGATAAGCGCAGCTTCCAAACTTTGAATAAACTTGTACTGACGTGCAGCCAACTGTCCCGATTCCTCCTTAGAGAGAGCTGAAGCGCCCTCCTCCAACACCTTAAAAGTAGGAGAAGTGTCTTCTGTATCATTGCTGGAGCTATGATCAACAACGCCTTTAAGCATATCATAATCCGCCCTAGCTTTCGCAAGCTTCTCTAAAATAATCTGTTTGAACTCTTGCAGCTCTTCATCACTATAGCGTACCTTTTCCTGTTGAGGTTCCGCTGTTTCTTCTTTCTTTGCCATAGCTTAATTGTTTATTTCGTAAAGATAATAATAAGAGTTGAAAACTCAGCATTTTTAATAATGAATTTTGTCTTCATTTTCTTTCCAGGCCTGAAATGGGACCATACCTTGCTCAGGCAGAATACGCTGCATCAAAATACTTCTCTTCTCCTTTTTAAGATCTATCTGTCTGTAAATATATCTGTCATCAAAACCGACAGTAGCAGCATCATCCTGATTGCCCGAATAATATATTGCGTCTATGTGAGCCCAATAGCAGGCGGCAAGGCACATCGGACAAGGCTCGCAACTTGTATAAAGCAGGCATCCGTCCAGATCAAAAGTCTTCAATTTTTTGCAGGCAGATCTTATTGCGTTGACCTCCGCATGAGCTGTCGGATCAAAATCCTTCGTCACGCTGTTGGAAGCGGAAGCAATAATTTTTCCGTCCTTAACAATTACACACCCGAACGGTCCACCGCCGGAAGTTGCACTCTCTTTGGCAAGAGCTATAGCTTTTGCCATAATTTCCTCGTTAGTGTAACTCTTCATAATATTCTGTTAATTAGTTATCTGCTCAATTTTGAGACAGCTATCCGTATCTCTCCGTCTTCCCACTCGACTTTAACTCCTCCTGCACATTCGGCATCAAGTCTGATGCTCTCTGCAAGTGTCTGTTCACAAACATAATGCCTGAATTGAGATAGAGATTCGGCTATCTCGCTGCGATCTTCTATAACAACTGCTATTCTGTCTGTTACCTCAAAACCGCTGTCTTTTCTGAGATTTTGGATACGATTGATCAGTTCGCGCGCAACACCCTCCTTACGAAGTTCATCGGTAACGGTGACATCAAGAGCCACCGTCAACCTGCCCTCCGTAGCAACCAACCATCCCGGCATATCTTCGGAAGTGATCTCATAATCCTCAGGGGTCAGTTCAACATCGCCTGAAGGCAACGCCAATGTATAATTGCCGCTGCGTTCGATATCCGATATCGTCTGCTGTGCGATGGTTGACAAAGAGGAAGCAATCTCCTTCATCTGCTTTCCGTAACGCTTCCCAAGAGTCTTGAATTTAGGCTTTATTTTCTTGGTAATCAAGCCTGTAGTATCATGTATAAATTCAACTTCCTTAACATTTACCTCACCCAAAATAAGCTGCTTGACCATCTCGATTTGATGCTGAATATGCGCATCAAGTACAGGTATGATGATTTTAGCCAGCGGCTGACGCACCTTGATATTAACCTTTCGTCTCAAAGCCAACACCATTGACGAACCAAGTTGGGCAAGACTCATTCTCTCTTCAAGATCCGAATCAATATCAGCCTCGCAGCAATCAGGCATCATCACAAAGTGAACCGAATCTGCCTCAGGCACAAGATCACAGTAAAGCCTGTCCATAAAGAACGGTGAAATTGGCGCAGCAAGTATGGCAACAGTTTTAAGTGCCTCATATAATGTCTGATACGCAGCTTTCTTACTTTCTGTCATGCCGCCTCCCCAAAATCTCTTTCTATTAAGCCTGACATACCAGTTGCTCAGATTGTCACATACAAAATCCTGAATCATTCGGCCGGCAGTAGTAAAGTCATAATCCTCATAAGAGGCTTTTACATTTTTAATCAGCGTATTAAGAAGAGATATAAGCCATCTGTCGATCTCCTGCCTCTCGGCAACAGGAATCGGAGGAATGTTCGGATCAAACTTATCCACATTTGCGTAGAGGGCAAAGAAAGAATAGGTGTTATACAGTGTTCCGAAAAATTTCCTTCTCACTTCATCTACTCCAGCCTCATCAAACTTCAGGTTGTCCCAAGGCTGAGCGTTGGTAAGCATGTACCATCTCAGAGAATCGGCACCATATTCATCGAGAGCCTTAAACGGATCTACAGCATTACCGAGCCTCTTGCTCATCTTGTTGCCATCCTTATCCAACACCAAACCATTGGAAATAACGCTCTTATATGCGCATTTACCACTTACCATAGTGGAAATTGCGTGCAATGTAAAGAACCACCCTCTGGTCTGATCAACACCTTCTGCGATGAAATCTGCAGTCTGTCCGAATTCAGGGGTTCCCAATTTTGCCAGCCCTTCCTGGGCAAACGGCATAGATCCGGAATCAAACCATACATCTATCAGATCACTCTCACGTACCATCTTCCGGCCGTCATCCGAAACAAGAAACCAACCATCCACATAAGGACGGTGCATATCTATCTTATCATAATTTGACTTGGCATAATCCCCAGGCACAAAACCCTTATCTTTCAGTGGATTAGATGGCATAATGCCTGCAGCAACAGACTTTTCCAACTCGTCATACAACTCCTTCAGGGAGCCGATGCACTTCTGCTGCAGTCCATCTTCCGTCCTCCATATAGGAAGAGGAGTACCCCAATAACGGCTGCGTGACAAGTTCCAGTCCTGAAGGTTTTCAAGCCATTTGCCGAATCTACCTGAACCCGTAGCTTCGGGCTTCCACTTGATACTCTTATTTAGCTCTATCATCTTATCCTGCACGGCAGTACTCTTGATAAACCATGAATCCAACGGATAATACAGAATCGGCTTGTCCGTTCTCCAGCAGTGAGGATAGTTGTGAACGTGCTTTTCTATCTTAAAGGCCTTGCCCTGCTGCTTTAGTTCTACACAAAGATCAATATCAAGGGTTACATCGTCCGGACCGAGAGCAGGGTCGTATGCATTCTTTACAAATCTGCCTGCATAAGGTGCATATTTGTCAACATCCACTCTGTCTTTCACGAAATCGGGATCAAGATCTTCAATCCTGTAAAGCTTACCGGTACGGTCAACCATTGCCTGGCGTATTCCTGCGGCATCAACAACCATCATCGGAGGAACACCGTTAATCTTGGCAACCTTATTGTCATCGGCACCGAATGTAGGAGCTATGTGGACAATCCCCGTACCATCTTCAGTGGTCACGAAGTCGCCTGTTATCACCTTCAAGCCGCCCTCTTCACACTTAACCCACGGGATCAACTGTTCGTATCTGATACCTGAGAGAGCAGACCCTTTTATCGGCGCTCCGAACACCTTGTACGGATTTTTATCGTTAAAATGAGCATTTATCAGAGCCTTCGCCAAAACATAGATTGCCGGCTCTTTAGTATACGGATTTACACTCTCAACCCTGACATATTCAATATTAGGCCCTACACAAAGTGCCGTATTGGAAGGAAGTGTCCACGGAGTGGTGGTCCATGCTATAAAAAATACCGGAAGTGTGCTGTCTTCAAACAAAAATTCGGACTTTGCATCCTTTATAACCTTAAACTGTACAACTGCAGTAGTATCCTTAACGTCCCTATAGCAGCCCGGTTGATTTAACTCATGCGAACTTAGACCGGTACCGGCAGCCGGTGAATATGGCTGGATAGAGTATCCCTTGTAGAGCAACCCTTTGTCGTAAATATCCTTCAGCAGATACCACAGGGTCTCAATATAATGATTATCATAAGTAATATACGGATTGTCCATATCTACCCAATAACCTATTCTCTCGGTAAGAGACATCCACTCTTTGGTATATTTCATCACCTCTTTGCGGCAGGCCTTATTGTAATCTTCAACAGAAATCTTCTTGCCGATATCCTCCTTGGTAATACCCAACATCTTCTCAACGCCCAACTCTACAGGCAGGCCATGAGTATCCCAACCTGCTTTTCTCTCAACACGGTAACCTGTCTGAGTCTTATATCTGCAGATCGTATCCTTTATGGAACGTGCCATAACATGGTGTATACCCGGCATTCCGTTAGCAGAAGGGGGACCTTCGAAGAAAACGAATTTCGGCCTTCCCTCGCCCTGTTCAAGCACTTTTTTAAAGGTATTATCTTTGCGCCATCTCTCTAATACTGTACGATTTATATCGACCAAATCTAATTTTTTGTACTCGGCAAATTTCATGCTCTTTCTCTTATTTTTATTTTTTGAATTTGCAAAGATACGATAATTCACTAACTTTGAGCAATCAACAATATCAACTTTATGGGCTTAATCGACATTATCATCGTAATCTGTTTCCTTCCTGCCCTCTATTTCGGCATCAAAAACGGACTCCTCAAGCAAATAATCTCTCTTGCCGTCATTTTCCTCGGAATTTGGCTATCCATAAGATTTGCAGATCTTGTATCTACCTGGATATTAAAGTATTTGGAGATATCTAAGATTTGGGTTAATATTATCTCCTATATAATTATTTTTTCTTGCGTTGCCATTATTCTCAGTCTGGTGGGTAAGTTGATGGAAAAAGTAATCAAAGTAGCCCTGCTTGGATGGCTTAACCGTCTGTTGGGCGTCATCCTGACAATCGGCATATTTGCGCTCATTATTTCAGTCACCATATACTTCATTGATTCGGTAAATAACCTTGTAGAGTTTATTCCCGAATACAAAATTGAAGAATCCAAATTGTATCCGTTTTTCTTAAAAACAGCCAATTCTCTCTTTCCTGTTTTGAAGAATCTTTTCTAAAAAAAATATTTCACTCCACTGCGAACAAGAGTTGTGAAAATTGCTTTTTCGAGCATACTGTTCTGCTCGATTTTGTCCTATTTTGCTTGCGAAAACAAACAACAAAATAATGACAAAAAAAGAAAAGATATTTTCCGCCGCAGAACTTGAACACACGATCAGAGGTATAATGACACCTGTCGGATCCTTACTTGGAGCCGCCTACATCATCACTATGATCGTTGCGCTTGTTTTGTGCGCAATATCTGCATTGATATTAATTTAGAGGGGGCTGTGGGAAGAGTGTCGAATGGCAGATAGACCGTGGGGAGAGAGATGCCCCCTCTTTTAAAAACTAAAGAGATATGAAGATGAAACAGGATATTAAACAACACGACAAGACAGACTGTGCAGCGGCATGTATAGCTTCTATTGCACGCCGGTACGGATACAGGATCCCTCTGACCATCATCAGAGAAGCTTCCGGTACAGGCAGAGGCGGCACTACCATCAAGGGGATAATAGATGCCTGCGGCGAGATTGGCTTCAGCGCAAAGGCCTTCAAGTCACCTGAGGCCGATATTAACCCTCTCTATAAAGTACAATGCCCTGTGATCCTGCATCTGCTGAAAGAGAACGGAGATCTGCATTTCGTGGTTTTATACGCAATTAACACTGTGAAAGCAACGATCATGGACCCTGCCGAAGGGACCCGATGCAAAATCAAAACAGAGCAGTTGCGAAAAGAATGGAGCGGATATATCGTAACAATGATACCGGATACCAACATGAAGATATCCACCACTCACCCTTCACTGTGGATTCAGTGCCTCTCTTTGCTGAGGCTTGTAAAAAAAGATCTGATCCTGTCACTTGCAGGAGCTTTGGTTTATATCATAATCGGTATCAGCACAGCCCTGTTTCTGCAACATATTATTGACAATGTCCTACCCGCACACGATATCGGAGAGTTGAGCAAAGTAGGTACAGTTATGACACTTCTAATGATAAGCGCCTTATTTATAGGATATTGTCGCATAGTATTCTCTCTGCGAGCCGGAATTAATGTGGACAGCCGTATCATATTAAAGTACATGAGTCATTTGCTCAAATTGCCTTTGAGCTTCTTCTCGCAGAGAGGCACGGGTGAACTCAACTCAAGAATTGGAGATGCAATGAAGATCCGTTCATTTTTAATTGACGGTCTGACAGGTATATTTATCAGTATTTTAACATTATCCGTCTCGTTTGCTCTCATGTTTACTTATTATTGGAAATTGGCGTTACTCACGCTCATTTTTATCCCATTGTACATCACACTTTATCTGATATCCAATAAAATAAACAAGAGGGCAAATCGAGACATCATTGAAAATGCCGCGCGCTTTGAGGAAAAGACGGTCGAGAGCATTACTGCGGTCAGAAGCATAAAGTATTTCGGCAACGAGGAGACCTACTTGAGGATGGTAGAGAAGCAGTACGTCACTTTGGCCGACAAGATCTATAAAGGCGGCAAATATATAGGCATCTTTGCAACCTCTTCGGATGCAATCTCCAAACTGCTAACCATCGTACTTCTGATTATCGGCTCACTCTTTATTTTCAACGGCGAATTAAGCGTTGGAGAGCTCATTTCATTTTACACAATGACAGCTTACTTCTCATCTCCTCTCAGCAAACTTGTAAACATAAACAGTGAGATTACGGAGGCCAACATTTCCGCAGAGCGTATCTTCGATATTCTTAATCTTGAGCCGGAAGGGACTCATACCATAGAATTTCCATTAGAGAAGAGCCATGATATCGTGTTCAGGGACGTGACATTTTCATATCCGGGCAATGAAACTCTTCTCAAGAACTTCAATCTGACAATTGAAAAAGGAAAAATCACCGCAATAAAAGGAGCGAGCGGCTGTGGTAAAAGCTCAATTGCCTCCCTGATAATGAGGGGATACAAGGTACAGCAAGGAAAAATACTCCTCAACGGGACCGATATCAATCTGATCGACCTGGAGCAATGGCGTTCCTTTGTCTCAATTGTACCGCAGGAGAGCGATCTTATGAGTTGCAATATCCTTGAAAATGTGACCGGCTTACAGGCAGATCCCGATATAGAAAAAGTCATCAGTATTCTTGAAGAACTTGGACTCCGTAATTTCATTGCTTCTCTGCCTATGGGTATTTTGACAAAAATAGGAGAGCAGGGATCACGTCTTTCCGGAGGGCAGAAACAGAGAATAGCCCTTGCAAGGGCACTGTACAGGGAGCCGCAAATCCTGATACTGGATGAAGCGACATCATCTCTTGATGATGAATCGCAGCAATATATTCTGAACAAAATGATTTCGCTCAGAAATGAAGGAAAAAGCATAATTATGATCTCGCACAAAGCGGATAACATTAACATAGCAGACACAATAATTGATATGAGTGCGCACTCAGCATAGGTTAAGTCCGGACGCCTTTAAGGACGGACAAATTATTAAAATTATAGATCATGGAAGAACTAAGAATGAACGAATTGGGGCTGAAAGAATTAAATTCTTCCGAACTCCAGACTACAGGTGGTATCAGCTTTGTCGATGCACTGCGTGCCATTGAAAAAATCAGACTTGTAGTTACATTTATCAGCAATTACATTCCGGAACTTGTCGAAGGATTTAAAGACGGATATGCGGCAAGTCAAGTAACCATTCATTAACATTTAAAATGAAGATAACATGAAAACAGATTATCAAAACTTCGGATTAATTGCCATCGGGGAGCACGAAAGTGCCTGTATTGCAGGTGGCATTGACAGATCTGCTCAGCAAGCCCTGTACACTATAGGATATGCACTGGGATCACTGGCGGGATACCTTTCCAAGCTTTACACCAAATGGTTTAAAAAAACTGCTGTAGCATAGAGAGAGTATCATCTTCTAATTATTCGGGATGCCTCTTAATTGAGGCATCCTATTAAAAAAGTAGTACATTTGTAAGTTATACCGCCATAACATAGAGCATGAACGATCTAAAAAAAACGATTTTGCCCCTGTGCCTTATCCTGACAACGATTGCCTGCCATGGGCAGTCTTCAAAGAGATGGACACTGGACGAGTGTATTTCATACGCCTGGAACAATAATCTTCAAGTCAAACAGCAGGAGATAGTTCACGAACAGGATATCAACAACTTGAAGCAGTCAAAGCTAAGCTACATTCCCAATTTCAGTGCTTCAATGGGACAAAATTTCAACTGGGGAAGAAGCGTGAACATTCAGGAATTACAGATTATCGAGAACAAACTCAGCATGGCAACGAGTGCTTCTATAAGTGCATCTACCCCACTTATTGACGGACTCTCTAAATATTATACGGTTAAGAGCAATACAATTCAGGCCGAAATATCGGAACTGAATATAGAAAAACTGAAAAACGACATTTCTCTCAATATAACGAGAGCATATTTGCAACTGCTGCTCTCAAAGCAGGTCTATGACAACGCAATGTTGAGTTACGAAAATATCGTAGCCCAAAAAGAACAGACCGCCCGTCTGGTGGAAGCCGGTAACCGGCCGTACAGTGCGCTGCTCGAAATAGAAGCGCAGGTAGCATCGGAAAAAGTACAGGTAGTAAATGCTGTCGGTAATGTGGAAACCAATACTCTGGCTCTGTCACAGATGCTTGACCTTCCTTACGATGAGACTTTCGATATAGTTTCTCCAAACATTGACAGTCTAATGTCTGGATATAACGCACTTACCGTTAGCGATTTATATAGTACAGCCAAGACTTTACCTCAAATTAAAAGTGCGGAATATGCACTGGATAACAGCCAGGTACAGCTTTCCATGGCCAAAGGAGCACGATATCCTTCAATCTCACTCTCTGCAGGTTACGGCACTTTCTATAGTGACGCGGCCGAAGGAGCTTTCAAAGAGCAGTTTATTGACAATCGGAACCCATCGATCGGCATAAGCCTGAATATTCCTATATTCAACGGTTATCAGGCTGGCACTAAAGTCAAGAATGCCAGATTGAATGTCAAAAATTACGAGATAGAATTAAGTACTCGCCATCAGGAATTGCTCAAAGAGATCCGGTCCGCCATCACCGAAGCTAACAACTGCTACGAACGGACCATTGCAGCCGAGCAGAATATGAGGGCAATGGATGAGTCTTTCCGCATGGCCATGCGCAAGTTTGAGAGCGGAGCGATCACGAGTACGGACTATATTACATCAAAGACAAACTACCTGAAAGCACAGTCCGAATACTATCAGGCAAAGTTTCAGTATATTTTTCAGATAAAAATTTTAGATTATTACAAGGGGATCCCCATAAAACTATAAATTCAACTATGGCTAAAAAGAAAAGTAAAATAAAGACGTGGCATATTATCCTCGCTGTCATAGTGATAGCGGTTGCCGTAATAGTCATCGTCGGAGGTAAAGATAAGGGAGTAAAAGTCAGTACGGCCTCTGCCGAGATCAAAGATATCATTGAATCCATACCTGCCAGCGGTAAAATCCAGCCCGTAATTGAAGTTAAGATCTCCCCCGACGTCTCGGGCGAAATAGTCGAACTGAATTTCGAAGAAGGTGAAAAGATCAACAGAGGTGATCTGATTATCAAGATTAAACAGGATGTTTATATCTCTCTTGTTGAGAGATCGGAGGCAGCCTTAAATACATCAAAAGCTCAATATTGGCAACAAAATGCACAAATGATTCAGGCTGAACTCAGCTACAACCGTAATAAATCTCTATATGAGCAGAAAGCCATCTCTGCGTCAGACTTCGAGACGGCACAAGCCAACTATGAGGTAGCCAAGGAGCAGCTCAAAGCTGCTGAATACAATATCAAGAGTAGCGAGGCCTCCCTGAAAGAAGCTCGTGAGAATCTCACTAAAACAGTCATCTACGCCCCCATGAATGGCGTTATTTCCAAAATGAGCGTCGAAAAGGGCGAAAGAGTCGTAGGAACCAGTCAGATGGCAGGTACCGAAATGCTGCGAATAGCCGATTTCAGCAACATGGAAGTATTAGTGGATGTCAATGAAAACGATATCATCCGCCTTCGCACCGGTGACACCGCTACCATAAATGTAGATGCATATCCAAACAGAGAGTTTAAGGGAGTTGTGACTCACATAGCAAATTCCGCAAAAAACATTGACTCCGGAATGAATCAGGTAACTAATTTCGAAGTAAAAATAGCCATTCTGCAAGATTCATATTCCGATTTGTTGGAAAATAACTCTATTCCATTCCGTCCCGGCATGTCAGCCTCTGTATCTATTGTAACCAATCAGAGGAAAGGCATATTAACCGTTCCCGTCCAGAGCATTTTCACAAAAGAGGGAAAGGAGCACGTATGGCTTGTGTCGGAAGATCATATTGTATCCTCACACATAATTACAACCGGAGTACAGGATCTGACCTCAATTGAGATTACCGATGGCCTTACAGGAGAAGAAAAAATTGTCATCGCACCATACTCGGCTATCACTCAAACGCTTAAAGACGGAGACAAGATTACTTTGGATACTAAATAACATTAAAAATGGAAGAACCCGTATTATTGCTGATTGAAACAAGTACAGAGAGTTGCTCTGTAGCACTGGCAAAAGGTGGAAAAATAATCTCAAGGAGACTTACTACAACACCGCGTCTGCACGCCTCCATCCTTGCTCCCTATATTCAGGAAGTACTTTTAGAAAGTGGCATCGACATAAAAGATTGCTCTGCGATCGCGGTAAGTGAAGGACCTGGCTCATACACCGGACTGAGAGTCGGAGTCTCTACTGCCAAGGGGTTATGTTTTGGAGCCGGCAAGCCCCTTATCGGGATCAATACCCTGCAAATTCTTGCCATGCAGGGAATCGGAGCAGCAGACAAGATCGTCCCAATGATAGACGCCAGAAGAATGGAAGTTTACAGCGCAGTGTTTGATTCAAGTTGCCATCAAGAATCTGATACAGAGGCCATTATACTTGAGAAGGAGAGTTTTTGCGAGTTGCTTGATCACAATACGGTACTTTTTATTGGCAATGGTGTTGCCAAATTTAAAGCAATAACAGACCATCCTAACGCCAAGTTTTGTAATTGCTACCCTGATGCCGCAGCTATGTTGATTCCGGCAACA
>Ga0265294_10006560_pt1 | contig 13961 bp, 9 predicted proteins | sample MunlanPumphouse3_FD_192504 | JGI IMG/M metagenome (GOLD analysis project Ga0265294, IMG submission 192504) | Groundwater microbial communities from a municipal landfill in Southern Ontario, Canada - Pumphouse #3 | ecosystem: Environmental > Aquatic > Deep subsurface > Groundwater | place... | reverse complement strand
ACCGGAATGGTCGGCCAGCGCTTTTTGACCCTGCTTGAAAATCACCCGTATTTTGAAATCGCCTACCTTGCCGCGAGCCCGTCTTCGGCCGGGAAAACATATGAAGACGCGGTTAAGGGAAGGTGGAAGCTAAGCCTTCCCTGCCCGGGGGAAGCCTTGTCAATGGTTGTCCACAACGGCGAGAATATAAGAGGGGCGGCGGGGAAATGCGACTTTATTTTTTGCGCCGTTGAAGACGCCGACAAGCAGAAAATCAAGCTGCTTGAGGAAGCCTACGCAAGGGCGGAAATCCCCGTTGTTTCAAACAACTCGGTGAACCGCCACACCCCCGACGTGCCGATGATAATCCCCGAGGTCAACCCGCGCCACGCGGATATTATACCTTCCCAAAAAGCCCGGCTCGGCACGAAAAAAGGCTTTATCGCGGTAAAGCCCAACTGTTCGGTTCAATCTTATGTCCCCCCGCTCACCCCGCTTATGGATTTCGGGCCGGTTTCGGTGCTTGTCTCCACATATCAGGCGATTTCGGGGGCGGGCAAGACGTTTGAGTCCTTCCCGGAAATTCTTGACAACATCATCCCCTTTATCGGCGGGGAAGAAGAAAAATCTGAAATTGAGCCGCTTAAAATCTGGGGAAGCATTAAAAACGGCGCTATCGAGACCGCGGGGGACATTAAAATTTCGTCTCAGTGCATACGCGTGCCGGTGTCCGACGGACATCTCGCGTCGGTGTTTGTGAAGTTCCGTGAAAAGCCGTCAAAAGACGTTATTCTAAAGCGCTGGGCGGATTTTGAGGGGCTCCCGCAGACCTTGGCGCTCCCCCACGCCCCGGCGAAGTTTTTGACATATATGGACGAAAACGACCGTCCCCAAACCCGCCTTGACAGGGATTTATACGGCGGCATGGGAATAAGCGTCGGCAGGCTTCGCGAGGACAGCGTGTTTGACTATAAATTTGTCTGCCTTTCCCACAACACCCTCCGCGGCGCGGCGGGCGGCGGGCTGCTCACGGCGGAACTTTTATACGCCTTGGGCTACCTTTATTAAACTTTAAAAAAATCCTAAAAAAACCCGGCTCCCGCCGGGCTTTTTTATTGGTGTTTAACAATTAACTTATTTCTATTTGCCTATGTTTTTTTCTCCTGAACAGTCTTCGTAAGAACGGCCTGAAAAAGCGCGGCGCCTTTATAACATAGATTTTCATTTCCATAACCCCTTTATGTAATTATAATAAATATCCCCGCGCCCACTATAACCGCCGAGGATATAAACACCATGGCGGCAGGAGGCAGGAAACAAGTCAGCAGCACGCCGGCGCCAAAAGCCAGCGCGCAACATCCCACCGTTTTAAACCTGCATCTCATAAAAATCACGCCTTTCGTTTGCAGTGTATGCAAAAAGGCGTGTTTTAGTGATTTTGCCGCCGTCAGGCTGTAGTTTTTTGAATTATTCGAGCTTTTTTATAAAAAAGCGCTGGTTAAATGTCAGGGCTAAGGCGATTTTTTCTTTAGGAATTTAACTATTTCCCCCACAACTAAAATCGACGCCGACAGCCCAAGCACCTCAAGCCAGCGCGAGGGTGAGAGCGGAACGGTGCCGAAAAGGCCCGAAAACCTTCTTGTGAGCATAACGGCGGCCTGCGCGGCGGACGAAATCATCACCGCCCCCAAAAGGGGAAGGTTTACGCCGCTGAACATAAACGGCTTTTCGCTCCTCATGTTAAAGGAATGAAAGAGCTGCGAAAAGGACAACACCCCGAACGCCATTGTCGAGCCGGTCTTAAACCCCTCCGCGCTCCCCGAAAGATAGGCTATGACCGAAAGTCCGCCGATAAACACCCCTTCGATTCCGATTATAAACCTCTCTCTCCCCGAAAGCAGGGTTGAGGCCGGTTTTATTGGGGGGACGTCCATTACCGAATCTTTTACCTTTTCCATACCGAGCGCAATGGCGGGGAGGGAGTCGGTGACAAGGTTAACCCACAAAAGCTGAACGGCGGTGAGCGGCGAGGGGAGGGAGAGAAGCAGCGAGGTCAGCACCGCCGCTATCTCGCCGATATTGCAGGAAATAAGAAAATGCACCGATCTTCGGATATTCGCGTAGATACCCCGCCCCGCTTTTATCGCCTTTACAATGGTCGCGAAGTTGTCGTCGGTAAGAATAAGGTCACAGGCCTCCCGAGCGACGTCGGTGCCCGACTTTCCCATGGCGCAGCCGATATCCGCCTTTTTAAGCGCGGGGGCATCGTTTACGCCGTCGCCCGTCATCGCCACCACCCCGCCCTGCTTTTTATACGCCTCAATGATTTTCACTTTAAATTCCGGCGTGGCGCGGGCTATGACCGTCGCGCCGCGGATAGCTTCTTCCCTTTCCTCCCCCATTTCTTCTATTTCCCTTTGGGTGTAGGCGTTCGCGGCCGGGATCCCAAGCTCCCTTGCTATGGCAACGGCGGTGTCCTTATAGTCGCCGGTTATCATAACCACTTTTATCCCCGCTCTCCGGCATTGACCCACCGCTCTTTTCGCCTCCGGGCGGAGAGTGTCGGCTATCCCTGCCAAACCGGCGAGGGTGTATTTTACCCCAAGCAAGTTATCATACGGCCTTTCAAGCCTTGCGTAACCCACGCCGATGACCCGCAGCGCGCGGGAGGCGAACTGTTCGAGCTTTTTAACCTCAAACTTCTCATCTGAAAACCTTTCGACCTCTTCCGGAGCGCCTTTTATTATCGCCAAATAACCGGAGATATCCTTGTGGAGGGTTACCATTATTTTTGTGTGCGAGTCAAAAGGTATCTCGGCGATAATGGGGTGGGAATCTTTGTATTCTTTGGCGAAGGGAAAACGGCTCGCGGCAAAGTCAAACAGCGCCTGTTCTGTGGGGGAGGAAAGCCGGTTGTTGAGTAAAAACAGTTTTGAGAGTAGAAATGTATCGCCGTCCCACTTAGTCAGGGTCATTTTGTTTTGAGTGAGAGTCCCGGTTTTGTCGGAGCAGATTACCGTGGAGCACCCGAGAGTCTCGACGGCGGGAAGCCGCTTTACCACCGCCTTTTGTTTTGCCATATCGGTGACGCCTATTGAGAGCATGATTGTAACAATGGCGGGGAGCCCTTCGGGGATAGCCGCCACGGCAAGGCTTACGGAAGTGAGAAACATTTCCGCGGGGGGGAACCCCCTCGCCACCGAAAGGGCGAAAATGCCGATACAAATTATAAGCGCCGCGTTGCCAAGGCTTGTGGAGGTCTTAACCAGCCGCTTTTGGAGCGGGGTTTTCTCCCGCGGAGTCTCGGTTAAAAGAGAGGCGATATGCCCCATTCGCGTTTCCATTCCCGTTGAAACCGCAACCCCCCTGCCGTGCCCCCCAGTAACGACGGTGCCAGCCCACACCATGTTTTCGGCGGAAGAAAGCGAACTGCTGTTTTGCTTATGCTTCATGACCTCGCTTGTCTTATACACGCTGTGGGATTCCCCCGTGAGCGCCGATTCGTCGCAGACCAGCCCTACGCTTTGAGAAACGCGGCAGTCGGCGGGGATAAACGAGCCCTTTTCAAGCGAAATAATATCCCCCGGCACCACATGGCGGCTTTCTATTACAAACTCCACGCCCTCGCGCATGACCTTGATATGGGGCTGGGAAAGCTCTTTTAACGCCTCAAGCGCTTTTTCGGCGCGGTTTTCCTGAATCACGGAAATAAATGAGTTTAAAAACACAATGGCAAGAATAATAAAAGCCTCCGCGGTGGACTCGCCGTTTATTTTTGACACGGCAAACGACACGGCGGCGGCGGCAAACAGTATCCCTGTCATAATATCGGCGAAAGAGAGGATTATCTTTTTAAAAAGACGGTTGTTTTTTGATTCGGTGAGAGTGTTTTCGCCGTGAACGCTAAGCCGCGCCTCCGCTTCATAATGGGTTAGGCCGTCCTCAGCCGTGCCAAGGCAAAAATAAACCTCCCTCAGCGTTTTTTCCTGCCAAAGCATAGACAAATTTCCTTTCGTTTTATAAACAGGAGATAAAGATTCGGGAACATCATAAGCGAATTGGCTATATCGGCCAAATCCCAAGCCGAACCCACCGCTATCATCGCGCCGAGAAACGCGAAGCACGCCACAAGCGCTTTGTAAATCGGCAGGACGATGGGGTGGAGTTTCGCAAACAAAAATTTTATTGCCGTTTCCCCGTAAAAGCACCAGCTTATGACCGCCGCGAAGCCAAAGACGGCAAGCAGAACCGGGAGCAAGGTGTTCCCGGCGCTCCCGAACGAAAACATGTACATATCCCCCATATCCGTAAACCCGGCGGAAAGCAGCGCGAGCGCGGTGAGAGTGGAAAACACAAAGGTGTCAACAATAATCTCAAGCACTCCCCAGCCGCCCTGCGAGTGCGGGGTCGCGTCCTCGGACGAAGAGTGAGCCATGGGGGAAGAGCCCATCCCCGCCTCCGAAGAAAAAATCCCCCGCGTTACCCCAACCCTGACGCATTTTGAAAACGCCCAGCCCGCAGCTCCCGCGCCCGCTTGCCTTAAGCCGAAAGCGCTTTTGAAAATAGAAAAAAAGGCGTGGGGGAGGCGGGCGAAGTTAACGCCTATAATAAAAAAAGTCAGCGTTAGGTAAACGGCGCTCGCGGCGGGGACAAGAACGCCGGAAATCGCGGCTATCGTCTTTTTCCCCTTATAAATAGATATAAACACCAAAAGGGCGATAATAGCGCCGCAAAAGGCCTTTGGTAGCCCGTTTCTTGAAAGCTCGGCCGCCACCGCCGAGGACTGGGTTAGGCACCCGGTAAAAAAAGAAGTAAAAAGGCAGGAGCAGGCGAACAAAAACGAGGTTATTTTTTTGCCGCTCTTTTTCAAGGCGTGCATTGCGGAGCCCGAAAAAATGCCGTCCTCCCGCGCCCTATGCCTTACCGCGACGTTTATTTCGGCGTATTTCAGCATACAGCCCAAAAAGCCGATAACCCACATCCAGAAAACGCTCCCCGGCCCGCCCTCGGCAAGCGCTATCCCGACGCCGGAAATAGAGCCTATCCCCACCGTACCGCCCAGAGCGGTCGCGAACGCCGACAGCGGGGATATTCCGTCTTTGCCGCGGGTAAACTTTGCTTTTATGTCTCTTAATATATCGCGAAGCCCCGTTATTTGAAAAAAACCGCTCTTAAGGGTAAAATACAGCCCGAACGCCGAAATCAGCCCGATTGTCGGGGCGCCCCAAACTATACCGCTTACAAATTCAAGAAATCCCGCCACCTAAGCTCCGCCCGAAAGGCTCTCCCCTTAAAAAATTGTGCCTTACCGCGACCGACACAATACATATATATGCCCGCGCTTTACCAATTAAGCATTGACAACAAGGGGTTTTTGATTTACAATAACACATGCTTGAAAGATTTATCTTTCATGAATGAAAGATAATTCTTTCAAGCGGCAACTTTTTAAATTTATCAACGATAAGTAAAACTATCAAAAAGATTGCGGTACGGTAAAAAAATTGGCAAAAGTAATATAAACAAAAAAATATAGAGAGGTAAGACTTTATGAACGGGTACCCGGAGCTGAAAAGCTATAAGAAAAAGGATATCGATGAATTCCTGCTCCAGCTCAACGCCGAGCACCTTCGCCTTATGGCCGAAAAGGAAGACGAAATCAAACGCCTGTATTCGGAATGCGAATATTATAAAAAAGATTCTTCCCAAAAGGAAGAAATGCTTGAAACACAAAAAGAAGATTACGAACGCAGGCTTGGAGAGGCGGTAGCTGAATACGAAAAAATCAGCGCCAAAATAGGCGAAAAGTTCCTCTCCGCCGAAAAAGCCGCCGACGCGATAGTTGAGTCCGCGAAAGCGGAGAGCGCGAAAATCCTAAGCGGCGCTTCGGAAAAGGCCGAAGCTGTCTTTAAAGAAGCGCGAAAAGAGGCGGAATCTAACTGCGAAGAAATTAAAAAACTTTCCGACTTGCTTTACTGCCAGTTTAACAAGGCAATGGAAAGCGTAACTCTCGCCAACAAGCACCTCGACGGCGCTGTCGAGGCCGTTTCTAAATCAACCGCGGAGAGCGGCAAATGAGGGCGTTTTCCTCGGTCGGCGAGCTTATCCGCAACGCGAAAACGCTTTGCGCGGGGGACGAAATAACCCTCTCGGGGACCGTCTACACCGCCCGCGACGCTGCGCATAAAAAAATCGCCGCCGCTTTAAACAGCGGCGAAAAACCTCCTTTTGACCTTAGAGGTTCCGTTATTTATTACGCCGGCCCAACCCCCGCGAAGCCGGGCGAGAACTCCGGGTCGTTCGGCCCCACAACTTCGTCAAGGATGGATGTCTTTGCCCCGCTTTTATACGACAACGGGGTTTTCGCCACCATAGGCAAGGGCGAGCGGAGTGAAAAGGTAAGGCAATCGATTATAAAAAACGGCGGGCTGTATCTGCTTGCCATCGGCGGCGCGGGCGCGCTTGCCGCGAAACATATTATTTTGTCGGAGGAAGTCGCCTACCCCTCGCTCGGCTGCGAATCGGTAAAGCGGCTGATCTTCCGTGACTTCCCTCTTTACGTTGGCGTCGACACCTTCGGCGGGGATATTTTTACAAGAACAAAACTAAATAAGTGATAACAAAGAAAGGAAAACAGCCATGAGAAGGTCTTTTTTATTTTTGCTGTCCGCGCTTCTTTGCAGTTTAATTTTATCGTTCGCGCTTGGTTCCTGCGCGGGGCCCGGCCCTGCTTCAAGCGGCCAAAGCTCGGCTCTGTTGCCCTCGCAAAGCGGGGGGGAATACAGCGGGAGCGGTGAGGAAAGTCAGAGCCCTGAGGAAAGTCAGGGCAGTGAGAGCGGTGAAGTTTCCGCGCCGGAGGTAAACCGCGACTGGCCGGTGGTAACGGGCACTTTTATGCAGCCCGGCTCATTTTTATCCTTTAGCGTGAGCAACTGGAAAAACCACTTTAAAAACCTTAAAGAAGTGGGAATTGACATTTTTATAATCCAATGGACGGCGGACACCCCCGAGGGGGTGTTTAAGAGCGTTTACTACCCCTCCGAACTGACCGAGGACAACAAAACTTCGTCTTTTTATAACGGCTCCACGCTCCTCCCAAGAGTGCTTGAGGCGGCGGAGGAAGAGGGTATTAAGGTTTTTGTGGGGCTTAACCTTTCGGACGAGTGGTGGCAGTTCGCCTGCACAAGAGACGCTTGGAACAAAAAGCAGTCCGACCTCGGCGTCGCGATGGCGGAGGAAATATACAGCCTTTACAAAAACCAATACCCGAACGCTCTTTACGGCTGGTATTTCGCTTGGGAACTATACAACGGAATGCGGGGGTACGAAAAAAAAGTTGCCGAGTTTTTAAATATGTACTTAGACCCGCTGACTTTACTCGACCCCTCTATGCCCATGCTCCTCTCGCCGTTTGTCACCCACTCGGGCGGCACGCCGAAGGAGGCCGAGAGCGAGTGGAAAAAGGTTTTCGCGGACGCGAACTTTAGGGAGGGCGATATCTTCTGCTGTCAGGACGCCGTAGGCGCGGGACATATCGATATCGAGGAGTTGACGGGCTATTTCGCCTCTCTTAAGAGCGCAGTGGACACAAAACCCGGCCTTATCTTTTGGGCGAACAGCGAAAATTTCACGATAGATTATAAGTCCGCTTATTTGGGAAGATTTATAAGGCAAATGGAAATCGCGTCCGACTATGTGTCGGGGTATGTCACTTTTGCTTATTCGCATTACTACGCCAAAGACTTTAACGGCAAAGGCGGTTTTCACAGAGCCTACAAGCACTACTATGAAACCGGTGAGAAAAATGTCCCTATCCCGTCCCCTTCCATTACCTATAATTATGAAAACGACAGAGCGGAGTTTAAAATAGTCTGCCAAAACACCCCGGCGGGGATTGAAAAAATAATTGCCTCCACCCCCGGCAGGGACGATTATGTCAAGACCATCCCGATCGCGCAACTAAACAACGACAGCTTTACCTTCCACTATTTTATTTACCCGGAAGAGGGCGAGACCGACCTTTCGCTCGAGGTCACAACCTATGACTATTACGGCAATTCTTCCTCGGCGACAATTGATATAATTTTTGAGTAATAATATAAAAAACCCCCCGCTTGCCGTTTCCGGCGCGCGGGGGGTTTTTTTACGCTTCTTTATTATTTATCCATTCTGAAATAGTCGTTAAGCTCGTCAACGTCGGTTTCAAACGCTTGGGAGTATTTGTCGTAAGCCGCCACAAAGCCGCCCTTTGCCTTCGCGGTGATAAGCTGAACTAACATTTCATTGACCGATGTGCTGCCGGACTTTTTGCCTATCTGGAAAATCGCGCCAAGCTCGCACCCGCGGGCGGAGAAAATAAGGTCAAGCATCGCCTCGGAATCCTCGCGGGCAAGCTTTTGGTTTTTAAGCATTTTCTCATAATAGTTAAAAGCAAGCGAATCGGAATTTTTTATCCAAGAAAAATACCCGGCGACATCCATGACCGCAGCGGCAAACTCGGCGGCCTCTTCCCCGCAGTTTGCCGCGATACAATAGGCGTTTGTGACCCAAGTGTTGATAAGCGAGTAATAATCGTCCTGCTCCGCGGTATATTTGGGCACCGGAAGTATGCCGAAGACGTCGGGCATATCAAACACCTTGGCGGAGTTTATTCCGCCGGAATAAAAGAGACATCTTCCCTCTTGAAACGCCTCCTGCAAAAGCACCATCGGGGTGGTAGAGACATGGAAAAAGTCGTTGCCGCTGACATAAGAGTCGTCAAGCATAAGCCCGATAACCTTGTCAATCGTGCCTATGGCGGTCTCGCCCTTCATTGTCAGGGTGAGGAATCCCTCCGGGTCGGGGGAGAGTATCTTAACCCCGGCGCCGTAGAGCATGGCGTACATATCGTCGTTTTGCCCCGCCCAGCCGAACTCGTCTTTATAGTCGATTCCAATGGGAGGCGAAGAGTCTATGAGGAGTTTCTTTGAGTATTCAAGCGCTTTGTCAATTGTCCAATCGCCGGACACCGCAAGCTCAATGGGGTCTTGGAGCCCGAGGTCGTCAATCAGCCGGGTGTTATAGTAAACGCAGGGGGTGGAGTCTTTATGGTTAAAGCCGATATCCCCGATGGTAAAATAAAGCTGTCCGGCGATAGTCACGCTTTTGTTAAAAGACTGTTCCCACCAAGGGTTTTCCATATTTATGTTTTCAAGAGAATTTAAGTCATAAAGGCTGTTTTCAAGCGCCAGCGTGCCGCAGTCGTAAAGACAAATTGAGATCGCCTGAAAAGTCTTGTCATCGGCGGAGCTAATCGCGTTTCTCACCGTGTTGAGCGTTTCGCCGCCAAACCGAGCTACGGTTTGCTTGTAAATTTCGGCGATGGTAACCCCAAGCTCGTCATTAACCTTGTTGTTTCTGTCTCTTATTGCCTCGCTGACCGTACTGGGGAGGATTTCGTCGGCTGTTTCCTCGTTATACACAAATTCCGAAACAGGCGTCGCCCCAACGCCAAAAGTCAACACCGTGAAGGTTCTGTCCCTGTATTCGCTGCCCTTGTAAATATTAGGGTTGCTCAGGTGGTCGTGCTCGCTGCTCGGTTCCGAGGTTTGAGAAGCGGAAGATTCGTTATTTGTTTCCGAGCCCGAGCTCGGGTCTTTGGAAGTGTCGCCGCCGTTTCCCGCGCAGGCGGAAAATACCGCCGCCGCCAGTAAAACGCAAAGCAAAAGGGACAAATATTTTTTCATTAACGCTTGCCTCCTAAAATTAATGTTATGCCGATATGTTAGTTGTATTATAATTAATATATCACATTTTATTAATAAAAGCAAATGTTTTCCGGCGTTATGGATATTATTTGTTAAATAGGCTTAGCGGTAAACCTTTATTTAATACCGCGTCTGAAGCCACTTAATAACAAGCAGCACTCCGCCCGCCACAAGCCCCACCGACAAAATAGCAATTGAGATAAACAGCCCGGCTTTTGGCGAGGAGGGGTCTTTCAAAAGCGAAAACCTCACTTCGATTTCGGTGTCGCTCTCGATTACAACGCTGTACTGTTCACCGTTAATTTGAACCGAACTTCCGTTTACAAGAATCCGCGAAACTCTATACCCCTCGTTCGGCGTGGGGGTAAAGATAAAGGTTTCGCCTTTTTTAACAATTACCGCTCCCGACGGGCTGACCGACCCGTTTTCCCCCGAAACGACCGTCACGGTGAAATCCGCGGGGAGACCCTCGGCTATGAACACGAGTTCTTTTGAATTCTTAAGTGTGACGATGGCATAGCCGTCCTCGTCGCAAGCGGCGTTTTCCGCCGCCCGCACAAGCTCGCCCGCGTCGTACACATAATAGCTGAGCGGCTTTCCGGCGAAAATTTCCCCCACAAACACCTTGGCAGTCGCCTGCGCAGGGAAGATATCTTCAAGCTTGACAATGGTGAAGATAGAGTTCGCGTACTGCTCGCTTGAGGTGATAATGCTTCTTATAGATTCATAATCGGGGTTTTCAAGGTTCCGCTTAAGCGTAAGGTTTAGCTGTAAATAAGAAGTTCCGATTGTTGAATTAACGGTAAAAGTGACTTCATAATCGTTCGCCTTGAACATAACCGATCTTCCCTGACAGTCGGCTGAGTTTGTCAAGCACCGCCTTGTCAAGCAGGGTGGTCTCGGTCAAATCAATTAAAATAACCGAAGTGGTCCAGTCGACGTCTTCCACATTTATAACACCGTCGTCGCCCGAAGTGGATTTCGGTTTAAAGAAAGCTTCTATATTGTGGTTTGCCGAAACCGAAATAAAAGTATAAGTTGAGTCGCTGAGGGGAACGTCAATTCCGTCCACCTTGACATAGTCAACTTGATAGCCGCTGTCGGGGGTGACGGTATATGAAACCGTTTCGCCCTGAACCACCGTCTGGGTTCCCGGCGGCGAAATGCTTCCGTTTGCTCCCGCCGACGACGTTATGGTGTATTCGGTGACAACCGAGCCTTCGGGCACAAAAGTGACGGCAATGGTATGGTTTGCCTTCACATCGGTGAAGGTGTAGCTGTTGTTTTCAAGCGTTCCGCCGTCTTTGTCCGAATAAACCGTCACGGAATCGCACTTTACCGAGTAAATCTTGTAGTGCATATCCGGGGTAAACACAAATGTAATTGATTCGCCGTAATTGACATAGACCACGTTCCGCGCTATCTCGTAATCGACGGCTGTTATCTTTCCCCCGCCCTGCGCGGTGACCACGGCGGTTATTCTGTACTGGATAACCCCAAACGTGGCGACGACATGAAGGTCCTCGGCGGCGTTCACCGAAAGCGCCCCGTTTTCATCAACCTCAAAGGGAGTTCCGTTTATTTTAACCGAAGTTATTTCATAGCCCTCGTCGGGGGTGACAAGCATTGACACAAGACTTCCCTGACTTACGGTAAGCGTATCCCCCAACTCGCCGACAAACGAAATCACCCCGTGAGGGGTTCCCCCCTGACCCGCCGCCGCTTCAAGGGTCACGGTCACGTCTTGTGAAATAAGCGCGAAAACAGCCGAAACGGTGATGTCGTTCTCGACGGTATATGTATATTCATTTGTGTCGGCGGGTATTTCGCCGCCGTCAATGACAAAGCATCTAAGGTAATAGCCGTCGTCGGGCGTAAAGGTAAAAGTGACGCTTTGCCCCTTCATGGGGTGAACCTCGCTTGAGCTGACCGTTCCGCCGGCGGTTTGGTTTATGGTGACAACAAGAGGGCTGCCGAAGCTTAGGTTAAGCGTGCCGCTTTTAGTAATCGGAAGCGTGGAGAAAGTCATCGCGGTGTTGTCAAACGGCACGTCCAGCGTGTTTCCGTCTTCGGTAACATACTTTGCCGTTACAAGGGCTATTCTCCCGCCGTCCGACGCGGAAAAGCTAAAATTCAGCGTCCTGCCCCGCGTTACCCTAAGCCCCCCCGCGACAGGCACACCGTCAAGTTTAATTATAACGCCTTTATCGCTGCCCGAGACAAAATTACAAACTATATTTACGTCTAAATACTCATGCTGCTGAAAGTTGACGTTGAGAACATAGTCTTTTATCATTTCAATGCTTAGTATATTGCCCACCGGCGCCACGTCTATCCCGTTAAGCTCGGCGAACCCGAAAACCGAGTTCTCGCCCGGAGTCAGCGTTACCACGGCGGTGTCGCCGTAATTAAACGCGTATGTAGACGTAGACGTGCCGACGTCAAGCTCAAAGCCGACATATCCCTTCGCCACGTCAATGCTCCCGCGCGCGGGCTCGACAAAGGTTAAATAACATTTTTCCGGGTTTTGGGGTTGAGAGGGTTCTTCGTCCTCGCCGCTCTCGCCGCCGGCGGGGGCGGAAACGGCCGAACTCTCTTCATTCGCGAGCATGGCCGGCGCGAAACTCACCGCGAACAGGGCGATAATTATGGAAAGTGATGTTAAAACAGTTAATTTCTTCATTTTTATAACTATTCCTTTCTATCAATACACCAATACATATGATATGTAAAATGGATTGAAAATAAATTTTCAATTCATATAAATTTAGAATATGCAATCTTTTTGTTGGTTTCGGCTTGCCGAAATTGTGGTTTCAAAACCACAAAAACAAAAAGTTGCCGAATTCAAAATGATTTATAAAATCATTTTGAATTCATTTATTTGAAAGCGTGTCATCAAGCTGGCTGACAGAGCCGCCATATCCCAAAAACAAAACGTTTTCATCTTTTTCAAGAATAAATCCCAAATAAAGCCCGTCAAAAACATAAACGGTATTGAATTCTGTCTTCGCGAGCGTCTGCTTATACCCTAAATCGACAAGAGAGAGCAGATATTTTTTATATTCCTCTTCCTTGACTCCGCTTATTTTAATTATCCCGCAGTCGCCGCCGGAACTCACAAAGCAATAATCCACTTTTCCGTCCCGAAACTTGGGGATAAAAACGCCGTTGCCGTCCTCCGGCCAGTTAAGGCTTTTGCCAAAACCGTACTCGCGCCAGACATCGTCTATTAAATTGTCAATCTTTTCTTTTCCAACTTCGCTCCAAGCGGTGTCAAGCTTTTCTTTGAGATCCCCTTTCCCCACTTTTTCAAGCGCGCCCGAAACGGCGGAACAGGAGGTGAGGGTAAAACAAAAAAAGGCAAGCAAAACAAGCTTTGAGACAAAAGCGATAAGCGATTTTCCGGGCACTTCTTTTCTCCCCCGATTATAAACTATTAAACTATTGACCTATTGACCTATTGACTATTTAAATGATGTTTGCTATACTAAAAAAGCTGCCAAATGGCGGTTTTCGCCATTTATGAGTATTCATTATGCATATATTATACTCAAATAGCCGAACAATGCAATAAATATATATTAAATAATTGTAATATAATCTTTGTATGCCGGAGGGTTTTTAATGTCTGACAAAAAATTTGTGGAAGAAATCACCTCAATGGACGTTGATTTCGCCAAATGGTACACCGATATTTGCGTCAAAGCCGAACTTATCGAATACACCAGCGTAAAGGGCTGTATGGTGCTCAGGCCGTACGGCTGCGCCATATGGGAAAATATAAGAGATATCCTCGACAGGCGTTTTAAAGAATTGGGGCATGAAAACGTTTGTATGCCGCTTTTTATACCCGAATCGCTTTTGCAAAAAGAAAAAGACCATGTAAAGGGTTTCGCCCCGGAAGTCGCGTGGGTCACCCACGGCGGCGGCGAGGAGCTGACTGAACGCCTTTGCGTGCGCCCGACAAGCGAAACCCTCTTCTGCGAGCATTACGCCAATATAATCCACTCCTACCGCGACCTCCCCAAGCTGTATAACCAGTGGGTTTCGGTGGTGAGGTGGGAAAAAACCACCCGCCCGTTTTTGCGCACCCGCGAGTTTTGGTGGCAGGAGGGGCATACAATTCACGCCACAGCCGAAGAGGCGATCGAGGAAACCGAAAGAATGCTTGAGGTTTACGCCGAGTTTTGCGAAAAAACCCTTTCTATCCCCGTAATAAAGGGGAGAAAGACA
>Ga0265294_10006559_pt1 | contig 13962 bp, 10 predicted proteins | sample MunlanPumphouse3_FD_192504 | JGI IMG/M metagenome (GOLD analysis project Ga0265294, IMG submission 192504) | Groundwater microbial communities from a municipal landfill in Southern Ontario, Canada - Pumphouse #3 | ecosystem: Environmental > Aquatic > Deep subsurface > Groundwater | place... | reverse complement strand
AGATTAAAAAGAGAATCTTTAGCTGTTAGAGTAGGAAACAAAGGCATTGCAGAGATTTTAGATATGCCCATCTCTAAAACTTATGAGTGGTTTGCAGATAGTAAAAACTTTGAGTACTTTAATGCTCAAAATACACAAGTGGCACAGCCTATACTAAATGAGATAAGAGAGAGACTCTACTTCTTACACGATGTTGGACTTGGCTATATAACGCTAGGACGAGATGCAAGGACAATAAGCGGTGGAGAGGCTCAAAGGATTCGTATAGCATCTCAGATTGGTAGCGGTTTAACAGGGGTTTTATATGTTCTTGATGAGCCAAGTATTGGACTTCACGAGAGAGATACAAAAAAACTTATCCGTACACTAAGAAGTCTTCAAGAAAAAGGCAATAGTGTTATAGTTGTTGAGCATGATAAAGAGACGATTGAAAATGCTGACTATATTGTAGATATTGGTCCTGGGGCTGGAAAGTTTGGTGGAGAAGTTGTTTTTAGTGGAACGCTAGATAAGCTTAGAGCTGCCGATACACTTACTTCCGACTACCTCTATGGAAGAAAAAAGATAGAGTACTTCTATAGACGCCCTCAAGAGAAGTTTATAGAGATAAAAAATGTAACTCTAAATAATATCACGGATCTCAGTGCGAAGATTCCACTAAATAACTTTGTTTGTATAACTGGAGTTAGTGGAAGTGGAAAGAGTTCACTGATGCTTCAAACTCTGCTTCCAACCGCAAGAGAGCTTTTAAATCACGCTAGAAAAGTAAATAAAGTAGCAGGTGTTGAGATTACAGGGTTAGAGCATGTTGATAAAGTTATATATCTTGATCAAAGCCCAATAGGGCGAACTCCAAGGTCAAATCCAGCAACTTACACAGGCGTAATGGATGAGATAAGAAACCTTTTTTCTCAAACAAAAGAGTCTCAAATAAGAGGATATACCACTTCAAGATTTAGCTTTAATGTAAAGGGCGGCAGATGCGAGAAGTGTCAAGGTGAGGGCGAGATAAAGATAGAGATGCACTTTTTACCAGATATCATGGTGAAGTGCGATACTTGTCATGGTACAAGATATAATCAACAAACTTTAGAGGTTCTTTACAAAGGTAAAACTATCTCTGATGTTCTTAATATGAGCGTTGATGAAGCTTTTGAGTTTTTTAAACCCATCCCAAAAATCCATCAAAAGATGCAAACTCTAGTCGATGTAGGACTAGGTTACATAACACTAGGACAAAATGCAGTAACGCTCTCAGGCGGAGAGGCTCAAAGGATAAAACTAAGTAAAGAGCTTAGTCGTAAAGATACAGGTAAAACACTCTACATCTTAGATGAACCTACAACAGGGCTTCACTTTGCAGATGTTGACAGACTTACTAAAGTTTTACATCACTTTGTAGAGCTTGGAAATAGTGTTTTGATAATAGAACACAATTTAGATATGATTAAGAATGCTGACTGGATTATAGATATGGGTCCAGAGGGCGGATCTGGCGGTGGACTTATCATCGCTGAGGGCTCTCCAGAGGATTTGATTAAAAACTATAAAAAAACCAAGAGCTATACGGCTGAGTATCTCATAAAAGAGTTGCAAACTTTAAAGTAACACACCTCTTTAAGAGTTGCAAACTTTAAAGTAACACACCTCTTTAAGAGGTGCAAAGCCATGCAAACTTTAAAGCTCCACATCCCTTTTGGAAGCGAGGTTTTAACCTCGTAGATAGGGTTTATATAAGTTACACATCGGCTTTGAATCCGAACAGTACGAAGCTGAAGCATCGCTTCCAAAAGCCATGCAAATTTAAAAGCCGAACACCTCCTTAGGAGGTGCAAAGCCATGCGAACTTTGAAGCTCTAGATCTTGATTTGCTATATAATGTTAAGATCGTAAGTTATAGTTAAGATTTTAGGAAAAAACATGGATAAAACATTTGAAGAGTCATTAAAATTTAGGCACGCTTGTAAGATTTTTGATGAGTCAAAAAAGATACCACAAGAAGATTTGGAGTTTATCTTAGATGCAGGGCGAAGAGCGCCATCATCTTTTGGTATGGAGGCTTGGAAGTTTTTAGTTATAACAAACGAAGAACTAAAAGCAAAACTAAGACCATATTGTTGGGATCAAGTTCAGATAACTTCTTGTTCGCATCTAGTGGTTATTTTAGCTGGTATTGAGAGTGTAAAACCAGAGTCTGGCATTCCAAAGAAAAGATTTGCAAGAAGAGAGATGCCAGAAGATAAGTTAGAGTTTTATCTTAATCTTTATGCAAATCATCTAAAAGAGACACTAAGTAGTGATGAGAATATCTACGCTTGGACTGCTAAACAGACTATATTTGCAGCTGCAAATATGATGAGTGCAGCGGCCGTTAAATGTGTTGACTCTTGTCCTATAGAGGGTTATGACAAAGATGCAGTCGAAGTTCTTTTAGAACTTGATAAAAGTAAATACAGACTCTCTATGCTTCTCCCACTAGGCTACAGAATAAATGAGCAATCAACGCAGCAAAGACTTAGCTACGATGAAGTTGTTGAGTGCATAGACTAGGGAGTCATAAAGTTATGCTTTAAATAGACTCAGCCATTAGTTTTAAATTTGAAATTCTGGCTTCTTTTTCAGGATGATTTTCAAAATCATCCTCTTCCTTTTTGTCATAGTGCGGACTGTCCTCTATATTAGCTATAAAATTATTTGTATGTACTGTTTTTTTATTAGGAATAAAGGCATTAATTGTTTTTAGACCACAAGAATCTGCTTCTAATTCTTGTTCTTGTGCATACATTTCAAACCCCTTTTCAATTATTTCAGGAGTCATTAACGCAGTTAAAACTTTTTTGTCGGTATCCTTAGATTGCATTTGTTTAATCATTTTAGTAATATCTGTTACATTATCATAGGTTGAGATTAATCTAAACTGAATTTCTTTTGTAGGATGTCGCTTTGATACATGTGCTAATTCATGTGATAAAACAGTTTCATACATTTCATTTTCTATATAATCTTCACTAATAAAAATATATCCATATGGCAAAGATTCTGCTTTTTTTGTAGTTGATAAAATGTGAAATTTAATATCATAAGGATATGATAGATTGTTTTGCTCTAAATAATTGTTGTATTTTGATAAAAACTGATCAAGTTTTTTGTACATTGTTTTGTATTTTTTATTCTTAGTTGTTTTTAAAATAACATCTCCTGATTTTAGTCTATCATCATAAATTTTTTTAGCATAAAGTTCTTCAATCTCTAAAGGTATCCAAAGATAATTTTTTGAAAGGTTTTCTGCTAATTTTTTCACATCATCTTTGCTAAATGATGTAGAGGTAGAATTGTTTTTATTCATGAAACTCGTAATCTTTGAAGAGTTGGAAACACCATAAGTTCCTAATGTCATAAATAAACCTTCTAAGTTAACATCATAACTTTCAAAAAGATTTTTACACTCTTTATCGACTTGAATAGTGCTTACTTCTCCATCCATACCAAGAGCTGAAGCCCCATTTTTTACAATGCCTCCTAAACTACTAAAATCAAAAGCAACAGCACTACAAACTAATATGGCTGATAATAATATTTTCTTCATCTAACTCTCTCCTAAAATTTTGTTTCTATTATAAATTAATCCATATTGATCAAAAAGAATACTTTTAATAAATTTTTTTGCTTTTTCATCTGTAATCTCTTTTGATAACTCTTTATATTCTTGGCTTATAGCATTATGAGTCACTTTATCTAAAATATCAAAAGAACCTTTGTGTATAACGCCATCTAAGATAAGTACCCAATCATATTTTTTATCATACTCTAAAGTTTTTTTTTCGATTTCTATAAAATTTTTTTCAGAAGTACAGCTTAAAATTTTTTTGTCATTTTGCGATATAATCAATTCAATAGAGTAATTTTTATCAAAAAATATTGAAATATTTTCTTCTGGTTTTAATAAGCTTCCCACTGGCATACCTGTCTCTTTTGTGAGATTTCCAAATCGTTTGACTCCGAAACTCACTTTTGTATTATTAGAAAAAGACAATAAGCGTTCGAAATTTAGTGATTTCTTGTCTATGCTACCAATTTCATATGATTGTGATTTAAAAATCTTTTTGCATCCCATTGACATATTTTTAAAATAGCAAATACTAATATCTTCAAGTGCTTCAATTTGTGTACATTCTTCTAACCCAACAGGATATTTAATTACACCATCACACTTATACCCATTTTTAGAATCTCCCATAATTAACACTTTCGCATTAATACTGCTCAAAAGTAAGCAGCTAAGTAACAAAATAAACTTTAACATTTTAGTCTCCTAATATTTTCTAAATAACCATACAAAGACCATGCACGCCAGCTACAACTAAGGTAGCTTTAATAGCATGAACGATATAAATATATTTATCATTTTTTTGAGATGATTCTTTTTCTCCTAATCCGATAATTGCGTCTATAAACATTCCAATTAACAAAGGAATCGGATTTAACCATAAATACAGATTGTGGAATAAATATGCTGTAATCCTTAAAGATATAATAAAGTATATTACCATAATAAAAAGTGCAAGTAAATTATAAAATGTTATCCTACTTTGCAAACTACTTTTAGCTCTTGCGTTTAAAACAATTTTAATTAACATACCAAAAGTTAACCCTAGTATTAAATCAAATATAATTAAGGTCATAAGAACATTGTCATGGTCGATTTTATGCCCTAATGTATAGTAAATACTGTTTAAAATCTCTACCCCAAATTTCTCACCATTTGGAGTAATATATATATCATTAAATCCATAGCCACCGCCTAAGAAAATTGTTTTGTCTGCAAAGTTATATTTTTTTAATTCATTAAAATTATTTAACAAAAGTGTACTTTCATCAATCATTTGATAATTAATAGGAATAGAATCAGACATATTATATTGCAGAATATTTTTTTCTATAATAGAATTTATTTCTTTAAAACTATCAATGGTTTGCAAACAAGTTTGATTAGCTTTGTCTGCATTAAAAGCTGATAAAGCTATGTGACTGCTATAATCTTTATACTGTAAAACAGAGCCAATTTCATTGAAAATAAAGGGGAACCCAAAATTAATATTATTTTGACACATATATTGAAACCACTGATGTTTTAAAGTTTTGTTTTCATGAGTGTGTGCAATAAAAGCAAATGGTAAAAAGATATTTGTTTGTTGTGAATAGTTAATTAATGTAGAGTAGAGATGTTGATTTATACTTCCATATTGTTGGGTAAAATTATAATCAGGTGAAATATCTAAATCTAAAATTAAGTTTTTTGGATTTTGTTCTAAAATAGACTCAACTAATACACTTAAAAGATCTTTATCTAAAGGTGTTTGTGCATTAAATTCCTTTTCAAATAAAGTATTACTTATTAAAATGACAATTGAATCACTACTGTGAGAATAGGGTTTTTTTTCATTGGTATTGTATGCACTTTCTATATTTCTTAAAACAGTAGAGTGAACAATGTCAAAATATCCCAATTTAGTATCTAGGATATAAACAATTCCATTAACAAAAAAGAATGAATATAATACAGATAAAAATACAGATTTTTTAATATATCTATAAGCAAATTTACACATATAGTATCTTATACTATATTTAAAATAATTATTTAAGTTTTTAATAAAACAAAAATTAATAATTGAAATATGTTACATTAATATACATAATAATATTGTATGGATATAAAAACATTAAAGTAATATGTGTAGTGCTTAAGCAATCTGAGCTAACAATTTTGATTTAGAATGCAAAGCTAACCTAAGCTAAAATTAGAGATTAGTTGAATTATCACCTAAAAGCCTTTGATATGACTTTCTTAAGGTTTAAAAGTGTATAACAAAGTGCTAAAATTATAGTAAATAATTAAATAGAGGAGTTAGTTATGAAAGTAGTTTATATGTCAATATTGAGTCTTTTTTTACTTGCTGGTTGTGCAACAAACAAAGGTCCTGAATATGATGGAAGTAGTTACAATCAAATGAAGCGTATTGAGATAGGAAAAGTAGTAGAACAAAAACTTGTAGTTATCAAAGATGATGGTTCAGGTAAGTTTTTAGGGGCTGTCGTAGGTGCAGTTTTAGGCTCAACTGTAGGTAGAGGAGCTGGAACAACATTAGCGATGTTAGGTGGCGGTTTAGCTGGTGGATATGCTGGGCATGAAGTAGGAAAGGCTAATGGGGCGGAACTTACAGTAGAACTACAAAGTGGTGAGATGGTTGTAGTTGTTGTTAAGGGAAGCGAAAATATTGTAGTAGGTGACCGTGTTAAAATCATTAAAGATGGCAACAAAGTAGCTAGAGTGGATAAGATAATCGACTAAGTTTTGCTTTAAAAACTAAGTGTATAATTACAAAAAAATTTAAAGGTCAATTAAATGTCAACATATGTTTTTGGACACACAAATCCAGACTCTGACTCTATAGTCGGAGCAATCTCTTTAGCTTATCTTAAAAACAAAATCGGTGAAAATTGTGTAGCTACTCGTCAAGGTGAAATATCTCCTGAGACGGAGTTTATACTAAACAAGTTTGGCGGTGCTGTGCCAGAACTTAAGACCTCTTATGCAGGTGAGAGTGTTTACTTGGTTGATTTCTCAGACTTAGCTCAAGCACCAAAAGACATTATGGAAGCTACTATTTTAGGGATTTATGACCACCATAAATTAGGAGATATTACTACTTCTACGCCACTAGAGTGTTGGATACGACCTATTGGCAGTTCTAACACTGTTATAAAAGAAGCGTTTGACTATCACGGGGTTGAAATCCCAAAAGATATAGCTGGGATGATGTTGTGTGCGATACTTAGTGATACTGTTATCTTTAAATCTCCAACATGTACAAAACTAGATACTAAAGCGGTTAAAGAGTTAGCAAAAATTGCTGGTATACAAGACTATAAAGCTCTTGGTATGGAGATGTTTATAGTAAAGTCGGCAGTAGAGGGAGCTAGTGCTAGAGAGTTAAATACTCGTGACTATAAAGAGTTTGTTATGGGTGATGCAAAACTTGGGATTGGGCAACTTGAAGTAGTAGATCTTAGTGTTTTTGATAGTATAAAAAATGATTTATTTGAAGATATGAAGAAGCTAAAAGAAGAGGGCAATCTTCATAGCGTTATCATTCTCTTAACGGACATCATGAAAGAGGGCTCGCAGATGCTAGTAGTTAGTGATGATGAGAGCAAGATAGAAAAGGCTTTTGGGTGTAGCCTAGAAAACTCTCAAGTTTGGCTTGATGGAGTACTTAGCCGTAAAAAGCAAGTTATTCCATTTCTTCAAGCACAGTTTTAATTTTACTGGATTAAAAATCTATTAAAATAAACATCTTCTATCTCTCCTTCGGAGAGGTAGGCATTTATATTTCTAACTAGCTCTTTTTTCATTCTATGGTTTGATACTCTGGCACTATTTGAGTTTGAAAAAGTATGAATGACAGCATCTCTTAAGATATCGCCTTTAGCTAAGATCTCATTTTTAGCAGCTCCTGTACTTATCCAAGCATTTTTATTTTTCTCTTTATATTTTAGTGATATGTTGAGTATAAGCTTTTTATCTCCAGCAATATTTACAGTAAAGTCACCTAGATTTGCCATTGTAGAGCTTTTTACAGTCACTCTATTAGTGTAAAATCTCTCTTTTGCAAACTCCTGTTTTTTCTTTGATGGATTATGCATATTATCTCTAACATTGCCGATACCGTAATCCTCTTCATTGTATTTTTTTAAGTTTTTAAAGTCTGAAGTTGAGACACCATAAAAGATGAGTAAAACTAGAAGGGCTGCTAAGGTAAGCCAGATTATTGATAAGATTATTTTTTGTAACATAATTCACCTACTCAGCATAAAGATATCTTTTTATCTTTTTAGTTGGAGTCTCTACAAATGGTTCTATCTGTTCTATAAACTTAACTATTTTAGAAGAAGATGCTACTTGGCTATTTACTCTAAGACGTAACTCTTCTAAAAACTCTGTTATCTCTTCTTTGACCATTATATCAGTGTTTTTATCTGCATGAAACCTTTTATCTAGGAGTTCATAATTTAAGTGGACTCTTGCTACTAATTTGGAGTTTTGCTCTAAAACCAGTGAATCAAGCACAGCTTCATCTTGGTTTATGATGGATTCAAGTTGCTCAGGGTAGATATTTTTTCCATCCGAACCTATGATGACATTTTTACTTCTTCCTCTAATAAAGAGATAACCATCCTCATCTATATAACCTAAATCTCCAGTTAAAAACCAACCATCTTTCAACACCTCATCAGTTTTTTCTTTATCTTTGTAATATCCTAGCATCACACTAGGTGAAGATGCCATAATTTCTCCCTCTTTAGTGATGGGGTCTGGATCTTTTATCTTAAGCTCTACACCGTAAAAAGCAGGGCCTGTTGATCTAAACTTTGGTTGTAGGTTTATGTTTGTACCAGCTAAGAGCGGTGCAGTTTCAGTTAAGCCATAGCCCACAGTGTATGGAAATTCTGCTTCTATAAGAAACTTTTCAACATATGGAGCCAGAGCTGCTCCGCCTATGCCAAAAAACCTAAGTCTGCCACCAAAAGTCTCTAAAAGTTTTTTACCAGCTACCTTGTTTAGCCTCTTTCGTAGATAGCTGTTTTTATAGAGATTTCTCATAATAAAGGAGTTAGTAAGCTTTGGTAAGACTCTGTTTTTGTAAATCTTTTCTATAATAAGAGGCACGCTTAGCATCATAGTTGGTTTTACTATCTCAAAAGCCTTTAGTAAAACGCTAGGAGTTGGTGTCTTGTCGATGTAGACTACACTTGAGCCGTGAAGTATGGGAACGATCAAACCAACTGTACACTCATAGGTATGAGCTAGTGGAAGTATGGATAAAAAGACATCATCTTTTGTTATCTCTAAGATAGAATGAGTTGAGAGGGCATTTGTTACAATGTTTTTGTGGCTTAGCATCACACCTTTTGAGTGACCAGTTGTACCAGATGTGTATATGATGGCTGCTAAATCCTCCTCTTTTATCTCTTTTGGAGTTTGGTTTGAAAATTTTTGTGCCATCTCTTTAGTTTTTGTTCTAAGTCCACTAAGATAACTTTTATTTATAGACTCATCGATGATTTTAAGACTGTCTAACTCTATAGCAAACTCTAAGTAAGTATCACTGCTCTCTTCTAGTGTGCTTAGATGCTTATGAGACACAAAGGCTGCTTTTGCCTCAGAATGGCGGAGTATGTGAAGAACCTCTGAGGGATGAAAGTCTGGAAGAACAGGAACTATAACTGCACCTATGTAAGTTACACTAAAGTAAGCTATAGCCCAGTTTGGCATATTTTGGCTAAGAAGTAGTACTTTATCTCCATGAGAGATGCCATTTTCTTGAAGTAGTTTTGCCATCTCATGAACTTTTTGCCCAAACTCCTTGTAAGTCATGGGTGTCTCTGAGAGTTTACTTAGTACATCACACTCTTTATATAGTAGTATAGAGCGATTTAGTAGATTTGGAAGTGTGTAGTTATCTAAGTTTTTATAGGGGTATATCATAACTAATCTCTTATTTTAAATTGATTGAGTACTATTATACTTAAAAAGAGATATTTTGAGTAGAAGAAGCAAAAATAAACAGCCAGCACGAAATACCGTTACATTTAGCCAGAGAGATTTTCTTCCAACAACTAAAGAAGAGATGGATGCTTTAGGCTGGGATAGATGCGATATTATCCTAGTTAGTGGTGATGCTTATATAGACTCTCCTTTTATTGGTGTGGCAATGGTTGGGCGGATGCTAGAACGCATGGGATATAGAGTTGGCATGATAGGCCAGCCCGATATTAACAGCGATAGTGATATAAAAAGACTTGGCGAGCCTAGGCTCTACTGGGGTGTGAGTGGCGGAAGTGTTGATAGTATGGTTAGTAACTACACAGCTACAAAAAAGTTTAGAAATACAGATGACTATACGCCAGGTGGGAAAAACGATAAAAGACCAGATAGGGCTTTGAGCGTTTACTGCAACCTTATAAGAAGATATTTTAAAGATACAGTTCCTTTGGTAATAGGCGGCATCGAAGCATCTCTTAGACGAGTTAGTCACTATGATTACTGGCAAGATAGACTTAAAAAACCAATACTCTTTGACTCAAAAGCTGATGTGCTTATCTATGGAATGGGTGAAATTGCACTAGAACAACTTACAAAAGCCATAGAAAACAAAAGTGACTACACACACATTAGAGGAGTTTGTTATATCTCAAAAGAGCCAAATCTAGAGTATATACAGCTTCCATCGCATCAAGAGTGCGTGGATGATAAAGAGCGATATATTGACCTTTTTGATGATTTTTATGACAACAATGACCCCATAAGTGCAAAAGGACTCTGCCAACCTGTAGATGCACGGTTCTTAATCCAAAATCCACCGTGTGACTATTTAAATGAACAAGAGATGGATGCTAACTCAAATCTTCCTTTTACAAGAGAGTTGCATCCTTACTACGCAAAGATGGGAAAAGTGAAGTGTTTGGAGACTATAAAGTTCTCCATCATGACTCATCATGGATGCTGGGGAGAGTGTAACTTTTGTGCCATTGGTGTGCATCAAGGTAGAACCATAAGAACAAGAACAGAAGAGAACATACTTCAAGAGGCAAAAGAGTTTAACAAGTACAAAGACTACAAAGGCATCATAAGTGATGTTGGCGGTCCAACTGCTAATATGTATGGTTATGAGTGTGCTAAAAAGCTTAAAAAAGGCACTTGTGATGATATAAGATGTGTAGATGCTGATAGACTATGTAAGGTTATGCATGTAGATCACTCACGAAACATAAACTTGCTTAGAAAAGTTAGAGAAGTGGAGGGTGTTAGAAAGGCTTTTGTTGCATCTGGAGTTAGATATGACCTTATTACTGCTGATAAAAAACATGGTTACTCATACCTAAAAGAGATGGTAGAACATCATATATCTGGGCAGATGAAAGTAGCACCTGAGCATACACAGCAACATGTCTTAGAACTTATGGGCAAACCCGGTAAAGAGACGCTAGTTGACTTTAAAAAGATGTATGATAGACTAAACAAAGAGTCAGGTAAAAATCAGTTTTTAACCTACTATCTTATAGCTGCACACCCTGGATGTGAAGAAAAAGATATGCATGAGCTAAAACGTTTTACTACAGATGAGCTAAAGATGAACCCAGAACAAGCGCAAGTTTTTACTCCCACTCCTAGCACTTACTCCGCAGTTATGTACTACACAGAGCTAGACCCTAAAACAAGAAAGAAGATTTTTGTAGAAAAAGATACAAAAAGAAAAGAGAAACAAAAGCAGATAGTTGTAGCAAAAGACTGCTTTAAAAGCGGGTTTGCATCATAAAGTATAAAAAAGGACAATATAGAGACAAAAAATATTTATAATCTATGGAATTAAACCTAAGGTAATATATCATGGATATAAATAGTATCAATAAGCTTCGTAATATATGTCAAAACATGAGTGTTTTGTGTGTCGAAGATGAAGAGAGTATCTTAATACAAATAAGTAGGATGTTAAGAAAGCTTTTTAGCGACTTAGACTTAGCAGCAGATGGAGAGCAAGCTCTACGACTCTATCATAAAAAACACTATGATTTAGTTATCACTGACTTAAATATGCCAAACATGGATGGGAGTATTTTAAGTTCAAAGATAAAAGAACACAATCCAAACCAGCAGATCATAATCATATCGGCTTATAAAGATGCAGACCAGATACTAGGTCTAATCCAAAATGGAATATCTGGTTATGTTTTAAAACCCATAGATTTTAAGAAGCTCTTTGAACAGATCTCTCTTAGTGTAGAAAATATAAGCACTTTTAAGATAATAAAGCATCATAATGAAGTTATAAAAGAGATAGAAAAGCAATCTCTGCTCAATGAAAGCAAGTATATACTAGACCCAATTACAAATCTCTACAACTACACATATCTTCTAGATATTTTAAGTGACGCTAAAAAAAGGGATGCCATACTCATAAATATAAAAGGTTTTAGATTTATAAATGAGGGTTACTCCTATGTGCAGGGAAATCAACTTTTAATGCAGTTTGCATCTGCTTTAAAAATACAAGCAAATAAGTATGAATTTTTAGCTTTTAGAGTCTCTAGTGATAACTTTGTTATTATAAAAAATCATGTTAATTGTAGTTGTGAAAGCTTAAGAGAGATCGCTATCAAAGTATCCACACCTTTAGAAAAACAAGGCTTTAAGATAAGTGATGAAAAGGATATAAGTGTGCACTTAAGAGTTGTAATGACAAAGGCTAGCAGTGAGCCATTAGAAGAGCTTTACAAAACTATAAATTATGCTAAAAAACAGTCTCTTAAGTATGTTATGTACAAAGATGTATTTGATGACCATCAGAGTGCTAAAGAGATTATGAGAGTAAAAGGAGTGCTAGAGAGCAGTCTAAAAGATAATCTCGTGGTTCCATTTTTTCAGCCCATCATCGATAGTGATGGAAATGTAAAGCATGAAGTTCTTATGCGCATCAAAGAGGATGCCCTAAAAGAGGATTATTTAAGTCCTATATCTTTTTTGCAAGTTGCAAAAGATCACAACTACTATAATCAAATGTCAGAGATTACTATTTTTAAAGCACTAGAGTATGCGGTTGGCACAGATGGCGTTTTCTCTCTTAACTTTACCTACTCTGATATGAAAAATAGTGAGTTTTTAAACTCTCTTGAACTCTTTATTGTAAAAAACACATTAGCTAAAAGATTGATTTTTGAGATAGTAGAAAGTGACATTATTGATGATATGGAGGTTGCAAATAGTTTTTTAAATAGATTTAAGGCTCTAGGTGTTAGAGTAGCTATAGATGATTTCGGAAGCGGATATTCGAACTTTGCATATATTTTTAATATAAATCCAGATTTTATAAAGCTTGATGGTTCGCTTGTTCAAAATATGCTTAAAGATGACAAAATACATTTTTTCATAGAAACAATAATAAAATTTGCGCATAAGTTTAACATCAAAGTTATAGCTGAGTTTGTTAGCTCAAAAGAGCTCTATGATAAACTGTTGGAATTAAATGTTGACTCGATGCAAGGTTATTACATAGGGTATCCATCTAAAAATATATAATGGAGTTTGGTATGAGTGTAAAAAATGATGAAGTGCTGTTTGAGTGCTTAAACTCCATAGGTAATTCTTTTGAGTTAGAGAGCATGATATCTGAAGTCATGATAACTTACTACCGCCAAACTAAAGCCATCTCTGCTAGTTACTCTAGGGGAGCGGGTGATGATATTATTATAAATATTGGAAAAAACTATCCTGCGGAATTTGATTTTGAGATGTTAAAAGAGAATAGATGTTTTAGTTTTACTCAAGATGATAAGTCAGTAGTAGTGCTACCTCTAAAGATAGGCTATTTAACATTTGTTTATGAGGGTAGATATGATGAGGAGATGGAGTATATAGTATCGCTAATATCAAGATTTCAAAAAAAGATAAACTTTGCTATTAGTGCTTGTGCGGGAGTTGAAGCCTTAGAGCGTTTCAATGCAGAATTAGAGCAAAAAGTAGAGGCCTCAAGTAGAAAAATATCAGAACATGAAAAAGTGCTTTTGGTAAAATCTAAAAATATCGTTATGGGCGAAATGATAGAGATGATAGCTCATCAGTGGAGGCAACCAATCACCACAATAGGTATGATATCAAACAACATCATACTTAGCATGATTTTAGATGAGTTAGATACAAGCATATTAAAAGAGGATTTAGAGGGGATAAATAAGCAGATAAAATATCTCTCAGATACGATAGATGATTTTAGAAGTTTTTTTAAGGAGAGTAAAAAAGAAGAGGAGTTTGTGCTAAGTGATGTAATATCAAGCAGTATAGCTCTTTTAAAAAAGCAGTTTGACAAAGATGAGATAGCGCTAGTTTTTCATAATAAGTGTAAA
>Ga0265294_10006558_pt1 | contig 13963 bp, 5 predicted proteins | sample MunlanPumphouse3_FD_192504 | JGI IMG/M metagenome (GOLD analysis project Ga0265294, IMG submission 192504) | Groundwater microbial communities from a municipal landfill in Southern Ontario, Canada - Pumphouse #3 | ecosystem: Environmental > Aquatic > Deep subsurface > Groundwater | place... | reverse complement strand
GCTCAATGGGCATCTTCCGTTCATTCGGCGAGCACATGGATATCTTTATGGGCAGTATGCTGGCAGGCGATAACGCCCAGGCAGCCTCCCCGTTCGACTATGCATTGGGCGGTAGTGGCATCTCACCGTTGCTGCCCTTGGGTGCCAATGGCACGAAGCTGCTGCCGGGAATGACCCTGATGGTGGATATGGCGGGTAACTACCGCCCCTGGATGGACGATATGAGCCGCACCTTCGCCATTGAGGAGGTTCACGAAACCGCCCGGGAGGCACATCAGCTTTCCATTGATATTGTCCGTGCAATTGAGCAAAGCTGCAAAGCCGGCACCCCCTGTGCCGACCTCTACCTCCTGGCGGAGAAAATGGTAGCGGAGAGAGGGATGCAATCCTATTTTATGGGAACAACCCAGCAGGCAAAATTTCTCGGTCATGGCGTGGGGCTCGAGATCAATGAGCCTCCGGTACTCACCTCCCGCTCAAAAGAGATACTGGAAGCAGACATGGCAATTGCCGTGGAACCCAAGTTCGTGCTGCCCGGCATCGGTGCCGTGGGAATCGAAAACACCTATATCGTCCATGATTACGGGATGGAGAAGATCACGCTCTGCGAAGAGGAGATGATCGTGCTTTAGTAGACCCAGGAAGCAATCCCAACCGGTTCCCTACACGAACTTCTCCCGTTTCTGGAGGTTCAGGAATCCGATCAGCAGCCACACAATTGCGCCGATCAACAGGAACAGCCGGCTCTTGAGGATGGTATTCTGCCAGATCATGGGATGGATATTGGAAGGAATAGAAAAGGGATTCAGGAAGATGTTCCAGTAGGAGTGAGCGAGTTGCCTGTTGGCATTCATAAAAATAAAAAAGGCCAGTCCAAAAACAATCATGATGACTGCGGTACCGTTACCGCTCCTGGTGATGGTGGAAAACAGGAAGGCCATGTTTCCGAAAAAAAGCATCGGGAACAGCAGCTGAAAGGCCATCTCGGCAATGTTGACCGGATAAAGCATCAACCGGGCCACATACGCAAAAAGGAGCAGGATAAGATAGTTCGCCACGTAAATCATCAGCATGCGGACACCCCATACCTTGTAGCGGTAATTGGGAATACCAAAAATGATTTCCAGTATCCGGTTGTCCTCATCGTTCTGGATACCGAAAACAACCGGATAGAAAATCAGTAGCAGGCAAGGGAAGAGCAGCAGGTTATAGATTGATCCCTCGTTGATCTCGGCTCTGTTCCATGCCTGCTGGAACATGAAAAAGGCAAAAAAGAGAAATGCAGCCAACAGGAACCAGAAGAATTTGCCGGCAAAGATAATCTTCAGGTTGTACCGCACCATCCGGGTTGTCAAGTCGATATATTTTTTCAAGCTCATAGCATCAGATGTTTTTCAACAAACACAAGTAAGCATCTTCCAGGTTGGCTTCCACCTGAACAGCACCGGGATAGGGTTCACCCACCGAGATGTAGCGCACCTGTATTCGCTCCCCATCCTGTATATTGTGCACCACGAGTGATTTATCCAGTTTCTCCTCAAACGATTCCCTGTCGATCAGGAACTGCCACACCTTGCCCACGGCCATACCCACCATGTTCTCCGGTATCCCGAAGTACTTCAACTCCCCTTTGTCTACCACCACAACCTGGTTGCAGGAGCTGGAGATATCCTCGATGATATGGGTGGAAAAGATGACAATGCGGTCTTTGCTCAATTCCACCAACAGGTTCCGAAACCGGATGCGTTCACGGGGGTCGAGGCCTGCTGTAGGTTCATCCACCACAAGGATGCGTGGCAGGTTCAGCAGGATCAACGCAATACCTATGCGTTGCTTCATCCCGCCGGAAAAGGAGCCGATCTTGTCATCCTTGCGCTCCTGCATGTGTACCGATTGCAACACATAGTCGATTCGCTCATTCCGCACGCTGCTATCGGTCAGCCCTTTCAGGATAGCCTGGTAATCGAGAAATTCCCAGGCGGTCATGTTTTCATACATCCCGAACTCCTGTGGCAGGAAGCCGATCAGGCTCTGGAGCTCTTCACGGTAAAGGCGGGTATCCAGCCCATTGATCCAGATGCTCCCGTAGCTTTGCTCCAGTATCCCGGTGATGATGCGCATCAGGGTCGATTTGCCGGCGCCGTTGGGTCCGAGCAGACCAAACATGCCGGTTTTGATTTCAAAGGAGACACTGCGCAATGCCTTGAAGGGTCGGCGTCGTTTTCCTATCAACGGGATAGAGATGACCAGACGGAAGTAAGCACGTTTTACTCCGGCAAAGCGGCCGGTGATCCTCTCGATATTGACCCCCCTGCCATAGAGATGTTGTGACGAGACATAAATGGCGATCCCCAATCCCCACAAAGCACCGATGATCAGCACCATCGGGAGGTTATCCAGTTTCCGGTAGAGACCCCACAGGATCAAAGGGGGTATGCTCCAGAACAGTATGCGGTTCAGGTATCTCACCCACCGGCTCCCTTCAAAACGATGAAAGAGATAGGTCCGTATCTTGCGCCAGAGGTAAAGGGTGGCGGCATAGACCACAAAGGAGAAGAGGAAGCCCCATGTCCTGCTTTCGATATAGAAGTAGGTGAAGTAGATACCAAATCCCCAAAGGAGAAGTTGCCAGGTTACAGGAATGAAATCTTTCAGCGAATGGTATTCGCCGCTCAGTCCCAATCGACGCCTTATCTCCAGCCCGCTGTTCCATTCCCGCGCAAAACGACCGGAACGGTCGTAGATCTTCACCAGGCTACGCACCACGATATGGATCTCCTGATCCGGGTCCACCACATCTGCTCTGGCGCGGCGCAGGCTGGCCTGCGCAAAATAGGTAACCCCGGGAATGAGCAAGGCAAGCAACGTGATGTAGAGTGCCTGGTACAACAATCCCTCGCCATAGAAATAAATGGCTACCCCACCAGTCACAAAGAGCAGGAGATGGATGACTTTTGTTTTTACCGGCAACGTACGGTACCATTGCAATGCATTCTCCAGCCCCATGTAAACAGTAGGGATGATCACCAGTGTCAACAGGGTGGAAAAGGCAAGTCCCCCGATAACGGTAATGGCAAAGGGAGCGCCAATAGCTCCCGCATATTCGTTATCACCCATTGCGAGCGGCATCATGGCAATAATGGTTGTGATGGCCGTGATCAGGATAGGCCTGATGCGGGATATGCCGGCTGTCATCAAAGCCCGTTCACGGCGGTAACCGCGCTTCCGAAGCAGTTTCGCATAGTCGATCAGGATGATGCCATTGTTCACCACCACGCCGAGCAGGATGAGGAATCCCATCAGCGTGTTGGCGTTCAGGAGGCTGTTTCCCGTGAGGAAGAGTGCGATCAGCGATCCTATTGCTGCCAGGGGTATGGAGAAAAGGATGACCAGCGGCGTGGTGACCGACTCGAATACCATTGCCAGGATCATGAATATCAGCAGGAATGCGGCAAAGATAAGAAACTTGAAATCGGCAAACTGATCCTCCTCGTGGATCACCTCGATGGCCACACCGGCCGGCAGGTTGTAGCTGGCTATCAGCTGGTCGATATCGGCACGATACCCTTCCAACAATGTTTTGGACTGCTCGATGCTCCGCAGGAAACTATAACGCACCTCCAATTGCTTGTCCTGATTGACCCGTATGATGCGAGAGCGGCCATATCCTTTGTTAACCGATGCAATATCTTTCAGGTTGTGCAGGCCCCCACTGTTGTTCATGATCTGTACCGCATTGAGATCGTCCACGGTTTTCTCTCTTTGTTGCTGCTCCTCTTCTTCCTCAGCCGTTTTGTCACGGATGATGATGTCATACGATTCATCACCCACCTTGAATGTGGTTCCTGATGAAAACTCACTGTTCAACTCCGACAGACCCGTGAGGATGTTTGCGCGTGAGATGCCGTAGGTGGTGAGCATTATCTGATCGAAATCAAGCAATATCTCCGGCTGACGGCTCATAAAAGAGACACGGGTGTTTTGAATGAACTCCTGCTGCTCCAACTGGTAGCGAATATCTTCCGCAACCAGTTGCATCATCTCAATGTCTGATCCTTTGACTATGATCCGTTCCTGGTTGCTACCGATCCCCAGCAGGTTCATAAAGCCAACCATACCGCTCATGCCCGTATCTCTTTGTCCACCTCCGCTTGCATCAGCCACCACAATCTCGGCCCCTCCCACGTCCGGTATTCTGGATTGCACATCCGCTTTGATCTCCGAGATCTTACGTTTTGCGATCTTTTGGAACTCCTCTTGCAAAATCAGCGTCAGCATTGCTTCCTCCTCATTCACCCGACTGACCAGATCCTTCTTTTCGGGGATATCTCCCATCCGCTCTTCGATCACCCTGACCACATTGTCTGTGCTCTCCAACGTACTGCCTGCAGGCATGGTGACGTAGATGTTAAAACGATCCGAATCCACCTCCTTGTTTTGCCGCACAGCGGTTGAAAGTGACAGGATGAGGATCGCAAAAAGCAGCAAAAGGGCACCCAAAATGGTTTTGCCCGGATTTCGCAGACAGCTCTTTAACAGGACAAGGTATACCTGTATCGGGCGCTGCAACAAGGTGACTTTCTCATAAAAGACTGTTCCTCTTTTTTTGCTGCGCAAGATCAGATAGGCCGCCATCGGCACAAAGAACAGCGCCACGGCCAGCGACACCAACAGGGTAGAGATTATGGATACGCCGATATGGCTTCCCATCAGCTTCAACAGAAAGTTATCGGAGAAGATGAAAGGAAGGAATATGATGATGGTGGTAAGCGTTGCTGCCACAATGGAACGCCACACCTCTTTCGTTCCCCGGCTCACCGATTCGCCGGCAGCGAGGCCGGTGCCCGAGAGCCGGTAGATATTCTCCAGCACCACAATGCTGTTATCCAGTAGCATCCCCACCGCCAAAGCCATTCCTACAAGTGTCAGGCTATTGACCGAGATACCCGCCCAATAGAAGAAGCTAAATGCCGTAAACACAGAGATGGGAATGGAGAGGGCAATGAAAAAAACCAACCGTACATTTTTCAGGAAGAACCAGAGTACCAGGATCGCAAGCAGGCCACCCGCCAAGGCAAGGTGGATGATCTGGTTGATGTTGTTCTCCATTGTCTCGGCCGTATTGGAGTCGACCACGATCTCCACATCCAGCGGCGCTAATCGGTTATTCAGCTGTTCAACGACTTCCAGCGTACGGTGTGACAGGTCAATCAGATTTGCCTGGGCATCGTTGACAAGTGATACCGATATAGCCTCTTTTCCATTGACACGACTATAGGAGGTCTCCTCCTTCAAATCGAAAAAGATGGTAGCGATATCCTTCAGCAAGACAGGGCCGGGTGCGACCACAATATTTTCCAGATCCGACACCTTGGTATAGGTGGAATGCAGATGGACAAAGTACTGGCTTTCGGTCTCTTTCACCGTTCCCACAAATACCTTTTCGCGTGCGTTGCTGTTCAACAGGTTGCTTATCCTTGAGGGAGTGATGTTCAATGCCTTACTGGCGTCCTTGTCGAGCTGTATCTCAATGGCTCGTTGGCGACCGCCATATACCCGAGCTGCTGCGACACCATCGATATTCTCCAATTCCGACAGCATCTCCTCCTCAACGATATTGCGCACACGATCCACTCCTCCCGAGCCCCGTACCTGCAGCGAGATAAATGTGTTGCTTACCCTGGAGAGATCCATCTTCTGCACGCGTACGGTGAAACCATCCGGGAGGGATGAGGCTACCTCCTTCATCTTCTCTTCCAGCCTCAGCGAGGTGGTCTTAAAATTCACGTTGCTTTTAAAGTCGATGCGTATGGATGATTGCCGGCTGCTGACCTCCGATTGGATCCTGTCCACGCCACCCACGGTGCTGATGGCTCCCTCCAGGGGGATGATCACCTCCGACTCCACAAAGGCAGGATCCATATCCTGTTGGGCGTTCACATTGACATAGAGCATGGGAAGCTCCGCATTGGGAAGCAATTCAACCGGTAGCTGTTTATAGGAGACATACCCCAAAAGGGTAGATGCGATAAACAGCATACTGATTGTAACTCTTTTGTTTAAAAGAAAGTCCATGCCTTATTTGTCAAACTGTAAACCGTTTTTACTCTCCTCCGTATTGGTAGCCTTTCGCTTCATCTGTTCGAACAGGGAATAGACACAGGGGATCACCACCAGGCTCATCAGGGTGGAGGTCACCAGTCCGCCGATAACCGCCACGGCCATGGAGGAGCGCATTGCCACACCCTCACCGAAGTTGAATGTCATGGGCAGCAACACCAGGATGGTGGTGAGGCTGGTCATGATAATGGGGCGTATGCGTTGTTGTCCTGCCTGGACAATAGCCTCCGTCAGGGGCATGATACGCTTCAACTGGTTGATGCGCCCCACCAGGAGAATCGAGTTGTTGATGGCTATGCCTGCCAACATGATGATACCCATTGCCCCCATGATGTTGAGAGGTGTCCGGGTGATCAGGAAAAACAGAATGGCCCCCACCAGACCAAACGGTGTGGTGAGCAATATGGTAAAGGGGTGCAGCAATGACTCATATTGAGATGCCAGCACCATGTATACCAGCACGACGGAAAGCAGAAGCGCAAACAGCAGGCTCTCCATCGACTCTGCACGTCGCTCCTCCTCCCCTGTCACCGTGATGGCATAGCTGACGGGCAGTTCGATATCCGCCACAGCCGCACGGATCTCACGGGCAACCCTGTCGAGTGAGCGTCCTGCTTCCAGATCGGCAACAATCTTGTTGAGGCGGCTTTGGTTGCGGCGATAGATCTCTTTGGGTGCCTGGGAACGGGTAATGGTCGCGATCTCATTCAGCCGGAACTCCTGGCTCCCGCTTCTGATCAGCAGCTCACCCAGCTCCCTGCTGGTCATATCGGGTACTTTGATCACGATATCACGCATCTCGCCCTTGTAGTCCATCTTACCCACCTCATGCCCCTGCAGCTGTTGTCCGAGCTGTTGAATCACGGTGCCTACCGAGATGTTGTGGATTCCAGCGATGGTGCGGTTGATGTGGATGTTGAGCTCGGGGGCACCGTCGGCCATCGACGATTTCACGTTATAGACCCCTTCGACGGATGGCATGCGCGACAACACATCCTCTGTCAGAAAAGCAATCTCCTCAAGATCATCCCCCTTCACCTCCACGACAATGGGTGCCTCCTCCTCTCCCAGGAACCCGCCCAGGGAATTGTTCTCCTGCTTGAATGCAAACTCCACCCCATCCATGTTCCGGGTCGCTTCCGAGAAACGTGCGATCAGCTCCTCCGGCAAGATCTTACTCTGTTCCGACAGGATCACTTTGATCATTGCCGTATGCTCCCCTTCAAATATCGCATTTTCCGAGGAACCCTTACCGATATGGCTGTAGACCACAGCCAAGCTGTCACTACTGATCTGCTGCAGCAGGTGCTCCAGGTTATTCACCACGGCATCGGTCCGTTCCAACCGTGTTCCTTCCGGTAGTTTGACCGATATGGTAAAATCCTTCCCTTCGGCCCGTGGCAGGAACTCGGTTCCCACAAAGGGTATAAGGAGTATGGAAACGAGGAGTATCGCTGCCGAGACAGCGATCACCCACCAGCGATGGTTGAGCAACCTGCGCAGGTGGTTGCTATATCCTCTGAACTGTACTGCCTGGGTCTCTGCCTGTACCTTTTTCCGTCGGGTGAACCTGTCATAGAGCATGGGAATCACCAACAGGGCGACAAACAGCGAGGAGAGCAGCGAAAAGGTGACGGTCCAGGCCAACTCCCTGAATAGTTCACCCGATGCACCATGCAAATAAACGATCGGGATGAATACGACGATGGTGGTCACGGTAGAGGCGATGACTGCCCCGGATACCTCCGTGGTACCGCTGATGATGGCATCCCTGCGCTCCATCCCCTGCTCCCGGTTCCGGAAGATGCTCTCTATCACCACGATCACGTTGTCGATCAGCATGCCTGCCCCCAAGGCCAGCCCACTCAATGTCATCACGTTGATGGTGAGGCCATTGAAATACATCATGGTGAAGGTCGCAATCAGCGAGATCGGTATGGATACACTCACGATCAGTGTGGTGCCCACCCTTCGGAGAAAGTAAAAAAGAACCAGTACGGCAAGCAGCATCCCGAAAAGGGCACTGTTCATCACCTCCCCGATTGCCTGCTTGATAAAGGTACCCTGGTTGCTGATCACCTCAAACCTGTATCCCGGCAGCGCCTGTTCGATCACCGACAATTGAGCGGTGATCAGATCAACCGCCTTAACCGTATTGAATTGTGTCTCTTTATAAACCGACAGACCGATGCAACGCTCCCCATTGATTCGCACGATGTTATCGGGACGTGCATTCTCGAACTTCACAGTGGCGACCTCACCCAGGAAGAGGGGTGCGCTTCCGGTACCGGCGGCTCTATTTTGCAAGCCGCCACCCTCTCCTGCCTCGGTAGGCTTGTAGCTGATGATCAGATTCTCAAAATCCCCCTCGCTGTTAAACAGCGACGAGCTCTTCACCAGATATTGCAACCCCATCTCGCTCACCCGTCCCCCCGAAATGGTTTGGTTGTTTGCCTCGATTCTCGAAGCGATCTCTTCCATGGTAATACCAAAGGCACGGAGCGTATAGGGATCGGTCTCGATGGTCAGCACCGGTATCTCTTCCCCCGAAAGCGATACCTCGGCGATCCCTTCCAGGCGGATGAGTTCGTTGCGGATATAGCTGTCCGCCATCTTCCGCAACTCCGCCATATCGGTTATCGACTGGTGCGACATGGCGATCAGTACCACCGGTGCCATATTGGGATCATGTTGGGTGATATTGATCGATTCGATATCGGCATTCTGGGAAAAGGGTGCCATCGCCTTCTGCAGATCCAGAAATGCTTCGTCCATATCTTTGTTCTGCAGGTATTCAACCGTAACCCGGGCAGATCCTGCCCTGATCACCGAGGATACCTGTACCACATCACTCTGCCGGATAGCCATCGATTCAATGTTTTCGACAAACATCTTTTCGATCTCTTCGGGTGGACGTTCACCCGCTTCCAGCTCTATGAAGAGGCGCGGACTGTTCATATCGGGCAACAGATCCACGCTGAGCCTGTCGTATGAAATCTTCCCCAGCAGCAGGATCGCGAAGACGATCATACTGATGGAAACGGGATTCTTCAATGCGAATCGGAGTATATTCCTCATTTACGGTATCATGTTAAAAATATGGCTTTCCTCTGTGCTTCAGCCTATTTCAATATTTTTACGCGGCTGTTTTCACGCAATGTTTCGTATCCCCGGATGATCAGGTTGTCATTTTCATTCAGCCCGCGGGTAACCTCAACGTTATCTTCATCTTCAAGACCGGTCTGTATATCACGCAAAATCGCCGTGCTTCTCTCCACCACATAGACATATTTCCGGTTCCTCCGGGAAATGACCACCTCTTTCGGTATCACGATAGCGCTATCGGCCCTGTCCACCACAATATCGGCTTTCACAAACATGCCGGGACGCAGTTTCAGCTGACTGTTGTCGATCAGTATCTTCCCCTTGAAAGTACGTGTCTCCGTGCTGATAGCGGGCGACAGCTCACTGATGACGCCGCTGAGCGTATCCTGCGACAAGGTGTAATGCGTGACATACACCGCTTGGTTGGATTGCACATATTGGATCGCACTTTCCGGAAGATTGATCTCCATATACATGCGTGAATAGGCCATCAGTCCAACCATCTCACTCCCCTGCGACACCCTGCTCTGTGGCGTGTAGTGTGGCAGGGAAACAATAACGCCGTCGAAGGGAGCCTTCACCTTCATTTTTTCAAGGCTCAGGGTTGCGTTTTCAAGGTCGTAACGGGCATTGGTGACCCGCACCTCGGTATTGCGCATTTCGCTCAGTGTGACCCCACCCTTTTCATAGAGGGCTTTCTGTTTGCTTTGTTCCTGCTCCGCTATTTCAAGGCTGAGCTTTCTGGAATCCAGCGCGATGCCATTTTCATACTCTTTATCCTCCAGACGGATAATCAGCTCTCCCTTTCTCACCACATCACCCAACTTATAGGGTTTCCCGGTGGAAGGATTGGTCTGCAGGTTGTAAAAGCCGCTCATCTCGGCATTGAGCCCAACGCTATAGGTTGCCAATGCGGTTCCTGTCGTATTGATCAGTTTGCTGATCGAGCTTTTCTTCAGCTCCTGCACCGAGACAGGCGTTTCGATCTCGCTTTGACTGCTTTGGGGCTGATTTCCGCATGCCGTCAACAATGCTGCCAGTAGTGTTAGCAATAAGATTCTGTAGTTCATCCGGTTATTTCTTTATGTTTATATCTCTACTTTCAGTGGGCAGTGACTGCCATTCCCTGATCGGCACAATGGGACGTTCGTTTTCAAAGTCATACAACGTCAGGATCTTCAGGTTCAGCAGCTCAATTTTGTAGTTGATGAGTGACTGGGCATACGCAATCTTCCTGTTAGACAGCTGCGTCTGGAACTGATTGATTTCCATACCCGTAAGATCTCCCTCCCGATACCGGGTCAGGTTGATGTCATAGGTCAGCTGTGCATTCCGGACACTTTTCTCCGCGATATCTATCTGGGTACGCAGGTTCTCCAACCTCCTCCAGGTCTGTCTCACATCCAGTTCGATATCGATTCGCAGGTTTTCCTGTTCCAAACGGGCAAGGGTTTGTGCTACTTTTTGTGCCTTGATCCTTGCCTTTTTTTCGCCCCAATCAAAGATCGGAACCGCAAAGCTGACTGCCACTCGCGGGTTCTGGGTTGGATTGTCATACAGGTTGCCAAACCGCTCATGGTCTCCAATGATACCGACCGACAGGGAGATATCCCCCCTGAACTCATTGAGGCTTTTGGTCTGGATCATCTGCAGCTCTGCCAGCTCAATGTCTATTTCACGCTGACGCAATTCCATCCTCGCGTTCAGGCTGCTCTGCACCGCCTGCACCAGGTCAATGGCCACGGGGCTCACCTCGATCTCCAGCGTCACCTCAAGATCATCATCCAAGGCCATTCCCAATGTTTGCTTTAGCTGATCCTTGGCGTTTTCGAGCGAAACAATCCTCTCCTCCACCGCCGACTGGGCATTGGCAAGGTTCAGTTCCGCCTGATAAAGCTCTTCCCTTGCCGAAAGATCGGCCTCCACCTTATTCTGAATGATCTCGAAACTCTGTTTGGTATTTTCCAGCTCTTCCTTGCTGATGGCGAGGTTGTTCTGGGCCATGTAGACCGCATAAAACTGATTGGTGATGCTCCTTTCCGTATTCAGTCGCTGCAGTGCATAGCGGATACCGGCATTTTCATAATCGAACTCAATCCGCTGCAGCTCCATTTTCCGGCGGTTGTAGGTGAATATGGGCTGATTCAGCCTCAGATAGAGGTCATTGCTGAAGGCCCTGTTCTGGTTATTCATTCCTTCCACTGTCGACTGGTTATCCTGCCACCCAAACGTATTGATCAGTGAGATCTCCCCATCGGTCATCAGTATCGGCTGGGACACCATGAAGGTGCCGCTGGTGTTCAGGGTTTCATTGGTATACCACTGTGACAGGCGGTTATCGAATCGTCTCGATCGGCTGTAGTTGATCGGATTCAGATCGAGAGAGAAACGGGATTTTAAGGAAGCCTGTTGCGCCACCAGATTGTACTGATAGCGTTCGAGGTTGAGCTTGGCTGCTTTCAAATCGGGATTGTTCTCTTCCGCGATGTCCAATGCCTGCTGGATGGTCATGGGTGTCTGTGCATGGGTGTATGACAGCAATGATCCTCCCGACCAAAAAAGCAGCAACCAAAGTAGATGTATTTGAAAATGATTCCTGTCCATAATTATTTCTTTTTCTGTTCTTCTGTATCTGATTGCATCAGTCATTATCTTCTCACCATTTTGACGGCATCGGCCGTCACGGTCCGCAGCTTGGTGTCATTGTCCAGAACTACTTCTACCGTATCCTGAGGGAAGAAGTAGGTTCCCAGTATGCTCCATCCCTCATCCGATCGTTGCAAATCAATGTATGCGTTCTCTTCGTCATTGTCATAACGCACCCTAAAGTGGTACTCGGCGTCACCGCCTGCGGGGCCGCGTCCGCGTCGACCCCGTCCTCTGCGCAGTTCATCCGGTTTGTATACCCAATAATAGAGATCATACTGACCTGCAACCGGCACGGGGATCCTCCAGGTGGCAGTCTGATTCCCGCTGCCACTCTTGATCACGTAGGCGGAGCGAACATGCGTACCATAATACTGATCGTTCGTGGTCAGTGTCCAGCGCAACGGCGGACGCCAGTTGGAGACACCCGAATAGCGGAAAGAGTTGTCATCCACCCGATCGATCCATCGTGGCAGGAGCCCTACCACCTCCGGTGCCGACAACAGGAAGAGGGTGGAGTCCTCGTTGTCCACGACCAGCTCCCCTGGAATCTTGTAGGAAGCATTCTCCACAACGAAATCGCCCTCCTCGTCCACAGGTTTGTTCCGTTCACGAATGATATTGTTTACCGGAAGATTGACAGAACCGGGAAGATTTGCCGAGATCAGGGTATTGATGTTGATGTTCCGTGGCGCTTCCTCCCACACGGACACCAGTTTCATCGTTTCATGTGCTTTGATTGGTACTTTCCGTTTTGCCCGGGGATCATAAATGGTTCTTTGCCATCCCCCAAAATTGATATCCAGATTGACAACTCCATCCTGGTCGGAATCATTGGATATCTGGAGCTTTACAACAAAGACCTCCCTGTCGCGGTTTGTGATTTGCACAACTTCCGGTGTCCATATCAGATATACGGGAAGGGCAGTGGGATGATGCCAGGCCACAAGAGGGGCATGCAGGTCAACATCAGCGATCATCCCCAGGGTGTCGAGCAACTGTTCGAAACGCAAATTGGTGAACATGTTCCGTTGCAGCACAGCGCGCAAGGAGTCCCGAAACTCATTGTACCCCACATTGCGCTCGGCATAGGCAAACAGATTGTTGGCTTTCAGTGAGGTGATGTTGTCCAGCAGATCCCGATGCTCCACATCGGAGAGTAACTCCTTGAAAGGAGCCTGCTCCATCAGCAGATTCGCTTTTTCATTGTTGCTGATCCCGTTCATTTGCCGGATCCAGTTGTTTCCATCTGTTTTATCCTGCAGGTAGAGCTCGATCAGCCGGTTGGAGATTGGCCATTCGGACGAAAAAACATTGTAGCGGAAGTTGTACAATTGAGGAAAGAGGAAAAAAGGATTGGGTTTCGTGGAAACATTCACCGCACCTCGTTCCCGCGACCAGTCAAGATTGCTTTCGGTCCGTTCGAAAAGCCGTGTAAATCGGTTCAGCACACGCATTGCCGCATCTTCATCACTGATCTCCTGTCCGTTTCGGCGTGCCCGGTTCTTCTCATCACGCACCCCCTTCACCAGATCCGCTTCATTCACCAGGCTCCCTTTTTCCGGGAACAGAACCATCTCGGGTTGCATCACCTCCTGAGCCTGCGTCCAGGTACGCACGTAGCTGTAAAACTGCACGGGTACCTCCACGAGTGAGAAGCGACGAAACGAATAATCGAGCGAATAACTGCTTTCTATCGAGCGTCTTCGCTCTCTTATCTGCGCCGGGATGGTATCGGCAACCGGGCCGAGGATGTCCGAAAAATAATCGTGCCCTTTCAGGTACCATATGCTATAGAGAGTCTCATCCACCTCAATGCTTTTTTGTTCATAGTCACCGATGACCAGGGCGATTGAGGGGGTTGGAAAATCTGTTTCATAGACAAAAATTGAGTCGTAGACAACCTCGTCCTCAACCCTGACGCTTCTCTCTTTTGCCAGGTTATCGCTGCTCCCTACTGCATCGCGGCCTGCCGCCGTCTGAAGTGTATCTCTGCCGGGGCCTCTTCGCGGTGTGCTACCCTCGACTGCTTCCTGTGACGGCTCCTGACCTGAGGGGCGCACTCTTCCCGGTCTTACCTGGCGAGCAGAAC
>Ga0265294_10006557_pt1 | contig 13964 bp, 19 predicted proteins | sample MunlanPumphouse3_FD_192504 | JGI IMG/M metagenome (GOLD analysis project Ga0265294, IMG submission 192504) | Groundwater microbial communities from a municipal landfill in Southern Ontario, Canada - Pumphouse #3 | ecosystem: Environmental > Aquatic > Deep subsurface > Groundwater | place... | reverse complement strand
AATATAGAAATAACAGTCCAACAATAACTGTTTTTTCCACTTTATATTTAATTAATTTTAATACTTATTTAAAATAATCTGTAATTTGCCTAAAAATTCTTTTGTATCTAAAAAATAATTAGGATATGCTTTTTTAAGATCGTGTATATTATCTGCACTAACTAAAACTACATCATATTCATTTCTGTTATATATTTTTTTTTCAGCTTGAGAATATGCTAAAAGAGCTTCTTTTTCTTGTTTTTTAGTAAAAGCAGATATATTTAATCTTTCAAGAACAGTATCTAATTCTAAAAGATAAAAATACATATTTTTTTTATTTTTAAAATTATCAAATAGCTTTATAGATTCTGTCCAATGTTTCATTTTTTTTATAACTTGTAATTCTTTTTCTTTTTGTTTAATTTGTAAATAAAGTTCTTTTTCATTTTCAGGAGTTCCATAAATGATAGGTGATTTTTCAAATTTAGCAAATGCAGAGCTTATTAATTTAAAGAATATTTTCCAATTTTCTTCACCTTGATTAGATTTTATTGCTTGTCTAGTAAAAAAATCAACTGTTTCTACTGCAGTTGCCCAAAGATGTTGTAGTTTAGATCTAATTTGAACTTCTACTAATAGCCCATTATATTTATCTTTACCTTTATCACTAATATATTTGTATATTAAATGTATACTTCTATATCCATCTGATTTAGGGTTAGAAATATAATCTTTTTCATTTACTTTTTTATGTTTTAGGTCTCCATTATGATAATATTTAGTGTATAATTCTCTTGCTAAAGTTATATTTGACATTACAACTCTACAACCAGCTATATCTTGCATTTGTGTAAGTTTCATAGTTGGTTTATTATTATGATATTTTCTTTTTAATTTTTTAAGTATTGATGATACTCTTTTTAGTCTTTGAGCTGATAGTGCTTTTTTATCTATTTTTTCAGAAATTCTTTTTAATCTATTTTTAAATATACTCATTGGATAACTGTGAATTGCTTTCCAATTACTTACAATTTCTAAAGCTGCATTTATTTCTTCTTCTAAATGATTTTTATCGTTATATAAAATTACAGCTGAATTGTTTATCTTTGATTTTGATAGTTCTTTTATGTTTAATTGAGTCATAATATAATATAATACCTATAACTATTTAAAAATATTCTTATTGCGCAGTATTATCTTAAAATAGGCATCACTTTGCGCATTATTTATTTAAATCATAATTTATCTTTATTGCTAGTATTTATTGGGTTTTCTAATGTGGGATAAAAATATTGATTAAATAAACAAAATTTAATGTCCAATTGCGCAATAATGCACTTAAATATAGTTCAAATTGCGCGGTTTAAAAATTAATTGCTATTTGTTATGTTTAAGTAGTTAAAAACATTTTAATATATATAAATCAGTATTAATAATTAATTGTTTTTACTCTGTGATATTTTACTTTTTCTTCAGATTTTAAAGAAATATCCTATGCCATCAACCATAAATAATCATTAATCTTTCTTTGTTCAATTCCAGTAAATAAAAATAATTCTTTAACAACCCAAATAGTATTTGCTCTAATTTTAATTTCTTCTTGACTATTTTTTTCTAAAGGTATTTTGTTATTAATTTTATATTCAAGATCATAAGAATACTTAAAAATATTTAACTTTCTAAATACTTGTGGTAATTTATAATCTGCACATGCTGTTAAATTATAAGAATCTTTTAAAGGTGTGTGATTTTCATGAATATCTGATAAAAGAAGCTGGGCTCTTTTATGAAAATAAACTTTTTTGTCTATAAAAATAGAAGCATCATTAAAATAAGAAAAGTCAAAGATTAACTTGTCCAACATATCTTACAATTATTTTACTATAATTAACTTATATTTCTATCCTCTAAATTCTTTAAAACAATTAATTTCATTAGATTAGAAAATTCTTTATCATTTCTATTTTTAGACATTTTTGTTTGTTTCATATATACATCAAAATAACCTACAGGAATATTTATTAATGGAAAACCAAACTTTACTAGTAATACAGAAAATATTGCTCTTGAAGTCCTACTATTCCCGTCAATAAAAGGATGTATTCTTTGAAATTCATTATGTGTGTGTGCTGCACTTTCAACAAGTTTATGTGGTTTTTGTTTATTATTTAAAATATTATCTAATAATTTACTAAATTTATTTAATAAATTAGATAATTCCTTCCAACTAGGTGTTTTAAAATTAGGATTATTTTTAATTTTTACATTTTGTGTTCTAATTTCACCAGCACCATAATCTAAAGAGTTCATTGCAATTTTATGAAATACTAATATATTATCTAAATTTATTTTATTTTTAATAAGATAATCAATTGCTTTTTTATAATCTGCAGTCTGTTGAATATCTTTATATAATGGGATATTTGGGGATATATCTTTTTTAATTAGTTTTTCAGTTTGTGGTAAAGTTAAAGTAATTCCTTCTAAAGATAGACTAGTATATACAAATTTAATTTCATCTGATAATATAATTTTTTGTTTTCTTTTAAATTTAGAAAATTCTTTTTCTATTTTATTATCTACATCTATAGATTTATAATTAAACTTAATAGTTTCTTTTTTATTTAAGAAATATTTAATTAATAAATCAGTAAAGCTTGATGGAATTAATCTTGTTTTTAATGGTTTTTTAGATTCGATATAAATAATACCTGCTTTTGATAAACAATTATTGTATTTTTTAATGGTTTTATTACTAAATAAATCATTATTTAAATTATTATTTTTATATCCAGAATATATATATTTAGATACATTTTTTGAAATTATAATATTATAATTCAAATTATTTTTAAAACAAAAATAAACTAATGAAAATAACTCTTTTGATTTATTTGTATTATTAATTACATAATTATTGTTAATATTTTTAATAAATTTATCTTTTTCTAATTGTTTAACATAATAATATGTAGTAAAATTATTTATTGAAGGTATTTTTTTATTTATATCTTTTATAGTTAATTTGTTGTTTGTTGCAATTATTAAAAATACATCTAATTTTGTAGGCATAATATACTTATAGTATAAATATATTTATAAACTGTGCTATTTAGGATTAGATTATAATAAAATAAATGATATTAGTCCTATATAGCCATAAATTAATACTTTTATGCAAAAATGGTCCTAATTTAGTATATTCAAATATAATTTTATTATAATTATTTATTAAATAATAGTTATCTATTTCTTTTGATTTTTCTAATATAAGGTCATATAAATTCATGTTAAATTAAACTTTAAAAATGATATTCTGATTTATTTTTAATAATTATATTAGATACTTCCATATTCTAAGGTAATTCTAAAATATTAATTAATAATTCAGCAAGTTTATCTGTTGACATATATTTTTTCATATTAATTTTACTACCATCTGCTTTTTCTTGAAGTTTTGATTGAAATCCACCTGGATTAAATGATATTACTCTTGATTCAGTTTTCATTAATTCTAAATCTTTTTTTGTAGTTTATTCAATATCTTTATTTTTAGATAAATCTGTTTTAATATAAATTAAGTTTTTAATATTTTTAGGTAAAATTCTATAAATTCCAATAACTATATAATTTTTATCAGATAATTGTTTTGATAGTTTATAACCCAATCCATCACTTGCGTCTGTGACTATTATTTTTTTCATAATTAATCTTTGTTTTTATTAAATATATTATATTTACATATATTTATAAAACATATAAAAAATTGGCATTTTTTTAAGAAGTTTAAAAATATATTTTTCTGATTTTGTTATTAATTTTTTATGTGTGTGGTATTTATTATTTATCTTTTATTTGTTTAGCTTTTTTAGCAAATTTATCAAAATCTGATTTAAATAATTTATCTTGTACTATTCTATATTTTTCAAATTCAGATTCTGCAAAATCTTTAGCTATTTCTTGAGTAATTTTTCCAGAATTAGATAATATTTCTCTTTCATCAAATTCTAAAAATAAATCTAATCTTTTTGACCAATCTTCCATAGTCATAGGAATCTTTCTTTTAGCTCTATTTTCTGCAAGATCTAAATAAGCAGAAACAATTCTAGATAATGATTCTAATTCTTCTTTTTTTAAATAATTTTTTGCTATACTTACATCTGTTTTAATTATTTTTCCATCTGGAGAATTTTTCCAAGATGTTAAACCCATATTTTTCTCTTTACTATTTGCCCTTTTCATAATTAATTCAGGAGCTGTATGTTTGTGAATAGCATAATGTAATTTATTTTGAACTTTTTTAAAAAATGATTTTGTAGTTTCTGAATCTTTATTATAATCTAAACTAGTTGAATAAATATCAGTGATTTTTTGATAAAAATTCCTTTCACTAAGACGAATTTCTCTAATTTCAGCTAATAATTCATCAAAATAATCTTTATTTAAAAAAGAACCATTTTCTAATCTCTTTTTATCTAAAACATATCCTTTAATTGAGAACTCTTTTAATATTTTGGTAGCCCAAATTCTAAATTCAGTAGCTTTTTTTGAATTTACTCTATATCCTACTGATATAATAGCATCTAGACTATAATAATGAATTGGTTTATCTGAATAACTAAAGTGCATTTTTTGCACATTACTGTTTTTATTTAATTCAACACTTTCAAATATATTCTTTAAATGTTTAGTTATCACACTTCTATCTACATCAAACAATTTTGCAATCATTTTTTGTGAAAGCCAAACATTTTCATCAGCAAATTTAACTTTAATTGAATCTTCTCTATTTTGAGATTGAAATATTAAAAATTCTGCTGTTGAGTTTCTTATAATTAAGTCTTTAGTCATAAATTATCATATTTTTATTATATATATTAATAATTTTAGTTAATATATTCTTTTTGGAGGAGTAGTTGGCCAATAAAAATAAGCATAAATGATAAGTTTTTATTAAATTTCTTTAATTAACTCAGGTAATTGTGTAACTCCATCTCCTTGACAGATATGTCCTTTCTTTCCTAAATTAACTATTTTTGCATTTAGTTTATTTTTTAGATCTAAAATATCCTCTTTAACTCCAGCTAAATCATTTTCTGAATAGATTATTACAAATTCTTTAGATTTATTTTTTATTTTACTAAAACCAATTGGAGTTTCTACCCAGGGCTTTGCTATTTCCCAAGGTTCAGCCTCATCTGCATTTTCTTCTTTTATAGTGACCCAAGGTGCAACAAGTATTACTTTATTAAAAATTTTATTTTGTTTTTCTAAATATCTTAAAATTGTTTGACAACCTATAGAATGTCCAACAACAACTGTACTTTTAGAAGGATTTATTTCTTTAAGTTTACCTATCCATTCATTGATTTTAGGTTTATCAGTATTTGGCATAAGTGGAATGTTAACTTTATATCCTTTTTTTGTAAGTTTTTCTTTTACAAAAGGAAACCAATCACTTTTAGGTGTTGCTGCCCATCCATGTATTATTAATATCTCTTTCATATATTACCATTATTTATTAGATTAATTTAGTAAAATCTATATTTCTTTTAGTTCCTTATATATCATTAAAATATCATAATACATTATATAATCATTAAATTTATTCGTCCAATTTTTAATGCAGGTAATGTTTTATAATCTACATGTTTATTATTAAAAAGGGTTTATAGAAACCCTTAATAAATAGTAATTATAGATTAAATTTAAATAAGTTTTGTTAATTAATAGAGTTATGCTTTCAAATTATTTATCTAGAATTAATTATAATGGTTCAATTAAAGAGTTATGTTCATTTATTACTGTGAATTATTCTTTAGGATCATTAAAATCATATAAAATTATAGAAAAAGGCTATGAAGATCTAAATATTATAATTTATACTACTAAAAACAAATATTTTTGTATATTATTTGTCACAAAATTATTTCCAAAAGAAAAATCTTTAAAAAATTGTAAAAGATATGTATCAATTATATAAAAAGTTATCAAAAAGGGGGTAAATTATCTTAAACTAATTAAAGATAATAAAAATAATTATTTAAATACTATTTCAATAAATAATAAAAAAATAAGATTATGTGTTATGGAATATATAAATGGAAAGGATTATCTTACATCTAATTATAATCCAAAATCTAAAGATATTAAAGACATAGCAAAACAAGCAACAATTATTAATTCAATTAAATATAAAGTATCTAATATTTCGGATTCTTGGGTAATATTTAATATTATTAAAAAATATAATAAGATTAAAAAATAGTTATGGTGTTAGATAATGCAGCTTATAATCATGCAAAGATTGTGAAAAAGTTTGCTGAAGAAAACAATATGGTGTTATTATATCTACCACCTTATTCGCCTAATCTTAATATTATTGAAAGACTATGGAAGTTTTCTAAAAAAAAGTTAATGCATAATAGATACTATGAAAAATATGAAATGTTTGAAAAAGAGGTTAAAAAGTTTTATGAAAATATATATGTATTTAATGAAAAATTAAAAAATGTATTAAATCTAAAGTTCCAAATAATGAGTGCGTTTTAGTATATAAATAGTAAAGAAATTGAAGAATTTTTTAAAAAAGTAAAATAAAATATAATCATTTTAATTTTAGAATTCTATTTTTTTATAAAAAATAAAAATAATTAAATTTATATGTGTTTTGTTTAACAATGATAATTATATATTTATATATATGTGAATAAAACAGGAGTTTTAAAAATGAGAAAATTAATATATTTTATTTTAATAATCAGCACTTTATTTATAGCAGGAAATATTTTTGCTTTTAGTCCGACTTTTTATGTAAGTAATGGATCAGGGGTAGATTCACAATGTGCGTCTCCAGACTATCCAACAATTAATGCTGCTTTAGAAAATATTTATGATAATAATTTAAGTAATTCAATAATTATAGTTTGTGAAGGGACCTATAATGAAGATGTAATTGTTTTAAGTGATTTACAAATATCTATTTTTGGAGAAAATGAAAATGTTAATATTAATGGAGTAGATTATACAAAAAATCCAATAAGTATACTTTATGCAGAGGGAGTTTATTTAAAAAATTTAAATATTTCTGCTCCTGGAATTTTTGGTTTAGGAGTATTTATATCAAAAGACATTACTTTAGAAAATATAACAATATCAAATGTTACTGGAAATTATGATACTGAAGAACCTGTTTCAGGAATTGGTTTATATTACTCAGAAAATATAACTTTAAAAGGAAATATTTTAATAAAAAATATAATTAATAATAAAAAAGTTATTACAGGATTAGAAATTAATAATAGTAAAAATATTATATTAAATACAAATTCTTTAAAAATACAAGATTTAGAATCTACATCAATAGGCTCAGATGGTATAGTTACAGGATTAAATATAATTGATTCTGATGTTGAATTAAAATCTAATTTAATTATAAAAAATTTACAAGGTACAGAAGTTAATGGAATTACAATTAATAATTCTACAATAACAAATAATAATTCAATTGAAATTTATATTCAAAATATTGATTCTATGTCAACACTTAAAGGTTTACAAGCAATAAATAATTCTGAAATTTCTTTATATCCAACAAGTAAAATAAACTATACAAATATAGGTTATGGTAATGCAGAAACTTATGGTTTATATATAGAAGATTTAACTGGAGCTATGTTTGGTGAAAATTATTTCTATGGAATTTCAGGAGATAATTATACACATGGTGTATATATAAAAAACTCAAATTATTTTTTTATAAATGACATAATGTTTAGTGAAAATAAAACTACTGATTATACTACATTAGTAAAAGTTATTAATTCAAGTGGTAGTTTTAATAGCATTGAAGATAATGAGGAAACAATATCAGCAAATAGTAGTAATTTTAAATTTATAAATATCTTAGATAATTCAGATATAATTATAAATAATATGAATGTCTATTCAGGTGATTATTTTCCAGAATGTATAAATATTGAAAACAATTCTATTTTAGATTTAAATGGTGCTAATTTTTTAGAATGTGAAAATATTAATATTATGAATAAAGATTCGCAAGTTTCTGTTAAAAATTCAAAAAATATATCTTTTGAGAAATTATTTATTACAGAAAGTCAAAACTCTTTTACTAAAATATATAAACCAGTTAAAGTTAATTTTTATAAAGATGGAAACCCATTAAATATAGATTATTTAATAATATATAATAATAAGGGTTATTTTACTGTATATCATCTTACTAATAAATCTACACTAAATCTTAATTTATTATATTTCACATCTGAATATAAAAATAATTTAATAGAAACATATACTTTTGATGATTATGTATTTAAAGTTGTCAAAGATGGAATAAATGAAGTTCCTGATCATGCAACTTTAACTGATATTTTATATAAAGAATATGATTTAGAGTTTATAGATATGCCTGAAGAGTTTATAGAGATGAGTGTTTTAGATGAAGGAAAAATAAAAGTTTCTAAGCATTTTTATGTAAATGATAAAAATTGTGTAACACAATTAGAGAATAGTTATGGGTGTTATGATATTGAACCATCAGTTTCGTTAAATGGAACTGATCATAAAATTAAATTTCAAATACCTAATATCTGGTTAAATATAAATAATATAGCTCCAAGTGATGTAAGTTTATACCATTTAGAGAACGGAGAGTTTGTTAAATTAGAGACAACAAGTCAAGGATTAATAAATAACTATCAAGTATATGTTTCAAATGTACCTTCTTTTTCAATATTTCAAATTGCTGCTATTTTAAATACAACAGGTAATGGAGTAAACAACACTGGTAATGGAATCACACCAAATCCAACAGTTACTAATCCAGATGTAAATTTAGATCCAAATTTAACAACTAATGATAATAATTCAACTTCAACTTGTGATTTAATTTGTAATGGTGGAAAAATATTAGATTCAATAAATTGTATATGTTTGGATGAAAATATAACTACACAAGATAATATATGTAATATTAGTTGTGAAGAAGATCAATATTTAGATGAAGAAAATTGTGAATGTATAGATAACAGTAGATCTTGTAAAAATAATTGTGATCCTGGTTACGCAACTAATAGAAAAACTTGTGATCTTGATGATACTAGAAATAATAATAGTTTTTTAAGTTTTATTATTTTCAGTGTATTAATTATACTAATTATAATTTTACTCACATTATATTTAACAAAGAAAAAACCAAAATCTAAAAAGAAAATTATTAAAAAGAAGAAAAAATAGTTTTTTTCTTTTTCTTTATTTTTAAAAAATTAAATTATATTTTTTTCTCATAAACTGTATAAACTGGTTTAAATTTTTGCTTTTTAGAATAAATTAATGAGATTGAATTTATATTATAAACATCTGCATAAACCTTATTATATTTTTTTTCATTTGCAATTTTTAAAACTTCTTTTATTAGTAAAGAAGCATATCCTTTTTGTCTTTCTTTTTTAATAATATATTGTTCTAAAATCCAAAATACAGGCTCATTATAGAACATTAATTTATAATTTAAATCATATGCAATAAAACCAATTGTTTGGTTATTTTTGTCTAATATTTTAATATTCTTTTTTTTTAATGCAGATAATAATCTTATTAGATCATCATTATCATCTATAGATTGTTTTTCAATTTTTTTAATTTCATTATTTCCTTTTATAAGAAAATCTTTATCTTTATTTTTAACAGTTCTTATAACTAATTTATCAATCATATTTAATCAATTTTAAAAATAACATGTTATATATTACTTATAAGTTAAGTTTTAAAAGATTTATCTAATTTATTATTTTGAGTTGCTATAATAAAAATACATAAGTATTTAAATATTAATTACTTATAATTTATTTAATTTATATTAAAAAATAAAATAAGGAGTTTTAAACATGATGCAGTATTGGGCTTTAATTGGACTGAGTTTGGTTGCAATTGCTTGGATTATACAATTAATTTCGACTTGGAATGGAGAAAGAGAAATTAAAAAATGGTTTGTTTTTGTATATATGATAGGTGTAATTTGTCTTATTGTTGATGGAATATTAGCTGGAATTAATAATTTAGCTTTTTTAAATATAATAGCGTTATTATTATCAATTGCAGTTTTTATAAGATTAATTAAACCAATTAATACAAGAAGGGAGAAAAAGTAATTTTTCTTTTTTATATTTTTTTTAATATAAATTTATTCTATTAATTTTTAAAGAGTAATTATTTACTTTTTAAAACAGTTCTGTTATAGTAGGTAAAAATATTAATAATAACAATAAAAATAATACAAGTGTAATAATTATTAATTGAAAATTATTTTTTGATTTATTCTTCTTATAATATATCATTGCAAAAACAGGATTAATTAAACAAATTGTTAAAAAGAGATATCCAGGTATAGTTGTAATATCTATTGTAGTAAAATTATTTATTAATACAGCTACAATAAAAAGTAAAACTCCAATTCCATATAACCAAAATATTAATTTTCTATAATTCATAATAATCTTATTTTAATTTAACTGCTGTACCATAAGCAAGCATTTCAGAAGCACCTTGCATAACCATAGAGGTACTAAATTTAACCCCAATAATTGCATCTGCTTTTAATTCAATTGCTCTATTAATCATTCTATTATATGCTTCATCTCTAGATTGTTGAGTCATTTCTGTATAAGTTTTTACTTCTCCACCAACCAAGTTTCTAAAACCAGCACCAATATCCCGTCCAACATTTCGTGTTCTAACAGTACTTCCTCTTACAACTTCTAAAATTTGAATTATTTTTTTACCAGGAATTTCATTTCCAGTAGTTACAATAAGTTCTTTAACCATAATTAATTTCACCTTTTTTTAACTTGTTCAATTTTATCTTCATTTTTATTAAATAATATAACAATTCCAATTATTAATATTGGAATTCCATAAATTAATATGAAATTATAAAATATACCTAAAAATATTAGTACTAAACCAATAACAGTTCCAACAATTCCAGTTATTAATCTTGTTTTAAATATCATATATAATCTATTTTATAGATAAGATAAATCATATATTTTTTAAAGGTTACTTTTGTATGAATTAAAAGTTAGATTTTAAAAATAAGAAAAAATTAAAGAGAAATAGAAGACACTTATTTAGTATATAAATTAAATAAATACTCTGCTTGTTTCCAATTTATAATATTCCAAAAATTATCTATATATTCTGCTCTTTTATTTTGATAATTTAAATAATATGCATGCTCCCAAAGATCAATTGTAAGTAATGGTTTTAAACCAATTGACAGTGGAGAATCTTGATTTTTAGTTTGAATTATTTCTAATTTATTCTCTTTATTTAATGCTAACCAAACCCATCCAGATCCAAATAAGGTTAATGCTTTTTCTTTAAATTCTTCTTTAAATTTTTCAAAAGAACTAAATTCAATTTCAATTTTCTCTTTTAAATTTTGTTCAGGTTCTTTAGTAGAGTTTGGAGTTAGTATATCCCAAAAGAAATTATGATTTGAAAAACCACCTCCATTATTAATAATTGAAGTTTTTAATTTTTCAGGAACTACACTTAAATCTTTTAAAATTACATTTACATTTAATTTTTTTAACTCAGTTCCTTCTATTGCCTTTAGAAATTTATCTAAATATCCTTGATGGTGTTTAGTATGATGTGTTTCCATTGTTTTTTTATCTATATATGGTTCTAAAGCTTCATAAGAATAAGGTAATTTTGGTAATACATTTATATTTTCTGACATAATAAATCATCTCCTCATATATATGATTATAAAATCATATATATTAAGTTACAAAAGGTATAAAAAGTGTATTTTTATAAAATATATTGATTTAAAAAACAGTAATTAATATTTTTCCATATTACTGAATACCAATAAAAACACATATTATATTCTTACTCAATTACAAATAATTTATATTATTTAAAAAAGATTTATAAAACCAATATTTATATACATTAATATCTATTACATAAATACAAAATGGCAAATGATTTTATGAACTTACCAAAAGCAAAATCAACAATTATAAGTACAGCATATATTTTTGTAATATTATTACTTATTTTTCTATTATTTAAGATAGATACATTAAATAGATTAAATAATGAACAAATAGATAAATATAATAGTTTAAATTCTAAATATCAAATATCACAAGAAAAATTAAATCAAAAAAATCAAGAATATTTAGAATTAAATTCAAAATTCATAGATGTTAATACAAATTTTAGCAAATTAAATTCAGATTACATTAGCTTAAAAACTTTAAAAAACGAAATGCAAAATGATATTAATTCCCTAGAAAGTGATTATAGTTCACTTGAAGGCGAATACAATTATCTAATTGATGATATTAATAAGTTTAGAGTAGAAATTCAAGAATCAATGGATTGGTTTAAAAGTAATTCTGTTATTGATAATTTGAAAGATACTCAAACAAGAAAAATAGAAAATTCTTTAAATGAATGTTTAGTTTGTGAGAAAGATTCTTGTAAAATAAAAACCGCTTGTATTTATCTAAAAAATAAAAAGACACTAAGATTAGAATATGCAGAAGATAAGTCAATTACAAATAAGATAGATAAACTCCAGAGCTTAGATTCTTTTTTAGAAAATAGAAAAGGGGATTGTGAAGATTACGCATTATTATATACTGCGGAATTAAGATATTTGCTTAAGAGAGCAGAAAGTAAAAATAAAGATGTTTTTATTGAATCAATTATACAAACTGAGACCCAAAGGTCGTATCACATTAATAGTGAATATTATTTCCCAGAAGGTGTTGAGGGTTACAAACACGATCAGAAGTTTAAATTTCCATATATTGCTTGTGGAAATACATATGATCTCCAAATTGAAGATTTTGGAGGACACTGTGTAATACTTGTAAATGATAAACAAATAATTAATAGAAATGATATTCTGGAGATAAATGGGATAATGATTGAACCTCAAACAGGAGAATATTTAGGAATAATTAATACTGATAAAAATAAAACAAAACTAATTGATTTCTCATTAATAGATTTAAATCCAGAGTCAGAAAACACAATTTATGAAATAATAACAGAGGACGATCTATATTTTAATAATTACATTTATGAAGATATTAATGTGGATGAAAGTCAATGGATAAGTTATAGTTTTTTTCTTGATAAAATTGATTCTATAAAAAATAACAACTAATTATTTTGTTTCTATATGTTGTTAAATATATAAAAGAATATAATTATATATCATTTTTCAAAAGTTTATTTATAAGAAAGTCATTTAAATCTTTTTACATACAATAATTTTATTTAATTTAATAAAAGAGGTTGATTTTTAATGATTGTTTACGATGTAATGATTGTTGGGGCTGGACCTGCAGGAATTTTTGCAGCATTAGAGCTTTCAAAAAATATGACTAATCTAAAGATACTTTTAATAGATAAAGGTAATCTTGTAGAAAACAGAAAAAAAACAGAAATTATGACTGGTTTTGGTGGAGCAGGAACCTTTTCTGATGGCAAGTTGCATTTTACTCCAGTTCTATCTCATGAGAAGATGTTACATTTATTTTCTGTTCAAGAATATCAAACATATTTAGATTATGTTGAAGGTTTATTTTTAAGTTATGGGGTTAAAGAAGAATATTATCCAAAAAACTTAGAACTAGCAAAAGGATTAGTAGAAAATGCAGAAAGAAATAATATTAAACTTTTTATTAGAAAGACATTGCATGTAGGCACAGATAAACTTCCAGAAGTTATTAAAAAAATGCAAGATGATTTAAAAAACAAAAAAATAGAATTGCTACCAAACACAGAAATTGATGATATCATTTTAGAAGATAATAATGTGAGAGGTGTAAAAACAAAAAACGGCAAAGAAATATTTTGTAAACATCTAATTTTAGCACCAGGAAGATATAATGCTTCTTGGGTTGAAAAAATAACTGAAAAATATAATA
>Ga0265294_10006555_pt1 | contig 13964 bp, 14 predicted proteins | sample MunlanPumphouse3_FD_192504 | JGI IMG/M metagenome (GOLD analysis project Ga0265294, IMG submission 192504) | Groundwater microbial communities from a municipal landfill in Southern Ontario, Canada - Pumphouse #3 | ecosystem: Environmental > Aquatic > Deep subsurface > Groundwater | place... | reverse complement strand
TAACACGCAAGAATCTAAACAAAGAATTAAGATTAAATAATTAATATATTTTCTCAAGTATGACATTTCTATTGAAAATACAGGTATGACATTTCTATTGGTAATTGACATTAATAATTTGTTTCTTGATATTATTATTTCTTGGTGTTAATATATTAAGTATTAATATATTAAGTAATATTATAAATAAAAAATTTTATGACAGTGCAGATCTTAATTTTAGTTGCTTCATTAGTATTCTTGGGTTTTTCAGCTAATTATTTAGTTAATGCTAGTATCCGAATTGCTAGGAAATGGCATGTATCTGAGATGTTTATTGGCTTAACTATTGTTGCTTTAGGTACTTCAGCCCCAGAAATAGCAGTTTCTGCTTTTGCTGCTTTAGAAGGAAAAGGCGACTTATCAATTGGTAATGTGATTGGATCTAATATTTTTAATTTAGGTTTTATTTTAGGCTTAGTGGCTATTATTTCCCCACAGATAATATCTAAGAAAATGGTTTATCGTGATGGATTAGTCCTCCTATCAGCTACTTTAATGGCCCTATTCTTTATGTGGGACTTAAAGATAGTTCTGTGGGAGGGAATTATGCTTTTAGCTGCCCTAGTTTCCTATTTGAGTTTTCTATGGATTAAAAAAGATGTGGAGATTAATCAAGAGGATGCTGCGGCTACAGGAACCTGGAAAGATTATTTGATTTTTATTGTTAGTTTACTTGTTTTAGTAAAATCATCTGAGTTTACCGTTTCTTCAGCTACTTATATTGCTGAATATTTTAAAATCTCTGCTTGGGCAATTGGGGCTACTATAGTGGCAGCGGGGACTAGTCTGCCAGAATTAGCTACCTCAATTATTGCCACACTCAAAAAGAAGTTTGGCCTTTCTATCGGTAATGTTATTGGTTCAGATATTTTTAATACTTTTGGGGTTATTGGAATTAGCTCGGTTATTGCGCCAATTGCTCTTGAGGCCAAGACATTCATCTTTGGTTTCGCTGACTCTATTTTTTCTGTAATACTTTTAGTGGCTACAATTATCCTGCTACTAGTTTTCATGCGGTCTGGTTGGAAAATCAGTCGACGTGAGGGAATAATTATTTTTTTAATTGCTTTATTTCGTATGGCTTTTGAAGTTTATGTTGGTAAGATGTAGTTTAATCTTTAGGGAACTACATTTTAGAAATAATTAGATTTGGACCTTGAGGCTTAAAGTCACAAGGTTTTTGTTTTATTTGGAAATTTGAATAATATTTTTTAAATGTTCAATAGTCTTTAGATAGCTTCATTGGTAATTTGAAAATTATAGTTTAAAATTAATTAAATATGGATCTTAAATTTGAATCAGTGAAATTCTTTAATTCTCAAGAAGGAAAAAATATATTAGAAAAATATAGTCAGCTTAATATTAATGACCTTCCGGCCTTAGCGCTTAAGTTATCGAAGCAAGGAACACTATTTTCATCGGAGTTAACCACGTTATTAAAACTGAGAAAAAAGTCAATCAGTAAATTTACTAAAGCTGAAAAAATGTTTTTTACTAGCGATAGTCTTGAGCAAGCTAGTAGTGAGAGCATGTCGCAATATATTGCTAAGCGTTTTAAAGACACAATTAGAGATGGCACTGTAACTGACCTAACTTGTGGTCTTGGTGCTAATAGCATATTTTTAGCTAAATACTTTCAGCTTAGGTCAGTTGATATAAACAAACTTCATTTAACTTGTGCTAAGCACAATGCAATCGTTTATGGAGTAAGGGATAATATTGAATTTATTGAGGCTAGGGCTGAAGATAGTATTCAGGCTAGCAAAGCTTATATTATTGATCCACAAAGAATCAGGTTTGGCCAAACAAAAACTAGATCAATTTTTAATAGTAGACCAAAAATAATTGAGCTGTTACCTAAAATATTAGAGCAGACTGATAATATTTGTATTAAAATATCCCCCGCTTTTGATTATGATGAGATAAAGCAATTAATTATTTCGCCAGAGATAGAAGTTATTTCTGAAGAGAATGTCAATAAAGGAGCTTTTTTATGGTTTGGTAAATTTAAAACCGTAAAACGTAGAGCAAGCATTTTAGATGCTAAAAAAACTATTTCTTTCACTGATAATCTGCCAATAGCTAATCTAGATACTAGCTTGGAATTAAAAAAATATTTATTCCTAGCTAATAAAGCTATTATTAAAGCTAATTTACTTGATCAAGTGGCAGTATTATATAATTTATCTAAACTATTAGGAAATGATGAATTCTTGACAGCTGATAATAGAGGTGTTTATCCTAATAGAGTTTTTAGAGGTTTTAAAATATTAGACTATTCTGTATTTTCAATGAGGAGAGTAAAATCTCTAGTGAAAGATAAAGGTTTAGATCGGGCACATATATTAAGTCGTCATTTTGGCATTAAGGCTGAAGACTTAAGACTACGATTAAAGTTGAAAGAAGGAGGTAAATATTCATTAATATTTACCAATGTGAACACTAAAAGATATGTTATCTTAACTGAGAATGTTGATTAGTTTGCTGATATATTTTAAATTATTAAATATCTTCTAAATATCTTTTATAGAGTAAAAGTAAAAATTATGATATACTACAAGATAGATTGATAATTAATCATTCGATTAAATGTTATGATTAAAGAGCGAGTCTTGAATAAGTTTAACCCTAAACTAAAGCAATATTTATTTATCCAAGTGCTATTTTCTATTATTTTATTGGCCCTTGCTTTTTCTTTGACTAATTTTGATAATTTTTTGCGTAATCTTTTAATTTTGTTGATTATATTTGCTGCTCCGGCTTATGGTTTGATTCTCTTAGTCTATAATCATTGGACTTATTTATTAGGAGATAATGATGTTACAATTAACTATGGTATTATATTTAAAAAAAGTAGGACTATTTCTTTGAGATCAATTGAAAATGTAAGTCAAAAAAGAGGGCCATTGATGGATATTTTTGGCATTACTAATGTTAGCATCTGGACATCAGCCCCATCACAAATTAAAATAACTAAGGGTAACTCAGCTAATACGGCCGATGGAGTCCTTTATTTAAGTAGGGAAGAAGCACAAGAATTGCTTGATTATATTAACAATTTTCGTAATCGTAATAGAGAACTAAGCAAATAATATGCTTCAGTCTAAAGAACTTAGTATTTTTGAGGATTTAGTCTATCAAGCGACTAGTAAAATTGCGAGGGGTAAAGTGAGTACTTATGCGCAAATTGCGAAAGAAATTGGCAGGGAAAAGAGCTATCGTGCGGTTGGCAATGCTCTACATAAGAATCCTTTTGCTCCACTTGTGCCTTGTCATCGAGTTGTTTATTCCACGGGGCGTTTAGGTGAATATGCTTTTGGCAAAAAGAAAAAGATGGCTCTACTTAAAGAAGAGGGAATCATTATCTCTAATGATCAGATAGTAGATTTTCAAGAAAAATTATTTAAATTTTAAATTAACTGTTTATTTATTAACTAATTAATTACTACTATTATTATTATATATGTCTAAAATACTTGTTACTGGCGCCCTAGGGCAAATTGGTTCAGAGCTTATTCCTCGATTGCGAGAAATTAATGGAGCTGAGAATGTTGTGGCGGTTGGGCATCACAAAGAACCAGATGAAGCTTTTCGTCAAGCAGGACCATTTGAAATGGCAGACATTAGGGATAAGGAACAATTACGCGGCTTGATTGAAAAATATCAAATTAATATTATTTATCACTTAGTTGGGATCCTATCAGCTGTTGGTGAGAAAAAACCCGACTTAGCTTGGGATGTTAACATGAATAGTTTAAAGAATGTTTTAGATTTAGCGCTAGAGTATGGAATTAATCAAGTATTTTGGCCTAGTTCTATCGCCGCTTTTGGACTGACCACGCCATTAATGGACACTCCTCAAAGGACTGTGTTAGAGCCAACTACAATTTATGGCGTTACTAAAGTGGCTGGAGAATTATTGTGTCAATATTATTTTGTAAAATATGGTTTAGATGTTAGAAGTTTGCGTTATCCGGGAATTATATCTTGGAAAACTCTTCCTGGTGGTGGCACCACTGATTATGCTGTGGCGGTCTATTTTGATGCTATTAAACAAAATACTTATGATTTTTTTGTTAATGAAGAAACAGTCTTGCCGATGATGTATATGGATGATGCGGTGCGGGCCACGATCGAGTTAATGGCTGCTAAAAAAGAAAAAATAACAGTGAGGACTGCCTATAATCTAAGCGCGGTTAGTTTTTCCGCTCGAGAATTAGCTGATAATGTGGCTAAATATATGCCTGGCTTTCAAGCTAGTTTTAGTCCTGATGAACGGCAAAAAATTGCTGATTCTTGGCCGAGAACAATTGATGATTCGCAAGCAAAGCTTGATTGGTCTTGGCAGCCCGAATTTGATTTAGATAAAATATCACAGATAATGTTAGACAATATCAAGAAACTTTAAAAATAACTTCTATGAAAAAACATTATTACCTAATAATCGCTTTGTCTTTAGCTCTTCTGGTCTCTCTATCTCTCCTTTTCGCTAATATGGTGCTAACTAAGCGGAATGATTGCCTTCCAGTTGATTTTGCAATTAGGTCTTTTACTGACTGTGTAGCAGCTGGGAACGAGATAATGGAAACATATCCAGAACAGTGTCGTACTGCTGATGGACGAATATTTATTCGTGATATTAGCACAAATGAACCAATTATTAATCCAGGAGACCGCATGGAACTAGATTCGCTTAAGCTTAACAGCATCCAAGCATCAGATTGGCCCTATACGTCTTTTCAAAATTTAAACCTAGAATTAAAAAAAGTCGCTTATGATTATCAGCATATCTGTCAGGAATTAGATGATCCAGCAGTTATTGGTCATATGAAAAGAAGCGCTGTCTTAAATGATCGCCTATACTGTATTGAGTCTCAAAGTGAAGGTGCGGCTGGATCAGTCTACACGGATTATAATTATACGACTTTAATCAATAATTATTTAATTACAATTAAAACCACAGTTCAAGAGGTAAATTGTCAAAATTTTGATAATCCTCAAAAAAAGGCTTGTGAAGCAGAAAGAAAATCATTAAATTTAGATGAGTTGATTGACTCTTTACTTATAGTTGATTCTTTTTAGTCTTAAATTAATTTTTTATTAATCTATTAAAAATAAACATAAAAATATATGTCTATAATCATTAAATGGCTTTTGTCAGCCTTATCTATCATTATTTCCGCTTATTTAATCCCTGGTGTAGTGGTGGCTAGTTTATGGACGGCGTTAATTATTTCTTTAGTTCTTGGTTTGCTAAATTTAGTTGTTAAACCGATTCTTTTACTCTTGACCCTACCAGTTAATTTATTAACTCTTGGTCTCTTTACCTTTGTTATTAATGCACTGATGGTTTGGTTCACCTCTACTATTGTTAAAGGGTTTACGGTTGGTAGTTTCCTTAATGCACTTCTCTTTAGCCTACTCCTAACTATTATTCAATATTTATTTGAAATAGCAACTAAGAAATAGAGGAAAGTTTATTAGATTTTCTTTTTTAAAACACCTGAAATTATTTTCAGGTGTTTTATTTCATTTAACTAAACTATCTTAGTCCTTAATCGCTTGAGAAACGCAGATAACTACTTGCGGATCAAATAGATCAGGTAATATATTTTCAGCGCTAGGATTTTTAACTAAGGAGGCTAGGCTTATAGCAGCTTGAATTAACATTTTATCGGTGATTTGTTTAACTCTGTTATCAATGGCTCCCTTAAAGATACCAGGAAAAGCAAGCACATTGTTTACTTGATTAGGAAAGTCACTACGTCCAGTGGCGACAATATAAGCTCCAGCTTTTTTAGCTTCATCAGGCATTATTTCAGGTAGCGGATTAGCTAGAGCCATGACAATTGCTTTATTAGCCATTGATCTAATCATGTCTTGATTGATTAATCCTGGTGCGCTAACGCCGATTACGACATCAGCCCCCTGTATTACTTTACTTAATAGTCCTTGTTCTTGAAAAGGATTGCTGATACTAGCGAGCCAGTTTTTGCTAACGCTTAAATTAGCTCGATTAAGATAAATAGCTCCTTCACGGTCACAGACAATAATATTTTTAAAGCCATATTGTCTTAAAAGATCAGTAATGGCGCTTCCAGCTGAGCCAGCACCGCTAATAACTATTTTTATTTCTTCTTTTTTACAATTTCTGACTCTAATAGCATTAATTAAGGCGGCAAGTACTACGGTAGCAGTACCGTGCTGATCATCGTGCATCACAGGAATGTCTAATTCTTCTTTTAACCTTTTTTCAATACTAAAACAACGTGGGGCTGAAATATCTTCTAAATTTATAGCTGCGAAGACAGGAGCAATATTCTTAATTGTATTCACTATTTCTGTTTCATCTTGGGTATTGAGGCAAATAGGGAAAGCATTTATATTGGCGAATTCTTTAAAAAGCATTGCTTTTCCTTCCATGACTGGAATGGCAGCTAAAGGCCCAATATTACCTAGGCCTAATACAGCACTACCGTCGCTAATAACGGCTACGGTGTTGGCTTTGAGGGTGAGTTTTTTAGCTTGTTTTTCATCTTTTGAAATGACCCTACAAGCCTGAGCTACCCCTGGGGTGTAAACAAGTGCTAATTCATGTTTGGATTTTAAGTGAAGTTTACTTTTTATTTCAATTTTACCTTGTAGCTCTTGATGGAGCTTTAAAGATTTTTGATAGATGTCAGACATAGTAATTAAAATTTTAAGATTGAGTCTTATAATTATGCTTTTATTATTAAAGCTTGTCAATTTTATGAATATCAAAAATATTATTTTTTTAATTTTTTATCTGATAATATGTTATAATCTATTTATTAAATATCTATTTTTGTGACTCAAGTTAATAAATTTTATTTAGCTTCTTTTTTAAAAAATCAAAGCTATTTTGTTCCGATCATTGTTTTGTTTTTTCAAGACCTTAATTTGAGTTATAGTCAGATTTTTTGGGTTTTTACTATTGGAGCAATTTTTTCTTTTATTGTTGAGATTCCGACCGGGGTTATCTCGGATCTTTATGGAAGCCGTCGAAGCATTATCTGGTCAAAGTTTATAATTTTTATAAGTTTTATCTCTTTTGGCCTGGCCTTTAACTTCTGGACTTTAATAATAGCTAACTTACTTTACGAATTGGGTAAAAGTTTTCGATCCGGCACTGAGACCGCTTATGTTTATAATTATTTAGCTGAGAATAAAGAAGCGCCACGATATACCATTGTTAAGGTTAATCAAAAATTTTATGCACGATTGTCAGAAAGCTTAGCTGCATTAATTGGCGGATTCATTGCCTATCGTTTGGGTTTCAATTGGGTCTTTTTTATTGCTGCGATTCCTGCTTTAATTAATTTTTTACAGACTCTATCTTGGGCGCACTTAGAAGAAGCTAATCATTCAACATCAAAAAATTTGAAGAGTGGCTTTATTTTTACCAAAAATTCTATTAAGGAGTTACGTGGAAAAAAAATCGTTTTAAACATTGTAATTAATATTAGTTTATTTACGGCTGCTTTTTCTGCCTTGGATAAATTTGTTCAGCCTTATATGAAGAATGTGGGCTTAGATTTACAATATTTTGGGGCTGTTTATGCTATTTTTTTAATCATTGTAGCTTTCTTAGTTAAATACTTAGCTAAATATGAAGAGCGTTGGGGGGAGGCTAAAATTATGAATTATTCTGCATTACTAGCTATTATTCCTTTACTTATTCTAGCTAGTGGCATTTCTTCGTTTTGGGCCGTTAGCTTGTTTTTTATTGTATTAATAATTGATAATTTCCGTTCGCCTGTGGCTAATAATCTATTCCATGAGCAAGTTGGAACAGCAAATCGAGCCACAATGGGTTCAATATTGAGTTTAGTAACAGCCTTGAATAAATTGTGGATTCTACCAGTTATTGGTTATTTTGCTGATTTTTTCTCAATGAGCGTCGCTATTTTTATTATTTCTCTAATAGTTATTTTAAATTCCATCTTTTTTTGGATTAAAACGCCAAGACTTAATTATAATGCCTCTTAATATTTTTCAAATATTGAAAATATAAGAAATAAACGCAGTTGATTTGATTATACTTTTTTCAATGCGTTGTTTGTACACGCTATCTGAATACGCTGCTCAGTGTAAAATTGGCTCTACGTTAAAAAGTGTGTATAGAATAGAATGATATTAGCGGCACAATTCCTAGAATTAACTTTCTCACATAGGTATCAACGTTTCTAAATCCATAGGATTTTCTTTTAATCAACTTACACTTAGTATGAATTCCCTCGGTATAGGCGTTAGGTATTCTGCAACTAAAGTAATTAAGTATTTTATCTTCCCAGCGAGAGAAGGCTCTTCCAAGTTCCATTAAATCAGCATCTCTAGAATTTAGTAGTTCATGTTTCATAATTTTAAATTTATGTTCAGCTCTCTTTCAGTCGGCTACACTATCGTCTACACTATCGTCTACACATCCTCTTTTTTTATTGTAAGATCTTTTTAAAGGTGGTATCATTTAATTATAACAACATAATAAAAAAATATGTTTAAATTTGAAAATTTAAATCCGTTAAATAAGATTAGAGACTCTGTTAATGAAAAAGTTAAAGAATCCAGAGTTCCAACTGAAGATTTTGAAAGCACGGTTGGTGTTTATGGTGGAAAAATGGAGATGGAAGAGGATAATAAGATGGTTTGGAATAATGAAGGAATTGTCTCTAAAATAGATAAGTTTGGTGATGCCGTGCTGCGAACCTATGATGAACATGTTGTTAAAGACTTAGGTGAAATGCTTAGGCGTCACCCTAAACTATTTTTTAAGTTTTTAGCCCCAGGCACAAAGAGATATAGAGGTAGTAAAGAAGAAATTTTTGAGAATATACAAAGACTAGGATTAGAGGATACCTATGATATTCATGAAAAAGGTATTGAGATAAAAGATAAAAATCTTTATCTTAAAGGCTTACCTTTACAGGACCTTTATCGTTCTGATTTAATAGATAGTGATAAGGTAGAAGGCTTTGATAGATTTCAAGCCTTAGCTGAATCAGGTAAATATCTAAGAAGAATACATGATGAACATGGTGGCGTAGGGGAGGTTCTTACTGGAGATATTATCTTTAAAAATCATGAAGATGGTAAAGTTGGTGAGCCAGTTTTAAATATGCCTGATATTGTTTTTAACAAAGAAAAGAATATTGGTGAAAAAGAGAAGAAAGCTACAGATATCTTAGACTTTATTATGAGCATTGGGGCTGAAGAGTTTAGACGTTCAGAGGGTGATTTTGATAGCGTGAAGAAGGCTATGAACACCATTCTAGAAAGCTATAATGATAAAGAAATAATTAGGTTAGTTAAATCATATATTAAGAGAGGAAGATTAACTTTGTTAGGTGATAAGACATCCACAGCTGTTAACTTACCAGAAGATAACTTTACTACTAAAAACAGAGGAATATTTACTAAACATAATGAAGCTAGAGTAATTAATGACAAAGATCTAGAAGTTTCACTTAAAAATATAGGACTAGAGGTTTGTGAAGAGAATGGTAGGGAAGATGAGTCTAAGAATTAATCATAGTTTTTTATAAGGGGGGCATATTGAATGACTTTGGTCCGAACTTTGTCTACGACACCGAGCGAGTGAAAAAAAGCGCCTTTTGGCGCTTTTTTGATACGAGCGAAGGGGAAGCGAAGCGCCTGCGTGCTTCGCGTCAGGGATTCGAATGCCGGAGCGATGTGCGGAGCACCGCGAACGCACCGCGAGGCCGGGTCGGGGCGCTTAGTGAGCGAAGTTCGCGATTTTAGCAAACGAGCGAGACTTAGCGACCGTGACCGAGTCCCTGTCCCCGAGCAAAACGCAAGATAGGCTAATATCAGTCTATTTTATTTTTTGCAAATAAGGGTTTTTTCTATTTTTGGGAAAATTATCTCGGACAGTAGTGTATAAAATTAGCTGTACAAACTAAAAATGTTATAAAAATTTATCGATTTAAAATATGTTTTTGTCATCTTCGCTCTTTGTTTATGTGTTAATTCTTGTTAATTTTTTATTATTTGAATGTCTTGATTTTTTAACTCCAAAAGCGTAAGGTTATTGTATAATGGGTTTTTACAGTTAAATATAATACTATGAAGTTTTATTTATCTTCCTATAAAATAGGAAATGATGTTGATAAATTAAAGAATTTAATACCAAAGAACAAAAAAACGGCTTATATCCCTAATGCTTTAGATTTCTCTGGTGATATGGAGAGGCGCAAACAAAGTGAAGCAATTGATGTTGATCAATTGAAAAGTGTAGGCTTAGATGTAGAGGTATTAGATTTGCGAGAGTATTTTGATAAACAAATAGAACTAGAAAAAAAGATTTTAGAATTTGGAGTTATTTGGGTAAGAGGCGGCAATCTATTTGTTCTGAGGCAAGCCATGAAAATAAGTGGATTTGATAATGTTTTAAAAAATATTCTTAAAGATGATATTTTGTATGGAGGTTTTAGCGCGGGAATATGTGTTTTAGCCCCAACTCTACGGGGGATGGATTTAATGGATGACTCAACTGCAAAGCCATACAAAAATCAACAAGAAATAATTTGGGATGGCCTTAATATTATAGATTATTCCATAATTCCACATTATCACTCTGATCATCCAGAATCAGAAAGTGCAAATAAGGCGGTAGAGTATCTGATAGAAAATAAATTATTGTTTAAAGCTTTAAGAGACGGAGAAGTGATTATTATAGAGTAAACTTAGATCGAAGTTAAAGATATTAATTTGCTTAGACGTATTGTTCAGGGATGGATTAATATTACTGGTGTTACATTAAACTTTTTCTATAGTTTTAATTTTTCCTTAATCTTAGTCACGCTATTTCGAACATCGTCCACGACCCCGAGCAATATTGGTAAAAAGTATGCCGTATGGTATATTTTTTTGATAGTTATATTGTTGAACCTTTAAAATATAGAAAATGAAAAAGTATCGTTTAGGCAACCAGTCCGCAGAATATGAGCTAAGAGAAAATTATTTAGGATGGTTTCCAGGGGGGGGGTGATAAAACCTGGAAGGAATTGACCTTCGAATATGTTAAAAATACAGAATTGACAATTGTTAACCCTGCGGATAAAGCCAAAAAAACTATTTTTTTGCATCATTTTATTATTAAAGATGCATTTCCGATGAGTTTTTATGGAGAAGAAAGGTCTGAAAGATGGAATGTTTTTGCTATTGTTTCAGACACTGAAACTTCAGAGAAGTTTATTATTCCGCTGTAAGCCTATCCTTAATTTTTAACGAGACCCTGAAACTGAAACAGTTTCAGGGTTTTTAATTTATCCAAACTAATTTTTACAGCAGGGAATATATTGAATAGTTCTGAAAATATGTAACCTGGGGATACGCTGCGCTGTTTGAATACGACTAAAATAATGTTATACTATATAATATATTATTAATAAATTTAATTTTTTAGGTTTATGTTTCATAAAATATTTCATAAAAAGCTGTTGTTTTTTTTATTTGGCTTATTGGCTTTTTTAAGCCCAATATTTGTCCAAGCAGAAACTACTGATAAGCAAATAGAGGTAGTGATGTTTTCTAGTCCTTCCTGTCCTCATTGTAGTGCAGCTAATTCTTTTATTAACGAATTAATTCAAGCCGATGATTTCGATCTGGTTTTAATTAATCACAGCATTGGAGATAACATTTCTTTAGCTGAAGATTTTTATCATAGTTATGATGTTCCCCAGGGTCAACAAGGGCTAGTGCCTATTATTTATATCGCTGATCGCTATTTTTTGGGTTTTAATCAAGACATAGCTCTAGAAATATTAAGCTACCTGGTTTCTTTAGATGGAGATACTGATTTAGTGCTGGAGACAACTATCAAAGATGAAAAAACTATTAGATTACCTTTGATTGGTGAGATAAATATAAAAAATTTTTCTTTACCAGCTTTAGCGATTATTTTAGGAACAATTGATGGGTTTAATGTTTGTTCTCTAGGAGCTTTAATTTTGATTTTAGGTTTAGTAATTACTTTGAAATCACGGCGAAGAATTTTTATACTTGGATCAGCTTTCCTATTAACCACTGGTTTAGTTTATGCTGTAATGATTTTTCTTTGGCATCAGTTATTTACACTATTAGCTCCTCATTTACGCAGCCTAGAGTTAGTAGTGGGTATTTTGTCTATTTTAGGAGGGATTTATCTACTACGGGAATTCTATAAAGCTTATAAAAGCGGACCTATTTGCAGTTCTAATAATATTCTTTCTCGTTTAGCCCCTAAAGTGGAAAAAATATTTCAGAAGAAGTCAAACTGGTTGGTATTAATTGGGGTGATAGTCTTATTTTCTGGGGCTGTCACTATTATAGAATTTCCTTGTTCTGCCGTCTTACCAGTTTTGTTTAGTGGTATTTTGGTTGAGGCGGGGACATCTCAAGCCTTAGTGTTGACATATATTGCCTTATTTATTTTATTCTATTTATTAGATGAGCTTATTATTTTTATAATAGCTGTTATGACAATGAAGATAAAAATAGTATCTCCAAAATTTATTGTTTTCTTTAACCTATTAGCCGCTTTTATATTTTTAGGTTTGGGCATTTTTTATTTACTAGGTATGAGTCTATGATATGGAGCAGTCTAAATTAAAATTAATTATTTCTCGCTACTTGGTATTAATAATTTTTTTAATTCTTATACCACATTCTAGCGACGCTTCATCATTGGCCTATAATTTAAAGGGTCAGTTTATTCTAGAAGTTGAGGCTAAAGGTGAAGCCTGGTATGTTGATAATGATAATACTGTTCGTCATTATCTACCGAATGATTATCAAGCTTTGTTGGTCCTTAGAGATTTGAGCATTGGCATGACAAACGAAAATTTAGCTAAAATACCGATTGCGGTTGATAATCGCTTTGTTCGTTTTGATAGCGATAGTGATGGTTTAGATGATCGTGTTGAATTAGCTATTGCTAGCAATCCTAGGGATAGAGATAGTGATGGTGATGGCTATGATGATGCTGAAGAAATTAAACACCACTTTAATATTTTAGGTCCTGGACGTGGAAAGATTAACTTGGCCTTTAGAGATCGTTTTCTAGGAGAGATTGTTATCCAGGTAGAGTCTCATGGTGAGTTATGGTACATTCACCCAAATAATGGTTTGCGTTATTTAATAGCTGATCTAGAGGATTTAAATAATATTATTAAATATTTAGCGCTTGGTATTAGCTCTAAAGATATTAACCATATAGCCCTTAGTAGTTTAATTAAAGTAGATGCAATTAAAAATATAAAAGTTTTACTTGGTGATAAACAGCGGCTGTACTACTATTTAGATGACGTAGAGCTCGGCTCCTTTCCTGTTTCGGCTGGCAAGGCAAGTACTCCGACACCTAAAGGTAATTATCGGATAGTGAATAAACACCCTAAAGCTTGGTCTTCCTATGGTTTGTGGATGCCTTTCTGGTTAGGTTTGGCTAACGGCAGGTTTGGTTTTCATGAATTACCTATTTGGCCTAATGGCTATCGCGAAGGAGAAGATCATTTAGGCGTTCCAGTTTCACATGGTTGTATTCGTTTAGGCATTGGTCCAGCTGAGTATCTATATAATTGGGCAGATATTGGTACAGCAGTAGAAATTAAATAATAAAAATTATGTCTAGCAATAAATTAGATCAGAAAGGGTCAGTTAATCTATATCGACCTTTTCTCTATTTTTTAGTAATCATATCAATTGTTAGTGTTTTATATTTATTACAAGATTTCTTAACTGAAATAGTCATCGCTGGGATGCTGGCTGTTTTTAGCTTTCCGCTTTACCGAAGCTTAACTTCTCTGTTAGCGAATAAAAAATCTCTTAGTGCTCTGATTATGACTCTACTTTTTTTTACTATCATCCTATTACCAATTATTCAGTTGACTATCTATGGTGCTCGC
>Ga0265294_10006554_pt1 | contig 13967 bp, 7 predicted proteins | sample MunlanPumphouse3_FD_192504 | JGI IMG/M metagenome (GOLD analysis project Ga0265294, IMG submission 192504) | Groundwater microbial communities from a municipal landfill in Southern Ontario, Canada - Pumphouse #3 | ecosystem: Environmental > Aquatic > Deep subsurface > Groundwater | place... | reverse complement strand
TTTTTATTTACGTTTTTTGTTGATTTATCAGCCGTAAGACCACCTTCTTTATAAAAAATCTTGAAATTTTCACATTTATGTATTATAATGCCTTGCGGGGGAAAAGTACAGTACAATTTGTAAATATTTTAGCCGGGGGGTTTATGGCAAACACGCTGTTTGAGAAAAAAGACGAATCCTTTGCCTGCGCGAACTGCGGTAGACAGGTAGCGCCGCTTGGGTATTCCTCCCGCAACCACTGCCCGTTTTGTCTTTTTTCGCTCCATGTAGACGTTAATCCCGGCGACCGCTCTTCCGACTGCTACGGGGAAATGGGGCCTGCCGCCGTCACCGTCAGCGGGAAGAAAGGCTTTGTAATAACCCATAAATGTTTGAAGTGCGGATTTGCCCGAAACAATAAAAGCCAGAAAGACGACGACATAAACCTTTTAATTAAGCTTTCCAATCCTTATAATATATAATAAACAGTCAATGTTTCGCGGGTACCTTTGCCGCCAAAAGATATTTAGCAAGCAAAGGCGGGAGAAGTTAACACGCGAGAACGGTTAAAGGATGTGTTTGCATGGATACCAATAGCAATAGCAATAGCAATACCAAAACCAATACCTCCAAAGCCTCCGATTTCTTTACAAACGACTATTTTTTGTATATCGCGGCCGTTGTTCTCTCGTTCGCGGGCGCTCTCTTAACCCTGCCGGGCTTTGGCGCGGTTTCTTCTTTTATGCCGGTTTTGTTTTTCGCGTTCGCGCTGGCGTTTTTAAAGCTGAAGTGGTGGGTCAAGGCGGCGTTTTTCGCCGGGTTCGGCTATGTGATCACCTCCGTGTTCACGGCGGATTCCTTGCGGAGCGGAGTAACGGCGGCGTTTTGCGGGGCGGCCGTAACGCTGGCGTGCGGAGCCGTCTGGTTTTTTAAAGGCAAAAAAAACTCTTATTTTTTCACCGCGGGGGTTATCGCCGCTCTTATGATTTTCGCGAATATCATGGTTTTCGGCAACCCCGTTGACGCGTTTAATTCAAAAACCGCGTTTGACGATTATTTCACGCAAAACTATGAAAAAGACAGCCTTAACGTCTCGCCGATTTACTTTGACTTTCAAAAGCGCCTTTACCGCGCGGATATAACGCCGGGGAAGAGCTTTGAAAAAGTTTTTACGGCATATATCTTTGGGGGGCGGGTCTATGAGAGCTACGGCAGGTTTGCCGAACTCATGACAATGGAGGAAAAGCGGCTTCAGGTCACGGTTGTCCTGAGGGAGAAATTCCCCGGCGACACTTTTTATGTCAGGCAGGAATCCATAAGCCGTTATCCCGACGGAAAAATCGCCTACCCCGAAGAAAACGCCTCGCGCTATGAAGCCAGAATGTGTATGGGTATTTATATCCCCGCCGATATTACCCCCGACATGTTTTCCGCCCGTGTCGCGAACTACTTAAAAACCCTTGCCGAATCGGGCGTTGAGCTTGGCAGGGTAAACTTCTACGGCGGAAAAACCGGGGTCTACAACCGCGTGACAGCAAGAAGAGTAACGCTCGCGCCCCAAAACCCGTCTGTCGGCAGAGTTTACGAAAGCCTTGTCGCCGAATATATGCACAGCCGGCTTTTTTAGCCTTTCGCCTCCATGTACGGGCGTTTCGGGGATTTTTCCATAAGAATGGCATATAGTTAAACTTCCTTTGTGGGTTTTGTTAAAAGTTTTCTTTTTTTCCGTTGACATTTTTGTTTTAATGTGTTAAAATTAGCCTGCTGATGGTTTCAAAGCCATATGGCGGGTTTTGTTTTTGAATATTTAAGTTGCAACTGCAAAAACAAGACCGCGAAATGTTTAAAACCAAAAGCAAATAAAAATAAAGAAAGGATGACACCATGAGAAAAACTCTTCTCAAAAAGCCGGTCGCTTTGTTTGTGGCGATATTGATGGTGGTTTCATGCATGACCGCCCTGTTATCGTTCACTTCTTCGGCGGCCGACGGCCCCCAACCCGCAGATGATGTGATACTTATATCCCACGTAAACGGTTATCCGTGGTCAACGTACGCGTCGGAAATCATCTATGGCGCAGGGGTGAGACTTGACAGCGTGTACGATTCGGCGTACCAAGGCTGTTATGTGTTTGAAGTTCAGAAAATTGACGGCGTTCTCACCGTAACCAAAGCCTTTGGCCCGGGCACGGACAAAGACAAGGGAATGTTAGCGCCGGCCGATGGCTTTTTCCTCATTGTTTTCAAAAATGAACCCATTTCAAGGGCGTCGGCGTCGAGCCTCACCGTTGGCGACACGCTAACCGCCGATTTTGATTACACGGTAAAAGTGACATCGGAAACCCCCATCGGCACCCTTACGGTTCACAAGAACTATAAAGGGATAAACCTTGCCGCGGGAATTGAACCCGAAGTCCCGGCGAATACTGCTATAAGCAGCGGACATACAGATTCCGCTATACTTACCGACGGCGTCTTCGCGAACGAAGACAACAACACCTCGAAAGTCGGTATTTATTATAACAAGTATCACGCTCCCGGAAACGGGGATCTTTGGGAATACCAAACCTTTACTTTTGACCTTGGAGGTTACAAGACTATCGAGGGCGTAAGGATACAGTCCTTCGCCAAGTGGGGCGTTTTTGTCAGCCCCGAAATTAGAGTTTATGTGTCAAATGACAAGGACGACTGGACGCTCGCGCACACTTTTGTACCCGACGGCGTCGGACTTGCCACGACAATAGTCTCCTCAAGAGCGGACTTTACCGCCGCCGGCCGTTATGTTAAGATCGAAGCGGATTTCTCCGACGCCGGGAACATGATAGGCTTTGGTGAAATTGAAATTTACGGCAACAAGTTTGTTGACGGAATATCAAACGGCATCTGGCAAACCCTGCTTGAGGAAGGCGAGGAAAGAGAAGAAACCTACAGCTATGCCGGCTATATTGACGGCGACGATGTTGTGGTGGAATTAAACTTTAACGGTCCTCTTTCCGGCACAGATGCGTCCTACGGGAACGGCGCGGGCACCAACGTCAGGGTTTGGTACTATGTTCCGAACGCCGAAATAGAAGGCGTTGCCTGCACCACATACACCAGCTTTATCGACGTGTCCTACACTCCGTCCGGAGTGCTCGACCGTCTCTTGCACAACACCAACCCGACGGGTAACACCGCCGCGGTGGCGTACGGTTACAATGACGCGGGAAAACCCTATACCGTTGAATCGGCCGTTAACCCGGACAATGACGGAATGTATGTCAAGATTACAGTGCCTCTGTCCGTGCTTGGCGCGACCAACGCGGTTGAATATCTCTTGACCGTTTCCAACAAACCCGAAGGGAAAGAGAATAACGCGCTTTACAGCCACCCCTATATAAAACCGTTTACCGAATGGAAACCGGAATTTGCCGATCTTCTCCACCCGGTTTATGACGTCGGCTTTACCCAGCTTTCAGATTTCTCATACTTAAGGGGAAGTCTTGCCGACCTTACCGACGGCGATATCCATGACGAATACGGCGGATGGGGCGACGGCATTCAAAACGCGCTGATATTCCAAAACCCCGACCCGGTAAATGAAAACGGGCTTATTTCACTCCTTTACAACAACGGCGAAGCCACATACTTCAGCGGGGTAAATATGTCTTTCTACCGCGCTTATAACGTGATGATAGGCAAACCCGAAGACGTCACCGTCTACGCCAGCAACGACGGCGTGCGCTTTACAAAGCTCGGCACTTTTGATGTCGAGGACGAAGGCGCCGAACAGTCAGACGCGGGAGTATTAACCTTTGACTGGACCTTTGCCGCTGTGTCGGCGCAGTTCTTAAGGTTTGACTTTAACTTCAGCGATGACACCTGGCTCTATGGCGACAGTCCCACAGGCGGCAAAGTGTTCTTTGAATTTGTCGCTCTTACGGAAGTTGATTTCGTTGAGGCTCCCGCCGTACAGCCCGCGGAGCTCGTAGCCCTTCCCGAAGGAGCTATCACGCTTGAATACGCGGGTTATAAGCATGCCGCGTTTGTATCCATAGTCGGCGGTGACGGTCAGAATGTTGCCCAGATCACCGAAAGAGGCTATGGCCAACCAAAGGATATGAACTACGCTTACAATATCCTTGTGGCGGCAAACAACGTGGTTATAGACACCGACTACGCGGTTTCGACACCCTGTGCCTTTGTGGTACCCGCCGGCGGTTACATAATCTCGTATAACTACAACAGAGCCGGACACGATGTCATGACTGACATTAAAGTCGGCGATGTTATCACTCTTTACAATGTGCTGACCTCAGACCTCGGAACCCTTATAGGCAGCATTCCGCTCACCGGCGCGGGCTTTACCTACGCGTCGCCCCCCGCCGTTCAGCCGGAAACCCTTGTTGACCTCCCCGATGACGCGATCGCGATTGAGTACGCGGGCTATAAGCACGCCTCTTTCGTTTCGATAATCGCGGGCGATGGCCTTACGGTCGCGGAACTCACCGCGAGGGGCAACAACGGAATCGCGAAAGACCTCAACTACGCTTACAACATTTTGGTCAGAGCCGACAACGTGGTAATAGCCACCGATTTCGCGCTTTCGACACCCTGCACTTTCGTGGTGCCCGCCGGCGGCTATATTATCTCGTATAACGGCAACAAGGCCGGATATACCGTTATGGCCGATATCGCGGTAGGCGACCTTATCACGCTTTACAACATTGATCTCTCTGACTTTAACGACTTATACGGAACAGTCGAGCTCACCGACGCGGGCTTTACCTATGTCACCCCGCCGCTGTATGAGCCGGGCGTCACCCAAGTGTCAGACTTCGCTTACCTCAGAGGTACCGAAGCCGACCTTATTGACGGCGACACCCACAGCGAATACGGCGCATGGGGCGCGGGCATTACAAACGCCTTAGTGTTTGTGAACCCCACTCCCGCGGAGGCCGACGGCACGATAGTGCTTGTGTATAACCTCGACGGCACCGTGTTTGTCAACAATTTCGTGGTTTCGCTCTATCGCGCTTACGGCGTAATGATAGGCGCTCCCGCGGAAATCAAACTTTCCTACAGCAACGACGCGGTTAACTTTGTCGACCTCGGCACATTTGAAGTCGACATGGAGGGCGTCACCACTTCCACCAGCGGCGTTATTGATCTTGTTTGCGAATTTGATTATATCACCGCTCAATACTTTAAGCTTGAGTTTAACTTCGGCGACGACACCTGGCTCTATGGCGACAGCCCCACCGACGGCAAAGTGTTCTTTGAGTTTGTGGCGCTTACTGAAATCGCCCCGCTCTACACTCAGCCCGTTGTCCAGCCCGCCGAAACCACAGCTCTCCCCACAGGCGCGATCCCCATTGAGTACGCCGGTTACAAGCACGCCGCCAATATTTCCATAGTTGCGGGCGACGGGCTTAACGTGGCCGAGCTCACGCTGAGGGGCTACGGCGCCGTAAAGGATATGAACTACGCTTACAACATTCTCGTGGACGCTGACGGCGTTGTCATAGACACCGACTACGCGCTCCAAGTGGCTTGTGACTTCGTGGTGCCCGCCGGCGGTTATATAATTTCGTATAACTGCAACAAGGCAGGGTACGACGCGATGACAGCCATTAAAGTTGGCGATATTGTCACCCTTTACAACATTGATCTCTCTAACTTCAACGACTTGTTCGGAACAGTTGAGCTCACCGGCGCGGGCTTCACCTACGCGACTCCGCAGGATGAACGTCCGCCCGAACCCGACATTTCAGACTACGTCACAGACGGTCTCGCCGCCCTTTACACGGCCGGCTATCACTCTGAAGACGGACTGACATGGTACGACGCGTCGGGCAACGAGGTCGATATCGATCTCTCGGCGATTGACGGAGAAAAGAACTACTTTGATGGCGAAAAAGGCGTGTTTGTCAATGACGCTACCAAAGTTTACTTCGATTCTTCCATCGCAGCTCTCATTTCCTCCGGCAAGTTCACAACCGAAATGGTGCTCAAAGGCACTGTAGTCTCAGGCACGTCTTTCGGCACTTATATCAACGCCACCAACGACGCTTACTCACTGTTTGTCAGGCGTTCCACCCCGCTCTACGCGGAGTTTAAGTGCGGAAGCAATGATCGTCCCAAAGTGGAAATCTCCGACATAAACTTCTTTGCCGATTCGACGGTGACTATCACCTTTGACTCTGAAGCCGGCGTTTGCGCCATGTATGTAAACGGCGCGCTCCTCCAGTCAAAGACGTCTACCGCCGCTTTCAGCGTCGCCGATTTCTTCTTCGGCACAGGGGACGCAACTAAGGCGATCTACGGCGAGTTTGTCGGGTTCAGGTTCTATGACAGAGCCCTCACGGCTGAGGAAGTCGAACAGAACTACGCTGTCGACAACCCGGATTACGAGCCTCCCGTAGAACCGGTCGAACCTGATTTGTCAGAACTTTGGGATGTGTTTACACCCGGCGGCTTTACAGACGTCGACGGTGAGAACGGCAAGACCCAAAGCGGCAATCCCACCGCCCTCAGATTCAATTTCCACCCCGCGTATGATGATGATTTTGTGTACTTCGCGCTTCTTATCCCGGGCGCTCCGGAAGGTTCCGCCGAAGTGTTCGGCAACGGCAAAGGCACAAACATCAGGCTGTGGTTCAGGACAAATGATGAGGCAACGCTTTACACCCACTTCTTTGATATCGCTTATGACGGCAGCGACACTCCCGTTGTGATAGCCAAGAAGAACGGCTCGCTCACGGAAAACCTGAACGCGGCCGAAATAGACATAACCGGCACCGTAACCTACGCTCTCGCGGACGACGGCTACTGGTTCGTACAGATCAAGATTCCTTTCTCGGTAATTGAAGCGACTGATGACTTTGGCTATTATGTCCAAGTCAGCAACGTTTCCGCCGGTGACGCTCTGCTTTACCCGGTTGGAATTCCGGAGGATCTTGACCCCGAAGACGCCAAAAACTTCTTCCCGTATAAGGGCTGGAGCAATGTGGCGCTCGCGGTACCCGTTGAGGGCGGCGAAGAACCTTCCACAACGACAGAAGAACCGACCACCGAAGAACCGACTACCGAAGAGCCGACCACCGAGCCGCCGGTATCCGAACCGGCCACAAGCGACACCGAACCTCCCGTAACGGGCGACCAAGGGTTTGTGGCTCTGGCAATCATCTCAACCCTCGCGCTCGCGGGCGTTGTGGTGATAAAAAGGAAAAAAAGCCGTTAAAAGCTTTTGACCTTAAACCGTTGTAAAACGATGTAAACATAGCGTTTAAACCAATAATTTGTTTACGAAAAGCCGCCCTGAGTTCTCAGGGCGGCTTTTGTCTTGCGTTTTTTACGCCGTGAAAGCGTATCGCGCATTATATATTAAATGCAATAATCAATTGACTTTCGCGCTTAAAAGCTTTATAATTTCCATATATAAGCAAGCTGCGGGCGTTACCCAAAGCGCCGGAAAGGTATTTGTCAAATGAAAACACGATGCCCCGACATTGTCACCGTCTATACCGAAGAGGGTATTAACCCGGACGCCGTTTCGGTTAATTTTGAAGAAACAAAAAAATCGCTTAAGGTTTTTGTAAATTCGGAAGCCATCCCCGTAAGGTTTGTAAAGCTCCGCTGGAACTTTCAAAGTCAAGAGATACGAAAAGGCAAAGCCATATCTGTTCTCGGCGACGACTGGGAGCGCGGGTACGGCACGCTTGAGTGGCGGGGAGTGTTCCCCGAGCGATGCATGCCTTGGTACTGTATGGTCGCCGACAACTGCGGCGGGGATATGTTCACCGAGTGTTTCGGTGTGGCTGCCCGCCCGAATTCGCTTTGCTTTTGGCAGTACGATACAAAAGGCGTTATCCTTTGGCTGGACATCAGGAGCGGCGGGGAAGGGGTGTCGCTGGGCGGCAGGGTTCTCTTAGCCTGCGAGGTAATCTTCCGCGAATATACCGGAATAACCGCCTATAAAGCGGGGGAGGCGTTTTGCCGCGAAATGTCCCCCGAACCAAGGAAGGTAAATTCCCCCGTTTACGGGTCAAACAACTGGTATTACGCCTATGGCATGTTTACCCGGGAGGAAGTTATAAGCGACGCGAAACAGCTTATGAAGTTATGCGCGGGCAACCAAAACAAGCCGTTTATGGTCATTGACGACGGCTGGCAGACCTTTAACTGCGACGGCCCGTGGGAGACTAAAGACGGTTTCGGCAGTCTGAGGGGGCTTGCCGAGGATATCGCCCTGACAGGCGCCAAGCCGGGGATCTGGTTCAGGCCGCTTGCCGACACCCGAAGTTTGACGAGCCTGACCTCGCGCTGCCACAGGAGCGGCAGGGAAGAGGGTTATCTCGACCCCACTCACCCGGAGGTTTTGGAATATGTGGGCGAAATAGTTCGACGGCTCGTTGACGACGGCTTTGGGCTTATAAAGCATGACTACACCACCCGCGATATTTTCGGCGACTGGGGCTGCTTTTGCCCGAGAACGCTGACCAAAGACGGCTGGAGGTTTTATAACAACAAAATCACCTCCGCGGAGGCGGTAAACAACCTTTATTCGGCAATAAGGGAGGGCGCGGGGGACGCCGTAATAATCGGCTGCAACACGCTTAGCCATTCGTCCGCCGGCGTGTTCGAGCTTAACCGCACGGGCGACGACACAAGCGGGTTTAACTGGGACAGGACGCGGAAGTTCGGGGTAAATACGCTGGCGTTCCGTGGTTTCCAGCACAAAAGCTTTTATGAATGCGACGCCGACTGCGTTGGTATAACAGGCGAAATCCCATGGGAACTCAACCGGGAGTGGCTGCGGCTTTTGTCCCACAGCGGCACGCCGCTGTTTGTTTCGGCAAAGCCGGGGGTTTGCGATTCAGGGCAGTTGTCGGAGCTTGAGGAGGCGTATGCCTGCGCGTCAAAACAAAACTACACCTGCGAGCCGCTTGATTGGCTCTATAACGCTTACCCGGAAAGATACCTCATAAACGGCGGGGAAGAGAGCTTTAACTGGTATGACCAAAACCCCATAATTGTTTTTGACCCGTCGGGGAAAATAGATTGAAAGATAAACTTTCAATCCGAAAGATAAACTTTCAATCCGAAAGATAAACTTTCAATCCGAAAGATAAACTTTCAATCCGAAAGATAAACTTTCAATCCGAAAGATAAACTTTCAATCCTGAAGTTTGTTTCTTTCGCATCAGGCAGAATGACGCGAATCGCGAAGGACGCGACCGAAACAAACTTCAAACTCAGCTGCAAAAGGAATGGTCATAAAAATAATATTTAAAAACATATAGCGAAAGGAAAAAACAATGACAGAAGCATCAAAAAAGCTTAGAATCGGTATCGCGGGGGCGGGGAATATCGCCGCGAACGCCCATCTGCCGGCTTATTCCCGCACTTCCAACACAAGCGTTATGGCAATAGCCGACCTTGACGTTTCCCGCGCTAAGGCGGCGGCCGAAAAGTATTCGATTCCCGCCTATTACTCAAGCGTAGAGGAAATGTTTGAAAAGAGCGACATCGACGCCGTTGATATCTGTACTTGGAACTCCGCTCACGCCGGTATTGCCGTCGCAGCGGCAAAAGCGGGCAAGCATGTGCTTTGTGAAAAGCCGCTTACAATCTCGACCGGCGAGGCCTACCGTATTGAAAAGGCAGTCAAAGAAGCGGGGGTTAAGTTTATGCTCGCCGTGCCGGGGAGGTTCGCGGCGCCGAATATGTATATCCGCGGTTTGTATGAAAAAGGGGAGCTCGGCGAGGTTTATTTCGCTAAAACCGCTTATGTCAGGCGGCGCGGAACCCCAACGGGCTGGTTTACCGACAAGAAAACCTCGGGCGGCGGACCTGTCATTGACATAGGCATACACGGCATTGACGCCGCGTGGTATCTCATGGGCTGCCCAAAGCCGGTGAGGGTTTCGGCCGCCACATATGACTATATCGGCGACTACAAGACAAAGGGAACCGACCGCTGGCAGGGGACTTCCTGCCCCGACAACGCCTTTGACACCGAGGATTCCGGCGCGGGGGTCATTCACTTTGAAAACGGCGGGATGCTTGTCTTCGAGGCGAGCTGGGCGATAAACGGGCCCTCTTTCAGCCACACGCAAATTTACGGCACCAAAGCCGGCGCGACGGTTTCGCCGCTTGTGATTTACGGCGAGCGCGGCGGTTATCTCAGCGATGACAAAATAGCCATCGATTCGCCCGGCGACCACTTTATGCGGGAGATTTCCCATTTCGCCGACTGCGTTTTAAACGATAAAAAAGTGGCGTATCCCATTGAGGAAGCGTTGCAAATGCAGAAAATGCTTTGCGGGATATATGACTCGGCCGCGGGCAAAAAAGAAGTTGTGCTATAGAAATTGACTAAGGCTTTATAAAGCGGGAGGACAAAAAATATGAAAAGCTGTATTTCAACCTATTCGTTCAGCAGAATGTTTCAAAAAGCGGGCTGGACGCTGTTCGACGCCATTGACAAGACAAAAGAGTTAGGAGCCGACGGCGTTGAGTTTGTGCTCGGCGACGAGACGCCCACGGGGGAGACGCTCTCGGACTACGCGAAAAGGCTCGCGAGCCACGCGAGGGAAAAGGGGCTGAGTACGCCTATCTACACCACCGGAGCGGATTTTTTATACAGAGACGCGGACAGCGAAGTCGAGCGGCTAAAAGCGCATATCGACGCCGCCGCGGACGCGGGTATAACGCTCTTGAGGCATGATATAGCCGCTGCTTTCCCTAAAGATTACTCCGGCCCAAAGACGTTCGAGGCGGTTTTTAAGGTGATTCCCCCGATCCGCCGGGTTGCCGAATACGCCTTGTCAAAGGGAGTGACCACATGCTCCGAAAACCACGGCAGGCTTGTTCAGGACAGCGAACGGATGCACGCGATATTTTCCATGGTAGACCACCCGAACTATAAATATCTCTGCGATATCGGTAACTTCGGCGGCGTGGACGAGGACTGCGCGGTTGCGGTTTCAAAGCTTTTGCCTTTTGTCGTCCATGTCCACGCCAAAGACTGCTTTTGGCGTTCGGGAATGCTCCCCAACCCGGGCTTTGGCTGGAGCAGAACGCGGGGCGGCGACTACCGCAGGGCGACTATTTACGGTCAGGGCGACGTCCCGACCCTTAAATGCCTTTCCATTATTTATAATTCCGGCTATAGAGGTGAGGTCTCGCTTGAGTTTGAGGGAATTGAAGATTGCCTTACGGCAATCGAGGTCAGCCTTGCCAACCTTAAAAGGGATATTTCCCTAATTAAAAGCGGATTCTAATTTAACTGTTAACATGAAAAACATACGGAACGGCGTAAAATACGCCGTTCCGCTTTTTTACAGCTACCCGTTAAACCGCTTATGTTGTAAAGCCGGCGCGGCGAGCATAAAAATAAAGATGGACGGCTTACGGCCTTTTAATTTTTATCTTCGCGGTTTGGCGGGAAGGGTTATATAAATGAAAAAACCACTTTTTTTATTTTGTTCTTTTATTTTAGCGGCGGCTGCTTTGCTGTCTTTTGTTTTTCGCGGGAGTGTTTCGCTTGCCGCGCAGTCCTCCCCGCCCGACATTAAAGAAGTCAGCGCGTATTTTTTCAGCGAGCTTTCTGGGAGGGAACGAGGCGTAACCTTTAAATACGCCGACTCGTTTTTTGAAAACCCCTCTACTTCCCTCAGCTCAAATATCGCGAAAGCCTCCATGGGGGTGACTTCTTTGTCATATTCGCGGGAGAAAGTCCAAAAGATCCTAAAGCAAATGGGGTTTGAGGTGATCGGGGTGTTTAATTACGACAGGGTCTACACCAAAGATTCAAACGACTTCGCCGGTTATATAGCGGCTAAAAAAGAAATAAAAGTGTCGGGCAGGGAATATATGCTGTACTTTATAAACATACGCGGCACTTATGAGGAGGAATGGTACTCAAATTTAAACGTGGGAAACGGCGCTTGTCACGAGGGGTTTAATAAAGCGGCGTCAGAGGCGTTTAAAAATCTTGCCCCCCTTATCACTTCGCCCGCCGTCTCAAGCAAAATTTGGGTGACGGGTCACAGCCGCGGCGGGGCGGTGGCGAATATCTTAGGCCGCGCGATAACGGAATCCCTCCTCGCGTATGAGGAAAACATTTACGTTTATACCTTCGCCTGCCCCGGAGTTACAAAAGAGCCAAAATCGCTCCCCAATATCTTTAATTTTTATAATCCCGGCGATATTGTCGTTAAAATACCGCTTGGCGAGTGGGGGTTTGCCCGCAACGGCAGGGATATTGCCTTCAGCCGTGAGGAAACGGTTTTAAAACGGCTCGACTCCATTTATAAAAGCGGCGCGGGCGGGCCCTACGGGGGGCTATACAGCACTTTGGATTTTGAAAGCCTTGTTGCCGGCTGGGCGCCCACGCTAAAGGATTATTACGCCAAAAAGTTGGCGGGGGTTTCTCCGTACGAATGTATGAGGCTTCTCATACCCTATTTGATAACCGGCTCCCCGCCAAAGCTGTTTTCTGTTATCGCCGCCATAGTTGCCGACAGCAAGGCGAGGGGAGTGGTATATTATTTATATGAAAACGATAAAGCCATTACTTATGGCCATTGTCAGGAGACTTATATTTTCTGGCTTGAGGCGATGTACCCTGTCGACATAATAACGGGGGTTTCGCTCACTCCGCAAAAAGGCGTTTATACCGGGCTTTCTCAGCCCGCTTTGCTTATCGGCGGGGTGTACCCGAGCGACACAATAAGTTATTCGTTTGACGGCGACGTGTTTTTCCCCGATATGCCCCATATCACCGACGCGGGGGCGTTAAGCTTTTTTGTAAGAATAAAGCGGGGCGGGTATGAGGACTGGACGAGTGAAAAGCTCACCGCGTCCCTTGACAGGGCGGTGTTTGATCTTGGCGGCGTGACTTGCGAGACAACCTCGTTTGTTTATGACGGGGGCGAAAAAATCCCGTCGCCGTTATCAAACCTCCCAAAGGGGCTGACGCCGCTTTACAGCGGAAAGTTAAAAGCAATCTCCGCCGGCGAGTACCAAATAAACGTCAAGTGGAAATATGACGAGAAAAACTATAAGCCGCCGGAGGATTTTGTGATAAAGTGGGTAATAAACAAGGCCGAATATGATTTGACCCGCGCCGGGTGGGATTACGAGCGCAGTTTTGATTATGACGGCGTTGAAAAGAGGGTGAGGCTGGTTGGGCTCCCCCGCGGGGTGACGGCTGTTTACCACGGGACATATGCCGCCGTGCTGCCCGGAATATATATCGCGAGGGCGGAGCTTCTCTATGACGCGGCAAACTTTAAAAAGCCGTCCGTTTCCCCCCTGACATGGGAGATTTCCGAGGGCGGCGAGGGGCTCCCCGCGTGGGTGGCGCTGCTTATTATCACCGCCGCGGGAGGAGTAACGGCAACGCTTTATGCCGCGGCGTACAGAAAAGTGAAAAGCCGGTGAGGGGCGGGTGTTTAGTATAATGCTTATAAAATAGATTAAGCAGTTGGTAGAACTTAAGGAAGTTATAAAAAAACCCCTAAAAGCGCTGAATATACGGCGTTTTCAGGGGTTTATTTTGTTGGGAAAAGCAAGTCAAAGTACAATGGATGAAAATTAGAGGTAAAGGTTATTATTTCGTTACTTTAGGTATTATTTTTACATTTTTAATGATATTGGCTTCGCCAATGATATTACTGCGTAATGATATTCAGCTAACGCTGAATGATATTATATTCGTCTTTATTCACGAAGTGAATATATTTCGCCAATAAGGGCGAATATAATTGAAAATCTTGTCTTTTGACAGGATTTTCTGCAATCTTTGATTAAAAAGATGTGGAATTTTCACTTTTTAATGATATTGGCTTCGCCAATGATATTACTGCGTAATAATATTCAGCTAACGCTGAATGATATTATATTCGTCTTTATTCACGAAGTGAATATATTTCGCCAATAAGGGCGAATATAATTGAAAATCTTGTCTTTTGATAGGATTTTCTGCAATCTTTGATTAAA
>Ga0265294_10006553_pt1 | contig 13967 bp, 1 predicted proteins | sample MunlanPumphouse3_FD_192504 | JGI IMG/M metagenome (GOLD analysis project Ga0265294, IMG submission 192504) | Groundwater microbial communities from a municipal landfill in Southern Ontario, Canada - Pumphouse #3 | ecosystem: Environmental > Aquatic > Deep subsurface > Groundwater | place... | reverse complement strand
AGATGAGTAGTCTTTATAGCTTGTGAATTTACTCATGACGCTCTCTATCCCATCTACAAAAGTAGCGGAATTACCAGTTATTCTAAAGAAGATTCTCTGATGACTGATCTTGCTATCATTATCCCAAAATTCGAAATCCAATTTATTGATTCCGAAGGTGTCTTCACTTATATAGTTTTTGATAGTTTCGTAATGTATATCAGATAGATTCTGATACTTCCATCTATTTTCTGTACTTATTCCCATTGCTTCTGTATACATTGTAGGAGGATATTCTAACGACTTATCAAAAATTAGCTCTTGTATAAGAGTTCCATTGAGTTTTATTGATATTTTAGCTGCGTCACTGTCTGAGACCGGCAGGTATTCCACTAATATATCCTTTAATGGCAATTTATAGTAGAAGATTCTATCGTTTAATAGTTGTAAAAAGTTAGGGTTAGATAAACGAAACTTGTTAGGAATGGTAGTAGGATCTAACAGACTATCTTTTACCTTAAAATAGAATTTATCTATTCTAGTAGAAGTAAAGGTATCTGTAGCACTTGCAGTTTCTATGTAGATTCCAACTAAACCACTAGGCAGATCTTTAGTGGGTAGTAATAGTACATAGGTCTTTCTACTGTTATTTAATGGTTTAACTGCGATCAACTCTCTTACAAACCCTACTCGTTCTAAATAAACTTTACAAGTCACTCTATCAAATTCAGTGTTTTCATTTAGATTAAGTCCTAGCCTGTAATATGTTCTATCAGCTTTATCTATAGTCAGTAAAGATTGTTCGAAACTTTCCTGATTTATATATACCATTCTTTCAATATTATGAGAATGGGATAAATTGTCTTCAAGAAAAACTGTATAGGGTGGTGGGGTATTGTCAGTAGAAAATACTCTTTCTATATCACTATCATCAACAACACTAAGGTACTCCGATCTGTTTCTGATGATTGGTTTTTTATACATTCCAGTTAAAAGATACTTCTGATAGTCTAGTAGTATATTTTTTAGATAAGGATGTCTATAATCTTTCTTTTTGTAGTTAGTGACGAGTTTAAGTAACTTCCTAGTGGAGAACACTGCTCCTTCTATGATATTACCATCCCTCATTGTAACATCTTCCAGTTTCCAATCTGGGTTATCTATGAGTTCTTTATACTTCTGCATATCTATTTCAGATTTGTACGGATAGAATATCTTTCCTTCCATTACAGCACCTGAGACTTTAATACCGTTCGGAGGAATGATAGGAAGATTGAAAGGTAGAAGATCCGTTATGATCTTTATTGTACGTTCTATACTTTTACTACACTTGCTACAAGGAGCTATCGGATTTTTAGGGATGTTGTCACCTCTCTTATACTCTTTTCCACAAATGTAACAATATCGACCTGTTTCCTTATTTCTCTCTGCAGCTTCCGCTCTAGTAGCATATACTCTAGAAGCGACGACATCTATAATTTCCGTACCTCCTGAGCTGGTTTTCACAGCTACTTTGACATATATGGAAAAAAATGCAGCTAGATCCTGTAGACTTACATTCATAAATCTCTTCATTAATAATAAAAAGATCGGTTTAATATTTACGTACTTTAATACTCTTACGTCTCTGTCCGTTAGAACCTGTTGTATAGTTTGATAAAGAAATTGATAAGCTAGTCTAAATTTTGGCAGTTTTAGATGAGTCAGTAATCTAGTAGGGGAAGACTTTATCCCTACGATATAACCTTCTCTAATATCCCTATTAATAGCTACATATACTCTGTATCCGAGCTTGAGTTCTGAAAGTTTCATATTATTGCTTCTTTATTTAATATTCTTATTAATTCATTTGTTTCTGTAAATTTATCTGATCATTATATCAATCTTTATATAGATCCTAGATTATATATTAATGTTTTCTAGTACATTGCTGGAAATTCTATAGAATTATAACAGTAATGTTAGAAAAACAAATCCTTAATAGATTTTTGGAAGTAAACACTATGAATATAAGTACTATTAAAGAAAACGGACCTTTCTTTAGAGGAAAGGTTATTATAAACACTGACGATAGAATGGATGGCAGAATAGGGGTATATATCCCTATCTTCCATTCCCATATGTCGAATGATGAAAATGGCTACGGAAATACCCACCTAGGAGAAGTTACCAATCCAAATTACATTATAGCGGCTCCGATGTTAGGTATAAATCAATCTGAAAAAGATGCCACTCGGTATCAAGCGTTTTCAGGTAAATATGCAGTACCAAGAAAAGGTAGTTACGTTGTAGTATTCTTTTTAAACAATGATCCTATGCAATGTTTCTACTTTCCTAAAGAGTTCTCACTCCCCTATCCTGATCAAAGAATACAGGGGATGAATCTGGACATGCAAGATAAACTCGACTTTTATGACATATATCGTAAAGTAAATATGGACATAAAGGAAGAGTACAATGGGACTATCAGCGGATGGAACTTCAATGACGATGTCAATGAATGGTTCCTTATCTTCGATAATGGTTCAGAATTGCGATTCGGTAGTCCTATAGAGACAATCAACAATGACTCCCAAAATAGAGAATCAAATAAAAATAAACCAAGTTTCCTTAAACTGTTATTACAGAGAAAGGATAGTTTATTTAGAGCTATCTCTAGTTTATTTACTTCTCAGGAAGACAGTCAGATAACTCTCAGAGTAGAACAGAATAAACTTTCCGAGGGCGGGGTAGAGGGGAATTATCCATCTAAAAGTAGTCCTCAAGCAGGTTTCTTAGAACAGAAATTATATATAAACTCTGAAGGATTATTATCTCTATCAGATTCTAAGTTTGACTCTTTAGTCAACGACCTAGAGAATAAGACTGCAGTTTCTATATCTGATAAAGAAGTGAATACTCATAACATCACCTCTGTCCGTAATAAGAATGTAGATGAAAGTAGCACCTCTGAAGAGAAGATAACTCAGTCCAATTCTACAAGGGAAGTCACGAAGATCATTGAACTAATTAAACAAGAAAATGATAAGATACATCAAATTCGAACTGAACAATCTCAAACGCATGATTTTCAAGAACTTCTCTCCAGAATCACACATACCCTAAGTAATGAAAGTAGTAATCTGATAACTGAAAAAGCCTCCAATATAACCCCTACAACTTTCTCAGATAGAGATACAGTAATACTCGAAGACAATAAAGATAGAAATGTATCACTGACTAAAACTGAAAAAATAGACGACAATGAAGTATCCTACGACCTAAATTTTAAGAGGAACTATACTTCAGATACCGATAGTTGGGTGGAAGCAAGACATGGTATATCTATTTTAAATGATGTTGTAAAACTCATACAGAGTATGAAAGATGAGAAATATGAAACTAGTTTTACCATGCAAGGAAAAGAGGATGAAGGACATAAGATAAATATGAGGAGTTCGTTCATCACTCCTAATCCAGCGGATAAAAGTAAAGTATTAGGATTACCCCCCATATCGGAGAGGGGATACGATCTGACTATGGAAACTACTGACAAGAAGACAAAAGTGTCGTTGGAATCGGTAGGAAAGGTCAATGGTGTGAGTGGCCCTCCAGCCATTCCATTAATGGGTGGTGGCAGTAAAATAGAATGGGAGCAGGAAGGAACCGAACATAAAGTCACCATTGAATTAAAAGGCGCTAATCCTATAGGTGGAATACAATTCCAGTTAACCACCAAAGACAATAAAGTTCTATTAGAATTGCCTAGTGGCGATGTAGAAATAAAAGCTCCTCTAGGAGATGTTTCTGTAACCAGTAATACCGCTAGAATAGAAGCTACCAAGAGCGTCGAGGTGAAATCCGCTATAGACGCTAAGATAGAAGCCACTAATGTCACTGTAACTGCTAAATTACAGGCGAATATAGAAGCTTTGACAGCCACTGTTAAAGCTAAGTCTAGATTACTACTAGATGCTCCCATCATAAATTTCGGCAGTAGTGCAATCAATCCACTAGTACTAGGGCTTCCTTTTATGACCTGGGCTATGTCCCATGTTCATGTTACCACTTCTCTAGGATCTCCTACCACACCTTCGGTAGTACCCCCTGCCAATGCGCTATCAACTAAAGTATTCTCAGCATAAGGATATAGAATGAATATAACTACTGACATCATCAACCAGTTAAGTCAAAAAGTCAAAGATAGACTTAATAAAAACCCTTATAATTTCAATGATATTGAAAGACGGAAAAATAAACTAGGAGAGGACTTTTCTGCCCTCTCTAACGAAAGATATAATCCTAATGGAAATTATGCACTATTCTTTATGATTTCGGGGTTCCTCCAACATAGCCCCATCCAGATTAATCATGAAGATAGAAAGATAACTACCCATCTGATAGAAAATAGAAAAAATTCTATAGATTCTATAATCAAAGGAAATGCTCCTATAGTAGACGCTATCGGTAACAGTATAAAAACAGCTGTACCATACTATATCTCTTCCTATCTAGAAGAATACTTCTATAAGTATATAGAATACATCTCTAGAGTATACCCCGAAGACATTACTGAGTTAAAGAACCCTCAGTCTATTCAGAGTAGTATAACTCAGATATTACAAAATGCAATGTCTAGACCTGACTTCCAGGACTGGCTGTATCAAAATGTATTAGGAGGGTGGACAGGTGGTACAGGCGGAGGTGGGGGTGGACAAGGTCCACAGGGACCTCAAGGTGAACAAGGTCCACAGGGTCCACAGGGACCTCAAGGTGAACAAGGTCCGCAGGGACCTCAAGGTGAACAAGGTTTACAAGGTCCACAGGGAGAAAAAGGCGATAAAGGGGATAAGGGTGATACCGGTGAACGGGGTTTGAGGGGATACCGAGGCTACTCCGGGATTTCTTCGTTGATTTACAAACTAAACCCGATAAATGGGACTATTCTTACTAGCTCCAATAACTCTACTACCATTCAGATATTAAGAGTTATTGGGGATGAGAGTACTGTTTTAAATCATGATGAAGGGGTTTACTTATATAAATTAGAAGACGGTGAGTCATCACGTTTGGTGGATGCCGAAGGGGATCCTTTATATTCATATAATGTAAACTTCAGCGATGCAGGAATTGACGAAGGTATAACCATTCTTTTAGCTCTAGTAGATGAAGTTGAAGAAGGGGAGCCTGAACATCCTATAGTTATAGATTCTATTACGATAACTCGATCCGTAGTTATTTATAGACTAGTCACAAGTAATGGCTCTAATCTCAGTAAAGATACTGATTCTACAACTGTGAGTGTTCTTAAAACTGTAGGTGGGACTCCTGTATTAGTTAATTCTGAAGACAGTCTTAATCTTTATGTAAATGATACCATAGTTGAAAATAATGTATTGTCACATTCGATAAATTACTCCGAGGCTAAAGATGGTGTGGACCTAGTTCTTAAGAAAGAAGAAGATAGTAAAGAGTCTGTAGTATTAGATTCTATTAAGATTACCAGAGTGCCAGAATTCGGTCTTAATGATAACTTTCAAATGACTGTAGACGACGTCGTGATAGATGACAAATCATTGAAACCTAGTGAACCGGTAATTGTCACTTTGTCAAAGGAAACCGTATTAATTCCTACTAATGAAAATGGGGAGTTTGTTGCTTCTGAGTTACTGGCAGCTAACACTACTATCACCGTCACCAAAGGTGAGACTCCCATTACTAATTTTACGGTATCAGGTGCCAATATCGGGCCGGAAGAAAACCATTTTTTTACATACGACTCAACCTCCAGAAGACTAAAACTAAACAGATTTTCTTCATCATCATCCACAAAAGAACAATGTGAGTTTAATATTTATATCACAGGCACAGACACTGTAATAAAGAAAGAATTTTCTGTAGTAAAACAGAAAGCTGGAGCAGATCCTTTAGTATTTAATATCTTTTCTCCTACAGGGTATAATGTCAAAAAGACAATAGAGAATGAGACAGACATCTATAACCCTGAAGAAATAAGAATGAAAATAAGACGTATTCAAGGTTCACTTAGTACCGAAATAGAAGAAGAAGGGCGTCATATTTTTTATAGAGATGCTAATGATGCATACGTGCCTCTTCCTATTAAGACAATTGATGGAGGACTCTTCTTCTATATAGACCCTGCAGAAATATCTGACAGCCGTACCTTCTATATATTAGATTCAGAGACTAATGAAGGTGTGGTAACTGCCATAGAGGGTAGTCTGATTTACGATGCTCAGACTTTCTATATAGTGGAGGGCGGTGCTGATGGTGCTGATGCAATAAATTACAGATTAACTTCTAATGCAGGTTATGTATTTAGAGAAGGTAAGGATGGTTCGGGAACCTTACCCACATCGATAACTTTAAAAATCCTAAAACTGGAGGGAAAATCTCTTCCAGTGGAACTTGAGACGACGAGTGTTGATTCAGTATTCATATATACTAAGGACACTGATGATCAGTGGATAAAGGGTAATAAGACACTACAGGTAAATGCGAGTGATGTAGAAGATAAGAAGACTTACTATGTAGGTAGGGATAATAATGGTCTCCCTCCTACTATATATGATAGTCAAACTATATACACCGTACAAGCAGCTGAAGACGCTGTGGACTATAGAATCACTTCTGATAAGGGTTATACTTTTTCTAGAGACGGTAATAAGGTCTATGCACCATCTAGTATAGTACTAGGTATAACTAAAATCAAAGGTGGTAGTTTATTAGAAGCAGACGAATCAGGTGTAGTGTTCTATAAAGATATTGATGGCACTATTACCAAAGTAGATGGAGATGTACAGACCGTAACTATACATGCTCCTAATGACGATACCCCCGTCAGAGATATTTACTATATAGGGAAGTCCGATGGGACACTGTTCTACGATACTAAAACAGTACATTCAGTATTTGATGCCATAGATCAGTTAACTTTTAGAATGTATACCGAAGATGGATTCTTCTTCAAGAAAAATAAAGAAGGAGAAATTTCCCCTAGTAGTATTACCATAGGTATACAAGCTATAAAAGGTGCTGTAATTACTGAAGAAATTGATCAGACTAGAGTGGTTCTATCTTCTGATGTAGGGGAGTTAACTTATGATTCTGATAGTAAAAAGTATATCTTTGAAACTTTCGAGGAACTAATTAAAGTTACTTTTACCTTAAAAGGTGTGGGTAGTGAGTCTACGGTAGTACATGATGTAAAGACTGTATATGTAGTAGATGATGGTGTAGATAACTTAGATTATAAGATAATTAGTGATAACGGTTTTCTTATAAAGGCTAATAATAAAGGGGTAGTTACTTCGGATCCCATAACTCTTTCCATTCAAAGAAAAGAAGGAAAAGATATAGGTGGTTTGACTGGTAGTGACGGTTATCCTATTAAACTATACGGGCCTGGCATTGCCTCTACAGGAGTGACAACACATACTTTAGACTATGATAATATCACCGATATGGGTGCACTAAATCAGACTTTCACAATAGAAGATCGCACTGATTCAAGTAATCCTATTATCTATGACAGCCAAATTGTCTCCTTAGTTACCGATGGTGCTGATACTTTGGATTATAAACTATTATCTGATAATGGTTTCATCATCAAGAAGAATAAGAAAGGCGAAATAGTATCGGGAATTATAACCCTTAGTGTGTCTAGAAAAGAGGGGGCTGATACTAAGATCTTAGGAGGAAATTCTTTACCAGATGGACCGGTCAAGATCTATAGAGGCGGTGATCCCAGTTTCGCAGACTATACTTGTATATTAAACTATACATCAGACAGTAACATACCGGAAAAAGAAGTCTTTACTGTAGAAGATCGTACTAACCCAGACAGTCCTATTGTATACGATAGCCAAATAGTAACTCTAGTATTAGATGGTATAGATAATAAAGCTTTTAAGTTAGTTTCAACTAATGGGTTTACCTTTAAAGAAGATAAAGGAAATAAAGGCACTTATACCCCTAGTTCCATAACCCTAGAGGTTAAAAAAATAACTGGTAACAAAGCCATTGAACCTAGTATAGAAGCCGATGGTGTATACATATTTTTCCAGAATGATAGCGGTGTTTGGGAGGCAACTGAAGAAATTACATTGGATGTTGCACCTGGAGATCTGACTAACGGAAAAGGTGTCTATGGTATAGGTAAGACAGTGGGCGATCAGGTTGTAATTTATGAAACTGCCACAGTAAACATATTAGATGCAGCTCTAGATGCTGTAGACTATAAAATAGTTTCAGACAAAGGATTCTCTTTCAAAAGAGAAAAGGATAAGATCTACACCCCTGAAAGTATCACTATATCCATCATGCAAGTAAAAGGCCCTACTTTTACGGGGAATAATATACCTAACAATATCTGCTTATATGAAATGGATGAAAATGGAACATATGCTCCATTGGAAGATGATATAGGTTATCTACAGTCACTTGTAGTTGCTCCTCCAGTTGATGAAAAACCGTTCAGTATTACTTATTATATCGGAGACAGAGATACAGAAGGTACTGATGAGTTCCTTATATATGATTCTCAAACTATATACTCCGTATCAGATGCAGTAGAACTAAAGACTTATAAATTAGCTTTTTTAGATGGAAACTCTTTTAAGATAAACAAAGACGGTTCGGTAGAACCTGAACAACTTCGTATAGCCATTCAAAAATTAGAAGCTGATAATATTTCCTATGTTAATTATGATGAAACCACAGTTGCTTTATATATTGCAGATGAAATGGTAGCTCTAAATCCCTCCCATAGACCCCATCAATACTTATTCGAGCCCGCATTAGAAGAAATGACGCTTGATAGCAAATACACCATAGAAGTTAGAGATGAAAAGAATGAGATAGTATATGATTCTTTTGTGGTAAGAGTGGTAGGAGATGGAGTAGATAACATTGTTTATAGGATGTTCTCCACTGATGGGTTTATTTTTAGAAAAGATAAAGAAGGTAATACTGTCCCCCAAGCTATAACCTTAGGAATTAAAAAAAGTGTCGGAAGAGAAACAAGTGGTACTAACATATATAGTGCAGATGGAGTGGGTTTCTACCTAAAAGATGGTGAAAATTGGACGCCTAAGAATACCGACAGTATTACTATAGATTTCGATACTGTAACTGATAAAGCAACTTACGGTATTGGAAAGACAAATGGGTCAACTGTTGAAATATATGAATCTCAGACTATATATACTGTAGAAGCTGCTGAGGATGCTGTAGATTACAAGATAGTATCTAATAATGGTTTTATATTTAAAGGTCTACCTGGGGACGGTAGCGTAAATGTCAGGTTAGACATTGTACAAATAAAAGGGTCTGCCAATAATCTTTTAAGCGAAACTGACTCTTCTGTTAAACTCTATAAGAAGGACAGCACAGGGGGTTTAGTACTAGCTGATATTACAACTCCCTATAGTTGCGATATTACAGTTCCTCCCTCTGGCTATCGAGAAATATTTTATGCGGTTGATAATACCGATGAAGATAATCCTATATATTATGATTCTGAAACAGTATATTCGATTATTGACGGAGAAAACCCAAAAATATATGCTGTGTACTCTGAAAGTGGCATGAGTTTTAGAAGAAAGAAGTCCTCCAGTGGTGTCGTAGTGACCCCTAGTGAACTCATTTTGAACGTACAGTTAATAGAAGGAAAGAATAATACCTTTTTAGATTATAGTAGTACAGGAATTGGACTGTTTATAGAGGTGGAGGATGAAGAAGGAGAGACAGTATTAGAACGACTGCCTGGAGAAGACGCAGTAGGGTATAGACTCGATAATATAGCCATTCCTACTTCTGAAGACAAAATCATAGTATACGTATGCGATGAATCTGGAGAGATATATACAACTCAAGAAATATCAGTAATTGATACTGGGGAAGATGCAGTAGGGTATCGTCTTTTCTCTAATGCAGGTTATGTATTTAGAGAAGGTAAGGATGGTTCGGGAACCTTACCCCTATCAATAACTTTGAGTATTCTTAAAGTTGAAGGGTCCATCAATGCTGTTCTAGATGAAGACTCTACAGATAGTGTATTCATATATACTAAGGATACTGGCGATCAGTGGGTAAAGGGTAATAAGATACTACAGGTAAATGCAAGTGATGTAGCAGATAAGAAGACTTACTATGTAGGTGAAGACAATGGCGAGAGCCTCCCTCCCACTATATATGATAGTCAAACTATATACACCGTACAAGCAGCTGAAGACGCTGTAGACTATAGAATCACTTCTGATAAGGGTTATACTTTTTCTAGAGACGGTAATAAGGTCTACACCCCCTCCAGTATAGTACTAGGTATAACTAAAATCAAAGGCGGCAACCTATTAGGAACAGCCGAACCAGGTGTAGTGTTCTATAAAGATATTGATGGTACTATTACCAAAGTACATGGAGATGTACAGACCGTAACTATAGTTGCTCCTAATGACGATACCCCCGTCAGAGATATTTATTACATCGGTAAATCCGACTCTGGGCCTTTCTATGATACTAAAACAGTACACTCAGTATTTGATGCCATAGATCAGTTAACTTTTAGAATGTATACCGAAGATGGATTCTTCTTCAAGAAAAATAAAGAAGGAAACATTTTCCCTAATACTATTACCATAGGTATACAAGCTATAAAAGGTGCTGTAATTACTGAAGAAATTGATCAGACTAGAGTGGTTCTATCTTCGGATGTAGAGGGGTTGACTTATTCTAACGGGGTATACACTTTTTCATGCCCTACAGATTTAACTAAAGTCACTTTTACCTTAAAAGGTGTGGGTAGTGAGCCGACGGTAATACATGATGTAAAGACTGTATATGTAGTAGATGATGGTGTAGATAACTTAGATTATAAGATAATTAGTGATAACGGTTTTAACTTTAATAAAGATAAGAATGGAGATATTACTCCTGCAAGCATTACGATCAGTGTAAATGAAAAGAAAGGACTGAGTCTAGACCTTGCTACTTCCGACTCCGGTATTGAACTTCTAAAATTATCGAATGAGGGCTGGGAGCCTCTTGAGAATTTAACGGACACCATAACTAGCACAGATTTAGGCCCTCAGAACAAAATTACCTATGGAACAGGAAAACTGATCTCCGGTAACTACGTCATATATGATTCTCAGACAGTACATCTTGTAGAATCTGGAGAAGATTCCGTAATATACAAGATATCCTCATCTAATGGCGATACCATTACAGAAGACGGGGAAACATGCTTAACCATCAGAAAACTGGAGGGTAAATCAAACAGAGAACTGACTGTTGGGGAATTAACCTCATTAGGTATAGAGCTTTGGAACACCGCTGAACTTCCTAACAATGTGGCGGGGGCGCCTGTATATACTAGAAAAGTTCTTTATAGTGACGTATACGGTTTTAATGCCGAAGCTACCTACAAATTTATGGATTTAGAACTTAGGAAATACAGTGGTGGATCTTACGAAGTAATAGATTCCATAAAGTTAACAACAACTCCGAAATTCGTTATAGATGGCGATAATATACTAAAGATAAATGAAAAGCCTATATCTGATAAACCTCTTAGTCCTGTGACCGTTACTTTGTCAAATGAGGTTATCATCATACCTACTGATGAAAATGGTAGTGTGGGTGAAGATGCTTTAGATTCTGCAACTACAACGGTGTCAGTTAACAAAGAAGGTATTAGTGGCTCTGTTCAATTTACTATAGGAACACTTGTTTTTGATTCGAGTGAAGGGAGCTTTACTATAGAAGAAGATAGTACGGTACGTTGTACTAGCTTAGAGAAAGATTCTGCCACCTGTACTATACCTATAATAGTAGGAACTTCTACTTTCGTTAGAAGTCTTAAAGTTGTTAAACAAAAGGCTGGAGGGATCGGGGCTGATGCGGAAACATATAGGATCTCCTCTGACAATGGTAGTACCTTTAAGAATGTTGATGACCCCTCCGTAATAAATCTGACCATTCTAAAAGCTAGTGGAAAAAATACAACAGTAGTGAACGACGGCGATGTAAGATTTTATATCGAGAACGCAGATAAAGAAGCTTCTTACATAAATGTTGCCGACGCAGGCTTAAGCTTAGACCCTTATAGTGTGTCCATTACTGTTACTGATCTAATAGATGACAGATTAACTCTATACATTAGAAATGGTGAAAATGAGTCCGATATTACCTACGAATCTATGACTCTTTCACTTTTAAAAGACTCAGAAAATTATAAGATAGTTTCTGATAATGGTTATGTGGTTAAGAGAGATAAAGATAACTTTGTTACTACAGGAGATATAACCCTATCTATAATAAAAAATATAGGCGGGCGCAGTGTCACAGTAATCGATGGAAATATCCAGCTATATAGAAAATATGGTGATAGCTTTAGTGACTCTTTAGGATATTCTCACACTGTAGCCGCTGCTGATTTTAGTGAAGACGAAACTTATGTCATAGGGTTACCTGATGCCGAAGGCAAAGGTATTGAAATCTATGACAGCCAGACCATATATATGGCCACTGATGGATCTGATACAGTTAGTTATAAATTAATCTCTAGCGGCGGTCAGGTATTCAAAACAAGTAGTGATAGTACTACAATTAGAATAGTAAAGATTAAAGGAAATATTACCACTGATGTAATTGGGCTCGGTGATAAGGTTGCTCTGGTTAGAGATGGAAATATAGTAGGGTCAGGGCTCACCTATACTTTAAATTTATTCTATAATGAAGTATCTACCACAGGTACGACTATACAACTTGTTAGTGTCCAGCCAGGTAATGAAGCTAAACTTATAGTAGATGAAGTATTAGATTCTATTAGAATAACCAAGTTACCTGTTATTGATATTGATGAAGATAATAAAATAACTATTGACGACGTTCCTATTGGTAACTCTCTTAGAGGGGATGATTCTGTTGAATACAGAGTGGTTTCTAGTAACGGAGATATCTATTATTCCGGTACTACTACTATAACTATAGTTAGAATAGTTGGAGGAGTTTCTAACACCGTTACTAATGAAAATAATCCAGACGATGTAAGGTTATTTCTAGGAGCAACGCAACAACCGAACCTTAGCTACAATAACACTACAGCCGTGGGTTGGGATACAAGAGTTTTCTCAGTTAAAAAAGACACTACTACACTACATTCCCTAGTTATCACTAACTCTAAGAAAATAAAGACCGATGTTGCAAACGTTCTTAATAACGATACTGCCTTTAAAAATTCAGTAAAAGGGGATGTTGGGCCTGCTGCAGTACAATACGAACTGTATGCTACTAACGGAGAATTACTCTTACCTGGGGAAACTACTATTGTTAAGGTTCTTAAAATAGTAGGTGGAAATCGTACTATAGTAGGTATAAACGAAATACCCACTCTTACGCTAACACCAGCTAAAGACTCTAACGTTGATGATCTACAAAAAACTATAGCATACGATAGTAGTTTTAGTGATAGTACTAGTATAACAGTTGTTCTTGAAGACAATGCTACTGTTATAGATTCTTTAGTAATATCTAAAGCTCCCTCTTTTGAATTTGACGATAACTCAAATATGTTAAAATTGAACGGAAAGCCTATTAGTGGAGTTTTAAGACCAGATGACCCTATAGTTATATCGTTCTCTAAAGATACTATAATAGTACCTACGGATGAAGACGGCAACCCGGCAACAGGTATAACTGCTGATGATTTATTTACCACAGTGTCCTTATATGATAGTAATGGAAGCATTCCTTTCGCCATAACCAGTTTATCTAATGATAAATTTAGCTATAGCGGCACTACAATCAGCCTTAAAGCTGATAGTCTTGATAATATCGAAGAATTAGAGGATTGTGTGGTCACTGTAGAAGTGACGGCTACTAATGCTTCACTAACTAAAGGTTTTCAGTTAATAAAGCAAAAAGCTGGTGTGACCGGGGATATTTTCATTCCTAGTGGAATAGGTGATGATGGTAGTATAATCTTC
>Ga0265294_10006552_pt1 | contig 13970 bp, 11 predicted proteins | sample MunlanPumphouse3_FD_192504 | JGI IMG/M metagenome (GOLD analysis project Ga0265294, IMG submission 192504) | Groundwater microbial communities from a municipal landfill in Southern Ontario, Canada - Pumphouse #3 | ecosystem: Environmental > Aquatic > Deep subsurface > Groundwater | place... | reverse complement strand
AAGAATTCCAAGTAACTTCGAAACTTTTCCTGATGTTGTTTTTTCATTAGAAGAATTATGTTGCAAAAACAGCTTTGCACATGCCAAAGCATCTGACAAAGCATCGTGATGATTAAGCTCTATACAATATTCTTCGCAAAGCGAGGCAAGATTATCTCCATAAATCCGATATGTACAGTGTTTATCGTATTCAGGAACACATAAATTATAATATTCAAGTGTTTGTTCTATACAAAGAAAATCGAAAGAGAATCCATTGTGGGCAACAACATGTTGCCCTGTAATATATGGTTCTATTTGAGGCCAAACAACATCAAATGTGGGAGCGTTTTTAGTATCCTCTGGAGTAATTCCATGAATATCAATAAAACTGTCCCAATAATAATTTTGAGGAGGTTGCACAAGCAAATTGAGTTGCTTAACAATCTCCCCATTTTCAACTCGAATTAAACCAACTTGGCAGATACTCCAACGGTAGCCTTGAGCCGTTTCGAAATCAATTGCTGTGAAAGTATTTATCATTATTACATTGAGAATTTCATCATAATTTTGTTTTTCCGGATAGTGAAAGATACATAAATGAGCGTGACGCGCTCAAGATCCAGTAGTTATCTAAAAAGGGAATGCTGTTCTTAGCAGAAGACTAAGGAACCAAAAAATTAGTGCGACGCACTAAGAACTCAATTATCTGTATTATAGTCAATTACTAAAAACATGCCCCGGGGGCACGTTTTCAGCAACAATCAACTAATCAGCAACTTAACCTCCGAGTGCGACGCACTCAAAAATGCGACCCAAATGCCACCCCTCACCCGCTCACCCCTCACCCCTCACCCGTTCACCTGCTCACCTGCTCACTCACTCACTCCTCACCCGCTCACCCACTCACTTCTCACCCGTTCACTTCTCACCCCTCACCTCTTTCTTCAACCGTGCCACATGCCCCCTCCCCAGCGCTTTCACCTCACATCCCAGCCTAAAGTAGTGGCGGATGGTGTCGTCGCTCAGGATGCCAAAGCAGTCGATGATGGCCAGGGGCTTGCCGGCCCATTGCACAATCTTTTCGGGGTCCAGATGTAAATACTCTTTGTGAGGTACAGCCAAAACAAGTGCCTCGGCCCCATGTAATGTGGCAGGGAGGTCTTTTTCCACGGTCAGGTCTTTCAGGCCTTCCTGGTTGCGGAAAAAACGCGACCACGACTGGCCCGTTGCGGGATAGGTGTCCTGTGATGTGAATTCATACCACTCGTCCACGTAGGGGTCGTGCACGCGCACATAAGCGCCCATCTGGGTGAGTTTGCGCACCACCATTTCCGAGCCGCTGTACCGCGTATCGCCCACATCATGCCGGTAACTGGCCCCGCAAAGCACCACATCAGATCCGGCAATGTACCGGCCCATATTGCGCAGCGCATCGCGCACCAGCTCGGCCGCATGCAGGGCCCGCGTATCGTTTATATCAATGGCCGTCGGCGTCAGGCGGAACAGGTTGTCCCCGTCCTCAAAGCCCAGAATATGCCTATAAGCCCAATAGCCCAATCCTCCGTCCTTGGGCAGGCAGTAGCCTCCAATGCCCGGTCCGGGGAAAATCATGTTGCTGTGCGTAGGACGCATCTTGATGGCGTTCACTACTTTAATTAAATCCACTCCGTTACGCTCTGCAAATACGCTCCATTCATGCAAAAAGGCTAGAATAGTAGCCCGGTACGAGTTTTCAATAATTTTAGTAGTCTCCGATTCTATAGGACGGTCCATCACCGTAAGCGGGAATTTTTCCGTATTGATGACCTCGCGCAGGAATTTTTCTACCCTGTCCCGAGCCTCTTGGTTGCAGCCGCTGCAGACCCTCCAAAAATCGCGGATGCTGCTCACGTACTCCTTGCCGGGCATCACCCGCTCAAAACTGTGCGAGAGTAACGGTTCCGAGTCAATCCCCCGGGCGGCAAACTCCTTCTTCATCAGGGGCCAGGCCACAAACTCGGTGGTACCCGGAGCCACGGTGGTCTCTATGAGCGTAAGGCAATGCGGCTGCACCTTCTGGCCAATCGTGCGGATGGTGGCCTCCAGAGCAGCCATATCGGTATCGCCCGTCACCATGTTGCCCAAATCCTGCTTCACAAAATCGCACTGCACGTCCACCACCACGCAGTCTGCCAGCGCCAGGCAATCGCTGTTGAACGTAGCCATCAACGTTTTCTCCCGGTTCACGCAGCGGTCAATCAGCTCGTCCACTTGCGGATCTTCCGACTTCACGGGCGACACGCCCCGGTTCAACATAGGAATCTTCCAATAGCTGCGTGTACTGGGCCGCTGGCACACAATCACAAACTTGGAATAGCGCCCGTCTTTGTCTTTGGTATCAGCCACCACAGCAGCCATCACAGCTCCCACAAAGCCGGCTCCCATCACCACGACCACCTCCTGGCCGTTGGCCCGAGCCCGGTCCGCCAATGCTTTTACACGTTCAAATTCAGGTTGATAATCTTTCTCTTCCGGCAGCACGAACTTCTCTCCGGCCGGGTTAATGGAATAAAGGGGGGTAGGTTTCATTGGTAGTATAAATTGGTTTTTGCCGATAGGCGTTTATAATTATTTCAAATTTAGTTGCAAGAAAAGCAAAATATACCATATAGGATTAGAAACATTTGTATATAGACCTACACTTTTCTCCAATTCCCACATTCCGAATCATTTCCACACACATTCTTACTAAAAATTTTTCCTTGAGATTGTATCCTCAACACTGCTTGATTTTTTCTCAAAAAATCCCCAATCTGAAAATTAACTTTTTGGAATGGTTCAGTTGTACCAGCAGTGGCTAACAGATAAACATAGTCCAACTCAATCTTTTTAGAAACCTTTCTGATGAAATCGTGTAAATCAAACGTATCAGGCAAGTCAATAATAACTTCCCTAATGGCTTCCAAATTTGCGTTCAAAATATCATTTACTGTCACTAGTGTCCCGTTAAGACTCGCTGCACCTTGAATATAGCTTCGTATATTCATTAGAATATCCTCTTCAATTCTGGCCACAATTTGCCTAAGTCTATTATTCCCTCTAATCATAATTCAAATTTTTGTTGTAATATTTGCACTAACAACTCCATTATTTTCCCATTCTTCAACTTTAATATTAAGCAAATTAATATTGGTAAGTAATCAATCATTATACCTCCCCCAACTTCTCAATATTCCCGTTGAACTAGAACATAAACAATCAGTCAAATAATTTATCTATTTCTGCTAAGTATTTTTTTGAAAGCACCTTGTATGTTAAATTCTTCAAAAGGAACTCTTTCCCATTATTTCCAATTTTATCTAGTTCCTCTTTAGTCATATTACGATAATAACTTATAGCATCAGCCATTGCATCAATGTCTCCAGCTTTTACAAACACTCCGCATGCTGCCTCATTAATAATATTTTTATAACCATCAAGAGCCACAATTATGGGCCTGCCACTAAACATGTAATCTATCCACTTATTTGGTGAAACACCATAATCATATAACGTTACATTAGATAACCAAGGGTTAATTAATACATCACATTTCTCCAATATTGAAGGCACGTATTTTTTTGGATAAAAGCCACCTAATAGTACATTTGTCAGATTAAGCTCTTTAATTTTTTGTTCAATATGATCCTTTAATACACCCTTCCCAAATATCACAAAACTTACTGGTAAATACCGCATTTTATATGCGACTTCAATAATTTCGTCAACACAGTTTACGCGTCCTATAGTGCCGGCATAACCAACTACAAAGTTGTCTGTTGGGATCTCAGAGAAAACAGTATTTACCTTATCAAGTATCTCTAAATTTTTTATATAATAATCAGTGTCAAAACCTGTTGGAATATAAATTACTCTTTCAGAATAAGAAGGGTTAATCTTCTTAATGTAAGCATTCAAATTTTTCATAGAACCAACTATCATGTCGGAGTGCTTATAACCTTGCTTCTCAATATATGAGAGTACGCGAATTGCGATGTTTGATTCTTTTAAGCCTTTTGTTTCAATTAAAGTTTGTGGCCATATATCACGTACTTCACAAATTAATTTACATTGATATCTTTTCTTTAAAAACTTTCCTGTTAAAAAAGTGAGTAACGATAACGATGAAACAATGATTACATCCGGCTTGTTTTTCTTAGAAAAAAATGCCCAGAATAATAATCTAAGCTCAAATACAACCCAACTATAAATACGCTTAAAACTAAACCCCAAATTAATCAGAGGCCCATTAAGAATAACTCCGTTTACTCCTTCAAAACTATATTGATATTGATTCTTAAATCTAAACTTTGGAATATTTTGATTTCCACAGGACCGTGATCCAATTAAAGTCACTTGCCGTCCCTCCTGGACCATGTGTTTGGAAAAGAAAAAATGACGTCCCGGATAACCAAATATCGGATCTTGGGCATATTTTGAGATATACCAAATATTCATTAATTCAGTCTAAGGTATTTATTGTTTAAGAAAAGATACGATATTGTCACAGACAATACTTATTTCCTCGTTTGTAATATAAGGATGAATTGGCAGCGACAATACAGTTTCACACAACTTTTCTGTAACCGGAAAATCTCCTTTTCTATAACCCAAATCTTTATACGCTGTTTGCAAATGCATTGGGTTAGGATAATAAACCATACTAGGGATACCATTTTCTTTTAAATACTGTTGCAGTCCGTCGCGTTGTTCCTTGTCTTTTAGAATAATGGTGTACTGCGCCCAGCTGGAATAAAACCCCTTGGGTATGGTAGGAGTTTTAACAACATGCTTCAATCTTTCAGTATATAGATTAGCTGCTTTGTTAATATCAATTAGTTCGTAGTCTTTGAATGCCTGGAATTTCACCTGTAAGATCGCAGCCTGGAGAGTATCCAACCTGGAATTCATTCCTATTCGCACATTGTCATATTTATCAGCCCCTTTTCCATGGACTTTTAAAGAATTAATGGTTACAGCCCACTTGTCATTATTGGTAAACACTGCACCACCATCGCCATAACATCCCAGCGGTTTAGCAGGGAAAAAAGAAGTGATGGAAATATCTCCAAGGGTACAAGCTTTACGATCATGTATCATCCCGCCAAATCCTTGTGCAGCATCTTCAAGAATGAGCAAATCGTATTTCCCGGCAATTTCCTTTATTGCAAAATAATCTGCCGGTAATCCAAAAAGATCAACAGTAACAATAACTTTTGGAGTCAAATGACCCTTTTCCAGCACCTCTAGAATCTTCCTTTCCAAATCTTCCGGATTTATATTGAAAGTGTCTTCCAGAACATCCACAAAAACAGGTGTAGCCCCTTCTTCCGAAACAACTTCTGCCGAGGCAAAAAAGGTAAAATCAGGAACAAAAACAGCATCACCTGCTTGAATATTCCAAGCCTTTAAAGCCATGGTGAGTGCATCGGTGCCGTTAGCACAAGAGATACAATGCTTTACCCCTGTGTACTCAGCAAGCGATGTTTCAAACTCTTTTACTGCTTGACCCATGATATATCCGCCAAATGTAGCTGTATGGATCATTGCTTGATCTATATCGGTTTTTAACACCTGATACTGTTTTACCAAATCTCTAAATTGCATATGTGTAAAGTTAAATTTCAATAAGTCCTTTTTCTGTTTCTTTATAATTTCTAACGCATTTATTGCACTTTAAAGAAGTATAAAGACGTTCTCCACATTCACAAACCCACCCAATCTGGCGAGCCGGAATCCCAATCATTAATGCATAATCTTTTACATCTTTTGTTACTACAGCACCTGCTGCAATCAATGCACTCCTGCCTATAGTATTACCACAAATAATAGTAGCATTTGCTCCAATAGACGCTCCCCATTTAATCAAAGTCTTTTCGTACAAGCCTCCTACAGGGTATTGAGCCCTAGGAACCGAAACATTGGTAAAAACACAAGAAGGACCGCAAAACACATTATCCTCTAGCTCTACTCCTTCATATATGGATACATTGTTTTGAATACGTACTCCATTTCCGATTTTTACATTATTGCCAATATTTACATTTTGCCCCAAAGAGCAATTTTTACCCAATATAGTTCCTTCTTGAATATGGCAGAAAAACCAGATTTTAGTCCCTTCTCCAATAATTACATTTTCGTCAATGTAACTGCTTTCATGAACATAGTATTTTTGATTCATATTATTCTACGATATATTTTTCTTCTCAATCAGTTCCTGAGATTTTTCTAATACTTTCACTACTTCATAGCCTGACTGGCCATCTGCAATTTCTATTTTTTTGTCTAAATTATTAACAAAATACTTCAACTCCTCTGCAAGAGGTTGTTTCTGTTCATAATCAATAATTTTCGTTGGTTTTTCAAGCTTTTCTGGGAACCCATTATTAAATTTAATTTGTTTGTTATAAAGTTTAATTTCCTTTTCTATTGAAGAGTCCTCAAACGATATCATACCTTTATTGCCAATTACAACAAGTCGTTGTTCCTTAAAAGGATGTAGCCACGATACAAATATATGTGCATTTACATTATTTGGATACGTAAACTGCGTCATGGTATAGTCATAAATATTACTTTGTAAGTATTTAGAGCCTTTTGACTCAATTTCAATAGGTACACTACCTACCAAATAATCAATTACCGAGATATCATGTGGAGCAAACGACCAAAACACATTTTCTTCTGTTCGCACTGTTCCCAAGTTCAGTCTTGTAGAATAAATGTAATAAAGTTCACCTATCTTGCCTAAATCTATCAGCTCTTTAATTTTACGGATTGCAGGATGAAAAAGCAACACATGTCCCACCATCAACTGCACATTATTTTTGTTTGCAAGATTAACCAGTTTTTTTGAGGTTTCGGAAGATAAAGTCATAGGTTTTTCTACCAATACAGGCTTACCAGCTTCAATAATTTGTTTGGCTAGGCTATAATGCAAAGAAGCAGGAGCGGCAATTGTAAAACCATCAAAACCATGTTCGAGTGCTTCTTGAATATTCGGAAAGCCTATAACAGAATATTTTTCTAAAAGTTCGTTTAATTTTTCTCTGTTTAGCTCCACAATACCAGCTAAATTACCCATCTCATAGAGAGTCCTAATATGGTTCTGCCCCCATCGGCCTCCACCTATAACACAGATTTGTTTGATCATAGAAACATTACTATTAATAATTAGGAGTTTAGAATTTTGGTATAAAATGTATCTAAATTATCTAAGTCCAAATGATATCCAAATTCTCCAAATATTGCTTTTCTACCATTATTTCCCATTTCAATTGCTTTTTCCGGGTTTCGTAACAAAAATTCAAAGGCTTCTGCTATATCATTAGGTTCTTCTGACTTTATTATTACTCCACATTTTGCCATATTAATAATATTTCGCAATTCTGGATAATCAGAAACGACAATAGGAATTCCACAAAACATATATTCGTATACTCGATTGGGTAAAGTCACCTGATTATTTAGGTTGTCTTCGTAAAAAACACATCCACACATTGCTTTAGCAGTTCTTCTAAAATTCTCAGCCCAAGGAAGCATTTTCTCTAAAAATAACAGTTTGCTTGTTCCATCTTTCTTTGCTTGAGCTATAAGTTTTTCTTCAATTCCGGGTGAATATCTTCCGGCAAACAGCATTCTAAAGTTCAGATCCTTTGGTAAATATTTCATACTTTGCACTGTTTGTAGAACCAATCGAGAATGTGAATGTGTTCCCGATGTATATATAGTAGGAGTCTCAAAAGGTAAAACTTCAGCAATGTTTAAATGATTTAATCGATGTGTATCAACAGAATTTCTAATAACAACACCTGGTTTATATACTTCAGAAAACAATTTTTTCATTGTTTCAGTTGTTGTTACGAATCCATCAAGTTGATTAATTTTTCTTATTTGATATTTCTGAAAAAACCGACCTAATATTATAGGAAAACCCCACTGCTGAAAACGTACTTGATAATTTTCATGTATATCATAAACTATTTTAGCTTTTGGCAGTTTCCTTTTAATCTTTAATATGTGTGGTAATAGATCTGGGTCATGAAAATGATAAATATCTGCGTTTAGTCCAATAGCTATATTTACTGCATCAATAGAAGAAAACCATCTCCTTCTCCAACCTTGTCTATTCTTTATCCAATGAAACTCCACCCCTTCATTTTGAATTGCTTCATTGTGTCTGGACACAACAAAATGAACTTCATGTCCTAATCTGACTAAACCAACACATGCTCGTTGATAAATTCTAGCATCATGAAAATCATGCATACTAGATATATGGCACACTTTCATTTATACAATAATTTTATGAACACTTCCACTATCCTCTCCGCTGCTTTTCCATCCCAAAGTTCCGGTATTGTGCCTTTCTTCCACTGTCCCGCAAAAAGTCTATTCAACGCAGGTTTTATTGCCGCAGGATCAGTCCCAACCAGTTCGTTGGTTCCTAGGCTGACAGTTTCGGGCCTTTCAGTATTATCGCGCAATGTCAGGCATGGGATTCCCATCACTGTTGTTTCCTCAGTTATTCCTCCTGAATCTGTAATAACTGCCTTTGAGTGCTTAACTAAGTAGTTGAATTCCAAGTAACCTAGTGGTTCAACAATGTGAAGATTTTTTGATCTTATACCGAGTTCCTCTAACACTTTTGCCGTCCGTGGGTGAATAGGAAAAATCACCAGAAAACCCTCAACGTTGTGAAGAATTTCCTTCATGGTAGTCTTTAATTTTTCTGCCTCATCAACATTGGCCGGCCTGTGCAATGTCATCACCAGGTAACCACCTGTATTCAATCTCAAGGAATCATAAAAGGTTGGTTTCTTAAATCTGTCAATATTCTTAAGCAGGGTATCTATCATCACATTTCCCACAAAATGAATCTGTTCTTCTCGTGCGCCAAAATTTCTCAAGTTCTGGTTGGCAGTTACCGACGTAGTAAAATAATAATCTGCCAAGACATCAGTAACCATCCTGTTAATTTCCTCGGGCATACTTATATCCCAACTTCTAATTCCTGCCTCAACATGTGCTACTTTTGTATTTAATTTTTTAGCTACAATACTGCATGCCATGGTGCTTGTTACATCGCCGACAACCATAACCAAATCAGAAGAATTTGCTTTCAAATCTTTTTCAAAGGCCACCATTATTGCCGCAGCCTGTTCCGACTGTGTTCCTCCGCCACAGCCCAAGTTTACATCTGGCGTAGGAATATCAAGTTCCTCAAAAAAGGTTTGACTCATATTGTGGTCATAATGCTGGCCGGTGTGTACTAAACGGTATTCAATAGGGTGTCCCTTTTTCTGAGCTTTTTTTATAGCGTGAACAATAGAAGCGACTTTCATGAAATTAGGACGAGCTCCGGCAACTAAAGTAATATGCATATAGAATTATGTATTTGATTGGTGGTTTTGTTTTCTTTGTAAAGAACAATCTAATTGTAAATAGAATCGTAGAATATAACCTTTTCTTTTACAATCGTGCATTTTTTCGGAAACAATGTTAAAACATTTGCTAAGGTGATTTATTTTTAATTTTGTAAATTTTAAGCTATAGATTGTCTGTTTTGCGTTCAATAACTTGCTCCTATGAGCTGAAATAATTTCATAAATCTAGTTTATAAACATAAAGAAGCGGTTCCCATCGTGTTTGTTTAATAGCAAGTTTATAACATCATCAGTGTCAATCAATTGGATCTCACTAAGTCGTTTGAATTCTTAAGTTTTGATTTTGAGATGAGATTAAATGCGAGAAAACATATTTCTTTTCACACATCTGCCCAATAGTTTGTTTGACAAATGTAGAAATTGAAGTCCGTTTAATCAAAAAATCTTTATAACAATCAAATCTTCGATATTTTCAAAGAGTTTTTCAGTAAACACTAATAATTTACAAGTTAAATTTAAAGTTTTTTTATACTTAACCAATGGACCTGATCTTCGGGAGAATTATAATAATTTTCTACGAAAATTTTTACAGATTTAGAACAATCTTCATATACAGTAGTAAAGCCTGCTTTCTCATCAAAAAATTCTGTATTGTTAGATAAAATATCTCTAATAAGCTCTGCAACAATATTTGACACTTTTCCTTCGTGTTTTGTTTTAAAAGAAGCTACATAATACTGAACTAACTCATCACTAGGCATTAAATCTTTGGTGTTTTCAAATATATGAATTATTTCAGTAAAACTATTAACTTTTTTCACTAATCCATTTCTTTCATAACCATACCAGTCAAGCATTTGCTTACCTGTAAAATCATATAACAGAGTCGGTTTACGTGACATCACTGCATCTAAATGAATTGAACTTTCATTCGATATTAATAAATCAATATCTCTTAAAAAATCAAAAGAGGTCTCCTTATGTGAAAATGAATAACCTATATTATTTAATATACACCAATTATACAAAGTATGGCTACTGGAGGATGGGTGAGGTCTCAATACAATCTTTACCAACTTATTATCAATAGTTATTCCATTTAACTTGATTGAAAGCTCCTTAACTAATTCAGTATTGTCTAGTTGATTAATTGCTATCCCAATGATTAAGCAATCTGATTTATTTGTATCTTTTGTATTTGACTCAGGCTTTATATCATCAAATCTCACACCTCCACTTAGGTAAATAGCACCTTTGTTACTTCCTGTTTTAAGGTACTTATCTAATGTTTCTCTACCATCTAAAAACGAGTGAGTGAAAGACAGAGGAGGAAATTTTTCAGTGACAGAAGCATGTTGTACATATACTGTTTTAATGCCACGTTTATTTGCTATTTCTAGAATACTTCTCTGTGCTGTATTATGATCATTTGCTAAAACAACAACTTTTGGTTTGTAAATATCTAGCATTTCCTCCATTAATTTATAAGTTCCAAAAGTTATCCAAAAAGTGTAAAAATAGGTTTTGATTATAATCTGTTCATCCTTTGTTGAGTTGTTATAAACTCTCATGGTATCTCTTAAGTGATTAATAGAGTATGCATATACTTTCCATTTTGGAAAATGTTTCTTTTTTGTTATTTGGATAATTTCATCCTCATTAAATCTTTTGCTAATATTGTTTAATACCACTTGGTTGTTTCTTGTTAATCCAAAAAACAAAATTCCAGTGTACGAAAGTTGTGGTTCTTTAAATTTAAAACTGCTATTACAAAATGACTCTATAAAATGAAGAATAAAAGTGCTTACTCCATAAAAGAATCCTCTTCCAAAAATTTTACCAATTTTATTCCCAACAGCATTTGAATATTCAACTTCTAAATTAAAAAATATTTGATTTATTTTTTTTATGTCTATTATCATACTGTTACATTATAGCTTGCTCTCTTTCTGTTTTAGCAGCTTCTAAAGAAATAATTAGTATAAAAATAATAAATAGAGTATAAGGAGATCTATATATCAACAAATTAATTTTCATCGAATGTAATAAAAAATATAATACACCTAACCCAGTATAAAAGTATTTTTTATTCTTTGTCATTATTAACTTAAAAGAGTTCCAGAATAAAGAAACTAAAATTAATAAATTAAAAACAAAAGGTATAAAACCAATGTCATTTCCATCTTCAATTGATGTCGAAAATAAAGTAGTTCCCATTACTGTACTAGGGTTTAGCATATAAAATATTCTATTAGTACTATACTCTAAAGATCCACTACCGGAACTCGGGTTTAATTTATTTGCAACAAATGCTAAATTACTATTTTCTACAAGGAGTATAAAATCATCACTATTATATATTATGGCAGTAGTCATAAATACAAAAAGTAACAAAATTCCAATCGTAACAATTATGTTTTTTTTGATATTGATATAATATATAAAAGCTCCAATTATTGTCAATGCTATAATTAATAAGAAATTTGTCGCAGAAGATGCTAGTACAAAGAACAACATAAATGAACATACAATTAACAATAGAGTGGATTTGCTGAATTTCTTTATAGCTATTAAAAACAAAAGCGATGGTGCTACAATATAGCTAGCCAAGTGTGGTTCGTGCGACAAACCACAAATTAATCCATGTTCTTGTAATAGTGGAATTCTAGCAACAAAATGAACATTCGTCTCTAAAATACTCAAATAGCCTGGAAAGTAATACTTAGTTCCTGCCTGTGATATATTTGATTGCATTATTCCATATGAAACACTGTTAGTATATGGAGATAAAACGTTTAACTTGAATAGGAAAAATGCTAATATCGTTGTAGTAATTATGTAGATACTAAAGACAATGTAAAACTTAAGTATCAACTCTAAACCAACTTTTGTTCCATACTTTAATGAGTACTCTTTGTAGCAGTTATTTAAAAGAGCTATAAATGTAATCATGTGAAATGTAAGTGCTAAACTATATTCAAACCTGCCATTTATAATAAATGGCGATTTTATTATTTCTATAATATAGAGTAGAAAAAAAGCTAACAATAAGAATAACAGTTTTTGTGATTTGATTTTGTGAATACCCCCTTTGAATCTAATCAAAATATAGAAAAAGTTCACTATGAAGAATACAACATTAATGAGACCTAAATTATCGATACGAAATAGAGCGTTCGGTATAACTGTTGTGTTGTGCGAAATATTTAAAATTATCAAACAAAAGTCTCCAATCATTGGGAGGCTATATTTAGGTACTTTCTCTATTCTATTCATCTTGCGTTAATTGTAAACAGGAATAGTCAATTGTTCTTCGTCACATTTTGTGACGTAAAATCTAGTATAAGATAATACAATTTTTTAGCAAGTCTTTACTAAAATTTATTAATATTTTAAACGAAGACCTCATCATTACTAAACCCACCCACATTCCTCTAATAATTATTCCGATTTGTATTCGAAAGTATCACGAAAAGTCAAGGATATGTTCCAAAGCCCCTGTAACTAAGCATTGTTTATTAGACATATATCGAACATTTCAATTTTGTCTGAAACAAGGATTTTCTCGAAATTATTATTAGTAAAGTAAATAAACAATTTCCATAATGAAACAGTCGTAAGCATCCGATAAAACCCGTCCAATACACCTAACTCCAGCCTAACTTTTTCAAGTAGTTGTATAAGTTTGTGTGATTTTTGTAAAAGTTAGGCCAATTTGAGTGAAGTTGGCCTTAAGTTGTATAAGTAGTAGTAAAACTTTACAAGTAGTTTGCAGACTTTGATTTTGCCCAATTAGCCGGGAGCAGATCTTCCAGGTTGCCTTTTCCGGTATTGTACAAATACATTTTGGAAAGAACATCTTCCAGCCACTGTTCGGGGTTCACACCCGCTGCTTTACAGGAACCCAAAAGAGAGTAAACCATGGCAGCCCTTATGGCTGCGCCTTCATTTCCACAAAACAGGTAATTTTTTCGTCCAAGAGCCAGCGGGCGTATGGCATTTTCAATCAAATTGTTGTCTATTTTATACCTGCCATCCAGATGATACCTGGAAAGCTGGGGAAAGAGGGTGTAAGTATAGGCAATTGCCTTTGCCGTGCGGCTCTGAGGAAGCAAGGGTTTGTAGTTGTCATAAAGCCATTTTTCAAAGGTTACCAGTATGGGATATGCTTTTGTTTTTCTTAATTCCTCTCTTTGCTTAGGTTTAAGTTCCTGTTCGTCGGCCTCCCTCTCTATGGCATAGAGAGATTGGATTTGAAGTAAAGCCTCGCTTGCCAGCTTTTTGTTCTCCACCAACGCCTCACTAAATTTTCGCCGTGCATGGGCCCAACAACCCAGCATAAGCTTTTTGTCAAGTTTTTCCATATTTTGGTATACCTGATAACCATCGGTCTGAACAGCACCTTCGAAGTTAAGCAATAGCATTAAGGCTGTTTGCTCTGATCGGGAGCCTCGGTCGTAATGAAAGAACACCTCTGCTGTATCCGGACTGTGAACTGCCCAGACGTAACCTTTGACAGCTCGCTGCTTTTCATTGTCTATCACAGGAAGAGTACTTTCATCAACCTGGATATAGTCAGAAGAA
>Ga0265294_10006551_pt1 | contig 13970 bp, 13 predicted proteins | sample MunlanPumphouse3_FD_192504 | JGI IMG/M metagenome (GOLD analysis project Ga0265294, IMG submission 192504) | Groundwater microbial communities from a municipal landfill in Southern Ontario, Canada - Pumphouse #3 | ecosystem: Environmental > Aquatic > Deep subsurface > Groundwater | place... | reverse complement strand
TGAATAAACCCGAAGCGGGCAGCGGTAAGGTCGCTTTTGTGGGAAAAGGAACGGATGCCAACATCTTTGATGCTCGGCTTGAGGCCAAGACTGATATCCTGGACAAGATTTCCGCTTATGTGGGAAGTGATGTCCAGCCACTGTTTTACCGTGAGTTCTCCACGACGGACAAAATAACCGAATTGGATTTGACTGTTACTCATGAATACAGCCAAGGCAACACCTTGTTCCTTATGGTTGAATGTGATGCCACCTTATTAGCTAATCATCGTACAGAGGTGCAGGATGCCATTGAGAAGAATGACAGGAAAATAAAGGAATTGCTTGCACAGTCTGATATTGCCTATCGGGAAAACAAGGATGTCAATGCCATCTCCTTTTGTCTTGAGAGCGTTGCCATAGCCGCTGGGGGACCTAGCTCCTACAGTGTTGATACCTTGTTGAAAAAAAGCATCAACTATATCGGAAGCCTCAAGTTCCTTCTGGTCAAGGAAGAACCCGCCAAGGCAATCGTCCAGGTCAGGCTTGTCCGTAGCCGATTTCTGTTTTCCCCCAAGGTGAAGGATGCGGAAATAAGGGCTTCGTTTCTTAGTACCAACAGCCAGGGCCGCCAAGGAGAGGATACCCTCTTGTTCTCCACCTCTGATAATGGCAGCTTCACCTTTGTCCCCTATAACTCGGGGATTCTCAAACTTGGTACGGTCACTTTTCTCATTGATGTCCAGGCATTTCTCCAGACTCTTAAGCCTCTTCTTACCGAGCAGCAGTATCAGCAACTTCAGCAGGCGGTTGAGGAGAACTCGGCTATTTTCAATTATGACATGGTGAGTGAGTACGAAGGCAAGGAGATGTTGGTCAACATCAAGGAATACTCAATCGATGGGAAATTGCTGAAAGAGCACTTCCCTCTTCTTGAGGTGTCAGCTTTCCTTAACACCCACAAGATCAAACCTGTGGTGGACTATAGCGAGACCAAGGATGGTGCGGATTTGGCGCAGGAGCTTGCAGGACTGTATCCCGGGCAGCAGTACCTGTTGAGCGGCACGGTCGGTGTGGTGTCCAACGAGAAAGTAGGGTCGGATAATCTGGTGATTATCAGTGGACAAATGCAAATTTGGGATCTTTTTAAACAAAAAAAACTTGGGGATACCTCGGAAATCAAAGCGGTTGCTCCCACAGAGGACGACGCTCTCATTGAATTTGGAAGGATTGCCACCTCGTTACTTAATCAATTCATGTAGGATTGCGGGGCGATTTGAGATCAGACCCGCCACTCCCAGGTCAAGCAGGCGTTTTGCCTCCTCTGTGTCGTCTACAGCCCATGCGACAATGGGATACCTTTTTCCTAAGGTGTCCATCATCCTCCTGTCTATCTCATGATAGTCGGGTTTCAGATACGTGCATTTTGCCAGATGCCGGCATCTTCCATGCCAGAGGATTTTCGGTACATCATCGGCACATCTGAATATCACCGCGGTATCCAGCTTTCTTTTGCTGATGGTATTGAAACGACGTAAGGCGATAGGATTGAAAGAGCTGATCAGGCACTTATCCTCCATATGGTATTCCCTGATGGTGTCCCAGAGCTTCTTCTCAAGGCCGATATCCTTGAATCCTCCATCCTTTATCTCGATATCGAAATAAAGCTTGCCCTGGCTGGCTGCGAATACCTCGCTGAGCAAAGGTATCTGACCCTTCAGATTCATGTATTGCCCTACATTTTGCTCTTTCAGCCGGGTCAGGCTTGTCTGCTCAATAAGCATGTCTTTCCCGGCGGTCCTCTTCAGGGAGGAATCATGGGCCACCACCAGTTCTCCTGTAGCGCAAAGATGTACATCAAGTTCCACTCCGGGAATCTTCTCATCAATGCATTTCTGAAACGATTCCAAAGTGTTCTCGGCCCGTTCACTGCTGTATCCACGATGTCCAAACAGTAATTTTCCTGTATCTATTCTCATTATTCGCCTGCCTTTCGAAGAAAGGCTATCTCCTCTTTCCATAATTCAGGATGGGGTGTTTCCAAAATGAGAGGGATATTCTCAAAACGCCGGTCCTGCATGATCCAGGTAAAAGGCTCTTTGCCGATGTTCCCCCTGCCCAGTCCTTCATGTCTGTCGACATGGCTCGAGAATGCGCTCTTGCAATCGTTAAGATGCATCCCCCTGAGCTTGCCGAAACCGATGACCTTGTCAAAATGGTCGAAGGTCCCAAGAAAGGCTTCTTTGGTCCGGAGCTCGTAACCCGCGGCGAAGATATGGCAGGTATCGATGCATACCCCCAGCTTGTCCGGATACTTGCAAAGACCTATGATGTCCCTCACTTCCTCGAACGTCGAACCCACATTGGAACCCTGTCCCGAGGTGGTCTCAATCACAGGCATTACAGAAGGGACGGTCTCGACGGCGGAATCCAGGCAATGGGCGACATTGCTGAGACATTGGTGTACGCTGATCTGGTTCAGATGGGCTCCAGGATGGAAATTAAGCCTATCCAACCCTAATTGCCGGCACCGCTCCATCTCTTGGATGAAGGCGTCCAGGGCGTTCGCCCTCTTGATCGGGTCGGGTGTTCCCAGATTGATCAGATAACTGTCATGAGGCAGGACCTGAGAAGGTCCGAATCCAAGTGATCTGAGACAGAGCTTGAAATCCTCAACGGCTTGCTCACTCAGAGCGGGGGCTTTCCATTGACGCTGGTTTTTGGTAAACATCGCGAACGCATTGGCCTCAAGGGCAAAGGCGTTCCTGGCTGCATTCTCCAAAGCCCCGGATATACTTGTATGTGCCCCAAGGTAGTACATACCCCATACTGTAGGAATCAGATCCGGGGTTGTCAATGACCTACAACAATGCTACTGTCTTCTATACATGAAAAAAAACAGCATTATGAATGTGGGTGATACAATCCACGGTTTTATTTTACAAGAAACCTGTCCTCTTGCCGATTACCAAGCGACAGGGTACCGCTTTGTCCATATCCTGACAGGCATGGAGGTTTGCTTTGTGGAGAACAAGGATACCGAGCAATTTTTTAGTTATGTTTTTCGGACGATTCCTTATGATGATAGCGGAGTTGCCCATATCCTTGAGCACAGTACTCTTTCCGGTAGCCAACTGTATGCAGTGCATGACCCGTTCATGACTTTGGAGAAAGGTAGCACCAATACCTACATGAACGCCATGACCTATCCCGACAAGACCGTCTATCTCGCCGCAAGCCCCCTGGCAAAAGACTTTGACAATTTGTTTTCTGTATATAGCGATGCGGTATTCCACCCTCTTTTGCGAAAGGAGACATTCCTCCAGGAAGGTGTTCGCCTAATAAAGGATAAGGAGGGAGCCCATTTTGAAGGAGTGGTTTTCAACGAGATGCTTGGTGCTTGGTCGGATCATGATGATATCCTCTCAAGAAACAGTATAAGGGCATTGTTTCCCAATTCGTGTTACCAACATGATGCAGGAGGGGATCCCTGTGCCATCATTGGCTTGGATTATGAAAGGTATCTTACCTTTTACAAGGAGCATTATCATCCCTCCAATTGCAAGTTGCTGGTCTATGGCGACAATGATATGGGAAGCATTCTCTCCAGGTTGGACAAGGGATATCTTTGCAATCTCACAAGGCAAAAGGAAGTACCTGCCGAGAGTCCCTCGTATGCATGGAAGCAAGACCACAGTGTGGTGTTCTCTTCTCCTGCCGAGGAGAAAAGCAAGAAGGATGGAGGATCCATTGTCCTTGCCTGGGCAACCACATTTTCAAAGGATAACCTGGAGGTGGTCACCTTGTCGGTGTTGGTGGATTTGCTTCTTGGCGACAGCAGCCGCCCCTTGTACAAGGCCCTTTTGGACTCCGGCTTAGGGGAGGATATCTCTCCGGAAAGCGGCATGGTGGCCGATTATCCTCAAATGCCATTCATGGTTGGTTTCAAAGGCATTGAGAAAGGAAAGGGAGAGGCTGTTGAATCCTTGATTCTCTCCACCTTGCAATCCATTGTTGCCAAGGGAATCGATAAGCAGGCTATTGCAGGGTGCCTGAAACGGGAACGGTTCAAGCAACAGGAGATATCAGGTTCCATCCCTCAGGGTCTGCGGGTCATGGACCGGAGCCTGCATGGCTGGATGGCCGGGTGCGGTCCTTTTGCGACCATGCAGGTCTCTTCCGCTTTGGATGCTTTGGATGCCTGCCTTGTGAGCGATCCTCTCTATTTCGAGCATTGGATGGAGAAGCATTTATTGGAGAATCATCACCGCGTGCTGGTCTCTGTGATTCCCGATGTCTCATATCTCAGGAATCAGCGGGAAACCATCGCCCAGAGGGCCTTGAAGGCTCTTGGGGAGCATCCTTTTCTCTCTCAGGAAAATGAAGAGTTCCTTCGTTTTGAGAATACACCTGACACCTTTGAGCATTTGCAAGGGATTCCCCACCTGACAATCGGGGACCTGCCTTGTGAAATAAAGGAAGACCTTTACGAGATGGATACAATCGCCAAGTGCCCCGTATATATCAAGACCCTGTTCACCAATTCAGTTGTATATACCAACATAGCCCTGGACCTTGCTGATTTTAGTACTGAGGAACTGCTGCTTCTCCCCTTGTATGCCCGGGTGTTGCAGATGACAGGTATTGGAAAGATGGATTTTAGCCAAGTATCCATCAAACTTAAACAATTGACCGGTGGCCTTGGGATGAATATCGACAATGGTTCGGATTTTATAGATGGGAGAAGCCAGGCGATATTCCTTATTCAGCTGAAGACCCTTCCTTCTGATACTTCTGAAGCCTATTCCTTCCTTTCAATGTTTTTTCAGGAAGCAAACGTTACCGATGAGAAACAGATCAAGGCTGCCTTGGTGGATATCAAGGGGGATTATGCCGACAATGTGATGTATAGCGCCAGCAATTTTGCTTGTCAGGCAGCGACATCCTGTTTCAATGCGTCCCTTATGGAAAGCGAGCTTTTAGGCGGTCTTTCCCAATGGTTGTTCCTCAGCAGGATTGGTGATGAGCGGATTCCTCAGCTGGCAAAGGACTTCAAGGCAATAGGGCATAAGCTTTTCCAGCGGAGCAGGATGAGAGTCCAGCTTTGCTGTGAGAGCGGCTTTGTGAATGAAGGCAAGGACAAGCTTGCTCTCTTCTTGCAAAGTTTTCCCCTTGGGGTGGATGTTGTGCGGGTCGATAGGAACCACGATTTCCTCATTCAGAAGGGAGAACAGTCGATGCATGCTTTCCTTCTCCCCTCGAATGTGAGTTACTGTTGCTATGCCCTGCATAGCGATCATTCCTCCACCTTGAATGAAGTGGCGCAGACTCTTTTCGGACAGATACTCAGCACCAACGATTTATGGACGAGTGTCCGTCTCAAAGGAGGCGCCTACGGAGTTGATAGCCGTACCGAGGTGCAGGAGAATCTTTTTGTGTTCAGCACCTATCGAGATCCACGGATAGGTGGTTCCTTCCTTGATTTTGTCAATATGCTTGAGAAATATGCCAAGGAGAAAGTACCAAAGAAAGAGATTGAGAATGCCCAGATAATCTATATTGGAAGTGAATTAAAACCTTTGTCTCCTAAAGCAGAGGCCCTACGTTCCCTTAGAAGAATCCTGTTCCATTATACTGATGCACAGCGGAGGATACGGAGACAGCAGATGCTGCAGGTTGATGAGGAAGTCATCCAGATAGCGGTAAGGAGCTTGCTTGAGAAAGCCCAGGAGGGACAGTCCCGTGTGGTGCTCTGCTCTTCCTCGATGCTTAAGAAAGAGCAGGCTTTGTTTCCGTTCCTTTCGTGTCAAGGACAGGATCTTCCGCTTTAGACCGTTCCCCCCATATCTTGGCAAGTTGGTTAAGTTGCTTCGGCTCCTTGAGTTTGAGCACGACGCATTGCCGTATGGAAGCCTCGCTCTTGGCGACGTCCTCGCTGAGAGCCTTGCAGGTGGGGGCTCCGCAAAGACCGCAATCAATGCCAGGAAGACTGGAAAGGATCTTGCGTGAGTTCTCCATCTTGTGCAGGGCTTTTGAGGTGTCCGTATCCCACGCAAGGGCTTCGGAACTCTGGGGTTGTTCCATCACGAGCTTGCCCTTGAGATTCTCTCTTTGCAGTTCGATCCGTTCCCGTAAATCGTCACTGAGCTCGGTGGGGAGGCTTTGACCCCAGTGCCTGAGCCGTTCGTTTGCAAGAAAGCGGTTTCGCACAGTGAGTACTCCTCCCGCACAACCTTCAGCGCAAGCATCCAGCTCCAGAAAATTCAGGTTTGTATTCTCCTCTTCTTCCAATTGTTCCAGGAACTCAATGACATTGTGCATCTCGTCGACAGCCAAGGCCCGCTCCTTGATGCCATGGCATTCCCCTTTGACGGTACTCCATTGACTTGCCTTGCTGGTACAAAGCGGAAAAGTGAAGGTGCTAGGAAGCTTGTCGTCGACATTCTTATACGTGCCAAGGATGCTTCTGATCTTGTTGTAGGCAGTATCAAAATTGATGGCTCCCTGGAAAAGGGAGTTCCCGTCGCTTCCTGCTGTTTTTATCTCTGCTATCTTGGCTGCGCAAGGGGTGAAATAAAAAATGCCTATCTCACTGGTATCCAACTCCTTGGTTTTCTGCTCGAACCGTGCGAACAAAGCCATCACCTGGGAGGGGGTGCGCCTAAGGTTGATATTTCCCAGCAGAAGGGGATATCTCATCTGGATGAGTTTTTGGACTGCCGGGCAATAATCACTGATCAACAGGCTATGAGGGTCTATTGTCATGGGTTGCAGCAGATTCAGGACATCCACGCCTGTCTCCGCAAGATATACATGGGTGAAACCGCAACGGTAGATACTTTGGCAGATATGTGCCATGGAATAATTATCTGTGAATTGAGCGAAGAAAACGGCAGGGACAATGGCGATGCGCACCTTGTACTTGTTGATTTCATCAAAGGGTGTTTGTTCGATGCCTATGGCCCCATGCGGGCAGACCCTGAGGCATTGGCCGCAATTGATACAAAGATTGGCAAGCACATGGGCATGCCCATCCCTGATGCGGATGGCTTGTGTTGGGCACTGTTTCATGCAGTGGGTGCATCCTTTGCAGATTCCCTGGTCGATTTTCAGGCTGTGATGTAGTAAACTCATCGCTGTTCTCCTCAGATGATAAAATGCATGGTTATGTGGGTATGGTCACCAGCCCTGGTCTTGATTTCCAATCTGTCAGTGTTTTTCTTGATATTCGGTAATCCCATGCCAGCTCCATATCCCATCTCCCTCACTTCCTCTGAGGCGGTGGACCATCCTTCCTGCATGGCCAGGTCAAGGTCCGGGATGCCGGGGCCGGTGTCTATCACCTGTATGGTGACGCCCTTCTCATCAACATCAAAGATAACCTCACCTCCATAGGAGTGGGCTATGACATTCACCTCGGCCTCAAAGGTGGCCACCACAATCCTCTTGATGATCACAGGATTGATGTTCAGCTGCTTGAGCAGGTGTTTGATGGAGCTGGAGGCAGCCCCCGCGACTGAGAAGTCCTTTGCTGGCACTTTGTATTGGGCATGCATCTCAATATACCGGCTTAAGCCCCTTGTTATAAAGAAGCGCGCTTGCCTTGAAAAGCGAGAAAGGCGTGCACACTAGTGCTATGTCCAGCTCCTTGGCCATCTCGATCATGGTCTGGCTGGGAATCTTGTTACGGACCAAGAGGATATTGGAGATATCACTCATTTCAGCAGTACGGATGCTCTGATTGTTGGATAATCCGGTTATAAGCAAGATGTCGTCTTCCAACAAGGTAAGGACATCGCTCATCAAATCACTGGCAAACCCCAGCAAGACCTCCTGGTCCAAATGGGTTTCACCGCAAACGAGTTTTGCCTCTGTGATTTCAATGACTTCTCGTAGTTTCATGAAGAAGAGTATATCACGAAACAACAAGGCAGAAAGAGTATTTATTTGACAATTTCCTTAATGGTTTTATTGGCTAGTTTCTTGATGGTTTTCTTTAGTTTGCGCTCGGTATCCTCAAGCTTGGAATCCTTTTGGTCCTCGAATAATTGATCGATATCGGGATAAGGGGCGAAGAGGCTCCCTGCATCATGGTATCCCTGGTTGATGTGGGCTTGCAGGGTCTCCTTATCAAAATTCAAGGTACCTTTGAAAAAGTTACCAAGACTTAGGGAAGGGACTATCTCCACAAAGGAAGAGGAGGGGAATTGGCTCTTATCAACATAGTCCCTTTGGGCCAGGTATACTATGATGAATTTTCTGATTCCCTGCTCGTAAAGAGGCCTGACGGGGACGTTGTCATCCATACCTCCGTCATAATAGTGCTTTCCCTCCAGCTCCTCTTCTCGGAACACAAGAGGAATCGCGCTTGTTGCGGTGAGTATCTTTGTCGCTTTTCTCTTGTCAAGATGATTGAGCTTGAAACTTTGAGCTCTCTTGTCCTCACAGCAGTAACAGGTGGCATAGCAGTCTATCGTGCTTTCTTCTAGCACGGGATCAGAGAGAGCATCCTTGATCATCTGCTGGGTACGTTCCCTGCTGAAGACTCCTATCTGCTCACGGAGAAACAAAGGGGTGCCCCTCCTGGTAGTGGATAATAGGTTAGGCAACTCGTTCCGGATTTTCTTCGCAAGGTCATAAAGTTGCTGGGAATTGAAAAAAAGGATATCTTTTTTTGTGACGGTCTCCCAAAGACGATATCCGGCATCCAGATTTCCCGTAGCGAACAGACATGCATTAAACGCTCCTACCGAAGTGCCGGAGACTCCTTTGATGTAGGGTTCGATACCAAAACAGCGTAAAGCTTTCCAAACTCCGACTTGGTAAGCGCCTTTGGCACCACCTCCGGCAAAAACCAAGCCTATCCTATTTTCTGTCATCTTGGTATTTACAATACAAAAAGTAGGAGGAGAATTCAACTTCATATGCATATTTTGAAGAGGGTGGACAGGGATGACGAAATCCCGAAAAAGCTGAGAAGAAAAGCTGTCGGGATTGATATCCCATGCAATCCTTCCTTGAGATCCGATTTATTCCGTCTGCAAGATTCTGAACCGCCTTGAAGTGTTCTCATGCTTGAGCGGGCACCCACGTAAAACAGTGAAGGCTTCAAAAGGAGAACAAACATACCTGATATTTTCCCTTGGGCAACAACGATATTTGCCGTATACTGTTTTTCAGTGTGGAGGAATATCCAGTGAATTATATCGGTGCGCTTGACCAGGGTACGACCAGTACCCGCTTTATACTTTTTGATGAGGAGGCTTCCATTGTCGCTTCCTGTCAGTTGGAACATCAACAGATTTTTCCCAAGCCGGGCTGGGTGGAGCATGATGGCTTTGAGATTTGGGATAATGCGTGTGAGTGCATCGTAAAGACCTTGCGTAAGGCGGATGTGCCTCCTGAGAGTGTGAAGGGAATCGGGATCACCAACCAGAGAGAGACTATCCTGGCTTGGAATCCCAAGACCGGGAAAGCCTGGTATAACGCCATAGTATGGCAGGATCTCAGAGGCAGCGATCTGATCAACTCCCTGAAAAAGAAAGTGGACCCATTATGGATTCAGGGGAAATGCGGCTTGACCTTCAGCCCCTATTTCTCCGCTTCCAAGATAGCCTGGTTGCTGGCGAATATCCCGGGACTTAGGGAGGCTGCCCAAACAGGGGAGGCTGTGTTCGGTACCATTGATACCTGGTTGACCTGGAATCTGACCGGAGGCAAGGCCTTGGTGACCGACGTGACCAATGCAAGCCGGTATATGCTCATGAACATTGACACCCTGAAGTGGGATGATGAATTGCTTGGGCTTTTCGATATCCCCAAGCAGGCTCTTCCCAAGATCATGCCTTCGTCGAAGGTTATCTATGGCAATACCACAATGGACGGGCCTCTCCATGCTGAGATTCCGGTTTGTGGAATTCTTGGAGACCAGCAGGCGGCATTGTTCGGGCAAGCCTGCTTTAGCGAAGGGATGGGCAAGAGCACCTATGGGACAGGATGCTTCCTGCTGGTGAATACTGGATATAAGAAAATCACCTCAAAGATGGGGCTTATCACCACCGTTGCCTATCAAATAGGGGACGACAAGCCGGTATATGCCCTTGAGGGTTCCATCGGGGTCGCAGGTTCCTTGGTGCAATGGGCACGGGATAACCTGAAGATTGTCTCAAGTCCCCAGGAACTGGATGAGCTTGCTCTTTCCGTACCTGATTGTGGAGGAGTGTACATAGTTCCCGCTTTCAGCGGTCTTTTCGCTCCCTATTGGAGGTCTGAAGCCCGTGGGGTGATTGCAGGTCTCACAGGATTTGTGACCCGGGCGCACCTTTGCCGTGCGATTCTTGAGGCCACAGCTTTTCAAGTCAATGATATCTTTGAGGCTATGGAGTATGAAAGCGGCATTCCCATAACCACTCTCAAGGTGGATGGAGGTCTTACCAACAGCACTCCCTTGATGGAATTTCAATCCGACCTGTTGGCAATTCCTGTCATTCGTCCTAAAATAGTGGAGACCACAGCCTTGGGGGCTGCCTATGTTGCAGGTTTGTCAGTGGGGGTGTTCAAAAACCTTGACGAGCTCCGCTCCCATTGGAAAGAAGAGAAACGATGGGTTCCCAAAATGGATAAGAAACTCAAGGATAAGAAAATCAGACTGTGGCGCAAGGCTGTGAGCAGGACGCTTAATTGGAAGAGTGTGGACACTGAATAAGGAGATTTAGCCAATGGGCTTAACCATGGAAACAGTACTCAGTTACCTTAGGCCGGCAGTGGAAGTAGGGGTGATGGCTTGGTTTTTCTATCATTTCTACGAAGCGATAGCACAGACGAAAGCACAACAGATAGTGAAGGTGGCCGTTACTTTCTTTGCCTTGTATGCTGTCAGCTATTCCTTGGATCTCAAGACTCTGAGCTGGTTGCTCAAAGGCTGTGTGATACCTCTGTGTATTTTTATCTGCGTGGTATACCAACCGGAGCTAAGACGTTCCTTTTCCCAATTGTTCAGCGGGAGGAGCAGATTGTTCCGCATCGGAGGACAATCCACCACCAGCGATCAGATTGATAGCGTGTTGAATGCTTGCACTGTATTGGTGAACAAGAAGCGTGGTGCCCTGATTGTGTTTCCCCGGAGACTGGGGATCAAGAACATCATCGATAGCGGTACCCGTCTTGATGCGGATATCTCCACTTCCTTGATTCTTACCGTATTTGATCATGATACCCCACTTCATGATGGTGCCATGATTGTTGAGGATGGCAGGATTGTCTCAGCGGGCTGTTATCTTCCGCTAAGTGAGCAGACTGATATCCGTAAGAGCTTCGGTACCAGACATAAGGCCGCCCTTGGTCTGGCCGAGGAAAGCGACGCGGTGGTGATTGTCGTCTCCGAGGAGACTGGCGCCATCAGCATTGCCTATAATGCCAATCTTTATTACGACATGGACAGTGCGTCCATCAAGCGGATCCTTCTGGCATTATTCAGTTATCATGACATCACTCCAGAGGAACTGCAGCAGGAGGCAAGTGGCGATGATCAGACGGAATAAGTTTCTTCAAGGACTTACCAATAACTGGATAGCCAAAATTTGTTCGGTTGTCCTGGCTTTGGTCTTCTACTTGTTCATCAGCACGATGGATATGGATTCCCGTATTGTGACGATTCCTGTGCAGGTGACGATCCCTACAAGCGTGGTTGCGGTCAGTAGTGTGCCAAGTACTGTGCAGATCAAGATCAAGGGTGATGACAATCTCATCTACCTTGTTGATCCTGAAGCCATAAAGGCCGATGTCGATTTCTCCTATGTGCAAGACAGCGGCATCGCCTCGTCTTTGGTCAGGCTCACCTATGCACAGGATGTGTTTGTCAATGGAGGCATCAGCATTGAGGCTATTCCAACCAGCTTCAGGGTGATGTTCCAGACCTCTGCCGAAGGAGGCAGACAATGATAGAAGGAATTGGTATCGATATTGTTGCAATTGACAGAATGGCCTCTTTGTCGGAAACGGCATTGAGGAAGCTTTTTCATCCTTTGGAACTCAAGCAGGCTTTGGAGATATCAGGTGCGGTCTCCTCAAGTCGTAACCAGTATCTTGCAGGTCGCTTTGCGGCCAAGGAAGCGTTCGGCAAAGCTCTTGGATGCGGGATGCTCGGGCTTCTTCCTCATGAGATTTGCACACAGAATGGGGAGAATGGCCGGCCTTATATCGTTCTTTATGGAAGTGCCAAGGAAAAACTTGGTGACCGGGAGGTGCTCATTTCCATAAGTCATGACAGTCCTATGGCTGCCGCCATGGTGCTTCTGCAAGGGAAAGCCGATGGCGCGCAGTGACTGGCGACGGCCAGCCTTGGAAAGTCTCAAAGAAGGGGAACGCAGGATTAAGATGACCGTCAGTTATGACGGTTCAGAGTATCAAGGGTGGCAAATACAGCAGAATGGCACCACTATCCAGCAGGTGCTTGAAGAGGCCTTGGAGACGATGTTGGGTTTTCATGTCGATGTCATAGGCAGCGGTCGTACAGATAGCAAAGTCCATGCCATAGGACAGGTCTGTCATTTTGATCTTTGTTCTTCCCGTATTCCCGCAAAAGCTTTCAAACCTCGGCTCAATGCGTTGCTTCCCCCGTCCATCCGTATTCAGGACAGTTGCGAGACTGATGGTACCTTTCATGCCCGTTTTACCGCAATGGCAAGGACTTATCGCTTCTTTATCAAGAGAACCGAGGATATGACTGCTTTCGATTATCATCGGGTATGGTCGATACATGATTTCCCGGATAAAGGATTGCTGGATTCCTATGCCAAGATGATTGGAGGGACGCATGACTTCACCACTTTTTGCAGTAGTCACGATGAATGTGAAAGCAAGGTACGGGATATTTACGAAAGTTATTGGAGATTGGAGAAGGATAGCTTTTCGTGCGATATGCTGACCTATACCATCACAGGGAATGCCTTTTTGTACAGAATGGTGAGATCGTTGGTCGGTTCCATGGTGCAATATGCGGAAGGGGGGAGAAGTCCTGAGGATTTCCAAAAGATCCTCCTCTCCAGGGAACGTTCTCTCAGTGGCCGTACGGCAAGCCCTTGGGGCTTGTATCTGCTAAGAATTAGTTATGATCCTGATGAGTATCAATGGTTTGAGGAGCAAGCGAATGAAAGAGATTGAACTTGAGCAGGCGATGGAGGATTTTTCTCTTTTGTGTGACCAATGCAAGGCATACCTTTCTCATTCTCCTTTGAAGAAGAGCGAGTTGGACTATGCGAAAACCGCAAACAGGTTCTCCCCCACTACAGAGACGGCTCAGGAAATAAAAACAGAGGCAAAGTCCCTCAAGGATTGTTCCTTTGAGGAATTACAATGCAGGGTAAAGGGATGTACCCTGTGCAAATTGCAATCAAATCGGCACAATACGGTATTCGGAGAAGGGGTGATGCATCCTTTGCTCATGGTCGTTGGCGAGGGACCCGGCGCTGACGAAGATGCCACAGGACGCCCTTTCGTGGGTCGTGGAGGACAATATCTGGATAAATGGTTGGCCTCAATCGGGTTATCGAGGGAGAGCAACGTCTATATCGCCAATATTATCAAATGCAGGCCACCTGAAAACAGGACCCCTGAGGTTGATGAGGTCACTTCCTGCATTGGGTATGTGAAACGGCAGATAGAGCTGATTCAGCCTAAGGTGATATTGCTTAGTGGGGCCACCGCCGCCCATGCCCTGCTGGAGAATCCCAATGGGGTTGGACGGTTGAGAGGGCAGTTTTATCAAGTCCAGGGAATTCCTGCCTTGGTGACCTACCATCCTGCCGGGGTGCTTCGTAATCCCGATTTGCGTCGCCCTGTATGGGATGACATGAAACGTATCGCTTCCTTCCTTAACCTTTCCCTTCCAGGACGTTCATGATGGCGGAGTTTGCAACAATACTGTTGAATCTTCCTCTTAAAGACGGTTTTACCTACAGTGTTCCCAAGGATATGAACTTATCAGTGGGTAT
>Ga0265294_10006550_pt1 | contig 13971 bp, 10 predicted proteins | sample MunlanPumphouse3_FD_192504 | JGI IMG/M metagenome (GOLD analysis project Ga0265294, IMG submission 192504) | Groundwater microbial communities from a municipal landfill in Southern Ontario, Canada - Pumphouse #3 | ecosystem: Environmental > Aquatic > Deep subsurface > Groundwater | place... | reverse complement strand
CGATAATTTTCAAAATGAAAAATCTTGGAATTCCACTTGATAATAATTGGAAAAATGGTTGACAGAATACAGTAATACTTGACGGCGTCTTTGGTCAGTCCGGTCTTGACGGATATCTCGCCATAGCCGAGACCGCCCTCTCGGAGCTTGGTTATCTGTTCTTTCTGATTGTCTGTCATTGGCATGTCCCTCTATAGGACACCAGACACGAACAGGCTGTTTGCCCGGAAAAAGTTGAGAAAAGTTCAAAGGCCTCCATCTTGAACAGGAAGCCTTTGAAGTCGAAAAGAAAAATCAACCCTTAATCTTGCCGTCCAGGATTTGCGCGGCAAAGTTCCTTGCCTTGACGACCAAGTCATGCATCGTGCTTTTGGAAATACCAAGAGATGCCGCCAGATCGCGCTCAGTGATGTCGCTTGCCAACGCTTCCAGAATGTCAGCCATCTTAGGGTCGATTTTCCTTGCCTTCGCCATCATGTCCTGGAATGTCATCCACAAAGTCGCAGTCTCAATTACATCCAAAGGGTCAACCGGTTCTGCGCCACAAGACTCTTCCATAAGCTCGATCGAGTCAAAGCCTCCAAGGCGGGTCTCTTCGCAGTGAGAACAGTTACCCTTGCAGCGCTTAAGCCTGCCGGATTCATCCGGGAACTGGCATCTTGAACTGCGTGATTCTTGCTTCAGCTCTTTCCACTGAAATCTAATCATCTCTTCGTAAACAACTGGGTCCTGGTTCTCAATCCATATCACGCGGTGAAAATTGTTTCCAATCATACATAATTTGACATCGGAACTCTTTTTCTGGAGAGTCTTGAGTTCCGCATCAGTGTGAATGATGTACGGAATAAAAAAGCGATTTTTGTCATTAATTTGCATCTTTTGCCTCCTGCAACTGCTTGTTTGCGAGCAATCGCAGGAGGTAGTGAAAGGTGAAAAAACTTTGTGCTACCAAAAGTTGTTTTTCAGCTATCCTAGGTGTATACTGAATTGGATGAAACCTTATTTGACGTACTCAATATGGTTGCCAATTCAATACACAACAAACTTCGCCTCTTTGCGTTGTTCACATGAGGCATCTGATAGTTGGTAAGGTTTGCGTGCTATAGTTGATTGACTTGATAGAGTTGTCAGACTTGTTGTTTTTCATTAGGAACCAAACAATGCCAGAATTTGACAACTATAGACTATGCGGAGGGACTTTCTTCACACTATTACTCATGGGGAGAAAAGACAGGACTGATGCAAGAGGCCACCTAAAAGGAATGGGGGACGGTCTATCTGATTCTGAAGTTTTGATTGGATTAGCCAGCATTATTAATTCAAATCCTGATGCTGGATTCCATCATATTGTTGACAGTTTCCAATCAACAACATCTGCCTATAAGGCCTGTAAAAACAATGGTGGTAATTATCTCCCATTTAAAGACGATCAAGCCATAATAGCCTTTGACGAAAGGGTAAAAAATCATTATTTCGAAGCCTTAACACAAATGGCTTCCTTCGTGGATAGTTTTTTGGAATACAAGACTTCCACCAAGAAGGATGTCAATTTGGTTGCCGAATGCCTAAAGCTGCTTGATGCAGACAAGTTAATCGAAGATCATCATGTTTTTTATGCAAGCCCAAACGGAAGTACTCTTACAAAAGCAGAATTGCTTAACGGAACAAGTCCGATATGTTTCCAGAGTTTTCTATTGGGAGTGTTTCACTATGCGATTGTTAAGAGAAGAGACAATACCATTGGGAAACTTACATATGAGGTTTTATGCCCTCCGGCAAGGACTAGCGGCTCGATAAGAACTTATTCGTATCCTTTTGGACATGGGCATCCAAAGACAATAAATCTGATGTACTTTGATTCCCCCTCAAAAACTGAAGCATTGGATGATGAGCAAGTAGAACCAGATGAAGAGTCTTCAACCACTTCTTCGCCAAACCCAACACTCCAAATTGACGAAGATGACAATCCACCAGGAAAAGAAAGAAACAAACCGGAGATTAATCAAATGATGTTTATCCAAAACGGTAATAATAATGTCCAGATTGGATACATAGAAAACTATGATGGAAGAAAGTCGAAGTTATGAGCAAAGAAATCATTACTACCACGCCAAGCCCAATAGTACCAACCCAATGTTTCACACAAACTGGTGACAACAACGTTCAAACGGCGGGTATCAAGAATTTAAGCCTATCGCAGACCATCATATTCCCGAGTACCACAAGTAATCAGGAAGAACGGATTCATATTCCTACTCCAGACTTAAGTTGTTTTAATCTTCTGATTCTTGAATCATGCAATTTTCAGTCTTTCCGCCCAACCGTTGAAAAAATCAGGAAAGAAGTGGCTTTGACAAAATCCATATCGGATGAATTTAAAAGTAGATTTGCATGTTTAAATTCCAAGGCAATTGAAGAAATTACTACATTCCCTTCTATATTTGCGAATGTGAATACAGTGAAGGGAAAATCAGATAGCACTCAATTGGCTTTCTACGGGCGTGTTTATGATGTGCATATTCTTGACGAAGAAATAGAAATTTCGTTTCTGCCGACCAACCCGATTCCACAGAAGTTGTTAAATAACATTGTTTCGGAGATTGCTGTTGATAACCGACCTAATTTTAATGAGTTTGACAGAACTCACTGGACGATTAAGCCAATCAACATAATTGAAGTGCTAAGAAAATACCGTCTTGAAGTTATGATAACAATATAATATAGAAATCGAGGGAATTGAATGCCAGAAAAACAACGATCTGCAATCACAAGAATCAACTTAAACACAGCAACATTCGCAGGTGTCATGTTCGAACCTACATATATAAATTTTCTATACGGGAGGAACGGTACCGGAAAGTCAACAATTGCACGCCAGATTAAGAATAATCAAGGACTTGAATGGAACGCTGATACCCAAAAAGAGAATTATAGTATTTTGACCTATAACCAGGATTTCATCAAAAACAATATAGAAAGCTATGATGATATGCCCGGAGTCTTCACAATCAATGAGAAAAACATTGAAATACAAAAGCAAATCAAGAAGAAGTCCTCTGAGAAGTTGACCCTAGACAAACGAATCGGCGAGGCATTCGAGGATAAAAAGCATAAGGAAGAATCAAAAGATAAAGTCGAAATAACGTTCAGAGATAACTGTTGGGACAGGGTTGGAAAGGATTTCAAGTTCGATTTTCCAAATGCGCTTGAAGGCAAAAAACAAAAAACAACATTTGCAAATGAAGTACTTACCAAGAAAGCAATCAAGCACAATAGAACCGAACTAAAAGCATTCTACGATAAGGTTTATGATTCCAATGCCAAAACATACCCGCTGTTCAACAAAGCTGAAGCCCAAATAATCCCTTCATGCTCCTTACTAGGCAGCTCGATTACAGGGTCAAGCGATTCAGAGTTTTCTAGATTTATGATGGCCTTGAATGCAACAGATTGGGTTAAGCAAGGGCATGACCAATTCGGACATAACGCTGAAGGCAAATGTCCATATTGCCAGCAATCCATTCCACAAGACTTCGAAAAGCAATTACTTGAGTGCTTTGATGAGCAGTATCAGGAGAGTCTACAAGAGATTTCTCAGTTTAGGGAGAGCTATCGCCAGGCTGCAGCCAAAGTCTATTCAATTTTCAAAAACAATCTTTTGAATGTTTTGCCTGAGATTGACACAAGTTCATATAGTTCCCGACTAGATAGTTTCAGTAGCAAGGTAAAGCTTAACTTGCAAAAAATCGATGATAAAATCAAAGAATCAAGTAAAATTGTAGCGTTAGAAGATATTGAAGCTGATGTTCAAGAATTAAATCATAACTGTGATTCATTCAATAATGTCATCCAAAAAAACAATGACGTTGTCTCTTCAAGGCAGAAGAATCAAAGTGATTGTAAGTGTGAAGTTTGGGAACAGATTGCTTTTGAGCTAAAGGATGAAGTTGATAGCTACAGGAAAAGTATACAAAGCCTAAACGATTCAATAGAGTCTCTACAAAATGAGATTGAAGAGAAGAGGGATCAATCGAGTATTCTTTCCCTTGAGATTACAGAGTTGAGCAAACAAAGTATCAACACTTCATCCGCGATTGATAGCATTAACTCTCTTTTGCGGGATTCCGGATTCCAAGGTTTTTTGATTAGGGAGAAACCTGGAGAAGCAAATACATATCAAATCATACGCAGTGATGGTAGCCTTGCGGACAATCTAAGTGAAGCTGAAAAGAACTTTATTGCTTTCCTTTATTTCTGCCAATTAGTCAGAGGGAAACAAAAGGCTGATGAAATGGTTAAGGAGAAAATCGTCGTCATCGATGACCCCGTATCAAGTATGGATAGCAGTGTGCTTTTCATAGTAGCGGGTCTTGTGCGGGAGATGGTCGAGGTCTGTCATAACAATGGGGATTATGAGGCTCCTAAAGACAATCCTTCATACATTCATCAAATATTCGTAATGACCCATAATGCTTATTTCCATAGAGAAGTAACTTATAACCAGGTCGGTCGATTTGAATGGGTTTCGTTTTTCCTAATCAAGAAAACTGATAACATGTCCTCTGTAAGGGAATGCACCTGCCAAAGCAAAACCAAGCCTACTGACATAGAGAATTATAATCCTGTCCAGAACTCGTATGCTGCATTATGGAGTGAATATAATGAAGTACAATCGACAATCCCATTGTTGAATGTCATCAGGAGAATATTGGAATATTATTTCCTTCAAATTTGTGGTTATGAAGGTTCAAACATTCGCAAGACCATTCTTGAAGAGAATAAGAACGGTTTCATAAATACCGATGAATTTGGGAATCAAGATATGCGCATGTATGAAATGGCATCTGCCATGCTCGCTTATCTTGACACAGGAACTACAGGTATAGTAGATGGAGTCAATTATGTTGATGATTGTATCGATACTGATCAATGCCACAAGACATTTGAAAAGATTTTTGAATGCATGGGGCAAAGCCAACATTATGAGATGATGATGAAGAAGAAAGCCTGAGAAAAGCATAAATAATAAAATTCTCCATCGCAAATTCTTGTGAAAGAAAGAATTTTTCTACCAAATTCAGATAAACCGTGATATTCTGTCTCCGAGGTGTTGTAATGCATGCAAACTACAACGGACTTTGGAAAATACTCATTGATAAGAAAATGAAGAAAAAAGATCTCGTGCTTGCTGCGAATATCAGCTGGACCTCTGTAACCAAGATGTCCAAAGGAGAAAACGTAAGCATGGATATACTTATGAAAGTCTGCCAGGCCTTTGATTGCAACATCGGGGATATAGTCGAATTTGAAAAGGAGTAGAGTGCTTAATGGCAAGTCAGATTAAATCCAAGAAGCGAGTGGCAGAACATGGCGAAGTCTTTACCAATGAACGCGAAGTCAAAGCCATGTGCGACCTTGCAAAGGATGAAACAGAACGCATCGATTCAAGGGTTCTTGAACCGGCTTGTGGAGATGGTAACTTTCTTGCAGAAATCCTTAATAGAAAGCTAAACACAGTTAAGCTTCGCTACAGCAAAAACAAAAGCGATTTTGAAAAGTACACCATCGTTGCCATCTCCAGTCTTTATGGAGTAGACATCCTTGAGGATAATGCTCAGGAGTGCCGAGATAGACTCTTCAAAATATGGGATACTGCTTATACAGAGAATAACAAAAAAGAATGTATTGATGATTGTAGAAATGCGGCAAAATACATCATCACAAGAAATATCCTCTGCGGTGATGCTCTGACACTTCTTCAAAACAACGGGCAACCAATCATCTTTTCTGAATGGTCTCTTGTTGCGGGTGTAATGCTTAAGCGTAGAGATTTTGAATTATCGCATATGCTAGAAATGCAGGATAATGGATACCAAAGGGATTTGTTTCTTTCATCCGATGACTATGATACGGAAATAGGCGCGTATATTCCAAAACCTATTGTTGAGTATAAACCCATTGAGTACTGGAGGATACAATGCCAGGAAGCGTAAATTACAATCCTGATGTACTGTCTTGCCTTGCAAACCTTTCTAACGATGAAGTATTCACTCCACCAGAAATAGCCAATGCGATGCTTGATTTGTTACCACAAGAGCTTTTTGAAGACCCCAATGCCAAATTCTTAGATCCTGCGTGCAAAACTGGTGTATTTCTTCGAGAGATTGCAAAACGACTGATAACAGGTCTTGAGAAAACAATACCAAACCTACAGGAGCGAATAGACCATATTTTCCATGAGCAACTTTATGCAATTGCGATTACTGAGTTGACTGCACTCGTAGCTCGGCGAAGTACATATTGTTCAAAAAACACAAGCTCAATTTATTCCGTGTCAGAGTTCAATTCTCCAGAAGGTAATATCCGTTACAAAAGGATAGAGCACACATGGAATGGGATCGGGGAAAAAAAGGACCAGAAATGTATTATTTGTGGAGCTTCAAGAGAGCAATTTGACCGAGGAAAAGAACTTGAAACCCACGCTTATGAATTCATACATGAAAAGGATATTTATAATATGAAATTTGATTTAATTATCGGCAATCCTCCATATCAATTAGATACTGATGGCCCTGGTAAGCAAGCTAAACCTATTTATCATCTATTCGTAAAACAAGCATTAAAGTTAAAGCCAAGATTTCTCACAATGATTACCCCATCAAGATGGTTTGCAGGGGGAATGGGCCTAGATAATTACCGAAATGAGATGTTGAATGATTGTCGGGTCAAGAGAATAGTAGATTATTCTATGTCGACAGATTGTTTTCCTGGAGTGGATATCGCAGGAGGAGTTAGCTTCTTTCTTTGGGACCGTGAGTATTCTGGATTATGCCAGTATTCATTTATTGATAATGGGGTTGAAACAACCCAACAAAGAAAACTCAATGAATTTGATATTTTCGTTCGTGATAATAAGGCAATAAAAATTGTCAGAAAAATCATCTCTAGAAAAGAAAAAAGCATTTCTGAGGACATGTCTTCATTAGGGGTATTTGGTCTAGGAACATCTGAAAGAGGAATAAGCAACAATGATGGAAACTGTTTCTCTCTGTTATCAAGTGTAGGACGAAGTTTTATTCCAAAATACAAAGTAACTCAAGGGTTTGAGTATATTAACAAGTGGAAAGTCATTATTGGAAAAGCAACTTCGGCTGGAGCTGCAACAGCAGGAAAAGATGGGAAAAGAAAAGTAATTGCTACCCTATCAATACTTGAACCAAATGCAGTCTGTACTTTTTCATATTTTGTTGGAAGTTCGTTTTCTTCTGAAGAAAAAGCCATTAACTGTGCTCACTATTTATCAACCAAATTTGCAAGATTCCTTTTATTACAATGTTTATCTGCAATAAACATTACCAAAGAGAGATTCCGATTTGTTCCAATACAAGATTTTTCCAAAAAATGGAACGACTCAACGCTTTACGAGAAATATTCACTAACAGAAGAAGAGATTGATTACATAGAATCAAGAATAAAACCAATGGACTTGAATGGAGATGCTGATGCCTAAAGACTTATTTCCTTCAAAAGATGACTCTCTTCATCCACAAATCTACGCTTTTTCAATCGCGGCAGAACCTGAATATCTTAAAGTTGGCTATACAACTCGTGACGATGTAAATGTTCGTATCAAAGAACAGATAGCCACATTAGGCCCCGCCATTGGAGAATGGAAGGTTGTATTCTCAGGAACAGCAATGCGTAATGATGGTTCTGTCTTTATGGATCATGATATTCATAGAGCTCTGAAAGCCATGCACTGTGTATGTCAAGGTGGCGAGTGGTATCGTTGTACTCTTGATCAGTTAACCCGTGCTTATAAGTCTGTCCTGAACAGGACAACTTCATTTGAAAGGGTAAATAATTTCCGGCCACGACCTGAACAGGATGAAGCTATTACTAAGACCATGAGATACTTTAATTCTGCTTCTTCTGATGGGTCTGGAAGAACCCCCAAATTTCTATGGAATGCAAAGATGCGTTTTGGGAAAACTTTTGCTTCCTATGAGCTTGCAAAGGAAATGGGGCTAAAAAAGGTTTTGGTTCTAACCTTCAAACCAGCTGTGAAGAGCGCATGGAAAGAAGATCTTGAAACACATGTGGATTTTGCTGGATGGCAGTTTATTTCACAGCCGACTAAGACAGACTTATTTACCGATGATATTGGTCAGCAGTATGAGAAAGCGGACAAGAGAAAACCAATTGTATGCTTTGGTTCGTTTCAAGACTTCCTCGGAGTAGATAAAGCAACTGGGACTATTAAGGAGCGCCACAAATGGGTCAGAGCTACGAACTGGGATATTGTCATTTTTGATGAATACCATTTTGGAGCATGGCGTGAAAAGGCTAAGGATTTGTTTGATAAAGAAGATGACGAAAAGGATGCAGACTTTGATCTTCTCAAAGAAATGGAAACCTATGACAAGGATAGTGTTTACGATGAATCCTTCCTACCAATAACAACCAATTACTACTTATATCTTTCTGGAACACCGTTTAGAGCTATCAATAGTGGAGAATTTATTGAAGAGCAAATCTTTTCTTGGACTTATTCTGATGAGCAAAACGCCAAAGAGAACTGGGATGTATCAAAAGGAGCTAATCCTTATGCCGCACTTCCCCGTATGGTTATGCTCACCTATAAGATGCCGGAATCCATCCGAAAGATTGCCATGCAGGGCGAATTTAACGAATTCGATCTGAATGTTTTCTTTTCAACTGAAGGAGAAAAAGATAAAGCTAAGTTTGTTTTTGAAGTCTATGTGCAAAAGTGGCTGGATCTCATGAGGGGACAGAACCTTGAGAGTTCTGTTGAAGATTTGAAAACCGGCAGACATTCTCCATTCCCTTATTCTGATGCAAGACTGCGCTCAGTTCTTGATCATACATTATGGTTCATGCCAAATGTCTCCTCTTGCTATGCAATGAGAAACCTTTTAAATCAAAAGCAGAATAGTTTCTATCACTCTTATAGAGTTATTGTTTGTGCAGGAACAGAAGCTGGGCAGGGGGCTGATGCATTGATTCCTGTTGAAAGGGCTATGGATGATCCATTAAAAACTCAGACCATTACTCTTTCCTGTGGAAAGCTAACCACCGGTGTAACTGTCAAACCTTGGACAGCTATCTTTATGCTCCGAAACTTAAAGCAACCAGAAACTTATTTCCAGGCAGCATTCAGAGTACAATCACCTTGGACAGCAAGCGGAGAGATTATTAAGAAAGAATGTTATGTCTTCGATTTTGCTCCAAATAGGACTTTAAGGCAGCTTTCAGAATATAGCTGCAGACTAAATGTCAAAGAACGTGACCCTGAGATAAAAGTTAAAGAATTCATTAAGTTCCTTCCAGTTCTTGCTTATGAAGGAAACCAGATGAGGGAAATAGATGCAGGAGAAATTCTCGATATTGCAATGTCTGGAACCTCAGCAACACTTCTTGCAAGACGCTGGGAGTCAGCACTTCTTGTCAACGTCACGAATGATGTTCTAGCTCGTCTATTAAACAACCCAGATGCAATGGCTGCTCTCATGAGTATTGAAGGCTTCAGAAACCTTAACAGTGATTTAGAGACTATAATTAATAAGTCTGAATCGGTCAAAAAAGCAAAAAAAGAAGGTGGCAAGAAGGATCCCAAAACACAAAAAGAGATTGATGATGACGAAAAAGAATATAAGAGCAAGCGTAAGGAGATTCAGGAAAAGCTAATTAAATTCGCCACGCGCATTCCAATTTTCATGTATCTCACAGACTTCAGAGAAGTATGCTTGCAAGATGTCATTACCAAACTTGAGCCAGGCCTTTTTAAGAAAGTGACAGGGTTATATGTAAAGGACTTTGAACTCCTTTGTTCTCTTGGTTTGTTTAATGAGGATGTTTGGAATGACGCAATATTCAAGTTTAGACGTTATGAAGAAGCAAGCTTGGATTATACAGGCATTAACAAACATGCAGGAGAACCGGTCGGAGGCTGGTCTACTGTACTCTCTGTCGATGACTTCAATGCCCTTTATAGAAAACAGTCGGATGAAGAGCCTGCCGTAAATAAAGAAGAGAATACTATTGAGCCCCAAATCACCAGAAAAAAAGATGAACGTTTAGGAAAACAAGTCAAGACTATAAACCTAGTTAAATCTGAGGGCTACAACAATCAGTTGGAATCAAAAACTCAGGTAGCAGAGACTCCTCCAAAACCAAAGATTGTCTTAGTAAAGAAAGTACCAAAATCGCAGGTATCAACACAAACAGGTATCAATGATACCAAGGAATCACATTCAGCAATGGATGTAAAAAAAGATGATTGGATAATATCAAAAACCTATGGCTCATGTACGGTATTGAAAGTTGACAGCGACAAGATAACTCTTAAGACCAAGAAAGGTAAAACAGTAGTTTTCAAGTTTCCTGGGGCTTTTGAAAAAGGTGAACTAAAATGAGGTGATATGAAGATGAATTATTCTCAGGAGAGTTCAAGTATTGCAATTCCCGCCAGAACAGCATTTATTGACGAGAGTGGAAGTTTTGGTTTTGACTTCTCAAAGGAAGGAACCGAACGCTATTATGTTGTTTGTGCAGTAATTGTAAAGAACGATGATGTAGGTTCTATGGAGCATGAAATTGACAAGCTTCGGGAAATCTATTTCTCAGGAAAGGAGATGAAATCAAGTGCTATAGGAGGTAACGATTCGAGAAGAGGCAGAATTCTGTCAGAGCTATCAAAGCTAAATTTCTTAGTGATTGCTTTGATAGCCGATAAAAAAGCTTTTTTTGAGGGAGGCCCTTTATCAACTTATAAGAAAACCTTTATTAAATTTATTAATCAACAGCTTCTTGATGGGTTATATAAGTATTATCCCAAACTTACTATTATAGCGGATGAACATGGCGGCAATGAATTTCAAGAATCATATGCCAATTACATTGAAAAACATATGCCTGAAAAAGACTTGTTTAATGATTATGATTTTTCTTTATCTGATAGTAAAGAATCCAATATTATTCAAGTTTCTGATGTCATTGCAGGTTCCATACGGCGGAATAAAGAAAACAAAGACTCGCCTTCTGCACTTCGTATTATTCAAGACAAAATTCAACTCAAATTGGATTTTCCCCAGCAAGAAAAACGTTATTACTCTGTCAAATCACTCAGAACAGAGTTTGATGATATTATTTTTACTACCGCATTAAAAATGGCTCGGGATTACACTCATAACAACAGAGAAAGCACGACCGAAGAGATTAGAGCACGCGTTTTTTTCTTGGATATTCTTTTGTTTAAAATACTTAACGTTGGATCAGAATATATTTATTCAAAGGAGATTGTTGACAGACTCCGGGAGTTAAGTTCACATCGCATAACTAGTAGTTATTTATGTCGAGAGGTCGTTGCCCCATTAAGAGATTTGGGAATTATTATTGCAAGTAGTCCCAAAGGATACAAGATACCTGATTCTATGAAGGATATTTCAACCTATATTAATCAATCTGTTACTGTTGCTGGACCAATGTTGGATCGAATAAAGCAATGCAGACAAACTCTATTATTAGCAACAGATATGAAACTGGACATATTGGAAGATGACACTCTCATTCAATATAAGAATTACTTTATAAATCAAGGTTCGAAATAAAGACACAAATCCAGGAGAAAAAAAGTAGTATGAAAAAAATAGAAGGTTCACCAAAGAATTTAAAACAGTTGTTACAGAATACAAAATACTCAATCCATTATTACCAGCGTGAGTATATGTGGCAGAGAAAGCACATAGAAGAACTGATTGATGATCTTACCTCTGAGTTCTTAGATAATTACAATTCTGGAGATTCAAGGCTACAGGTTGCAGATTATGGAACCTATTTTATGGGTTCCATAGTGTTAGCTGGTAGAGAAAACGCTATCATTGATGGCCAGCAAAGGTTTTCCTCTCTTACACTGCTATTGATGTATTTAAACAACAGACTGAAGACTATTGGTCAATCCTACAACATGATTGAAACCATGATTTTCTCAGAGTCTTTTGGCACGAAGTCTTTTAATATCAATGTTGATGATAGACAAGAATGTATGAATGCTATCTTCAATGATGCTTCATTTGATACAACCAATTGTAATGAGTCGGTAAAAAACCTATATGGCAGATACCTGGATATTGTTGATGTTTTTCCTGATGATATTCAAGACTCAATATTGCTTCATTTTTGTGATTGGCTTGCTGAAAAGGTATTTTTCATAGAAATTGTCGCTACTACAGAGCAAGATGCGCATAAAGTCTTTGTCTCAATGAACGATAGAGGATTAAGTCTCACTTCCACGGAAATGCTTAAGGGGTATCTCTTATCGGAGATAAAAGTTGATGAAACTCGTGAAAAGCTAAACAGTTTCTGGAAAGAAAAAATACTCGAGTTAAAAAAAGACGAAGACAAAGGTGATGAGACCTTCATCAAAGTTTGGTTAAGAGCCCATTATGCAGACACAATTCGTGAAACAAAAGCTGGTGCTGTAAACAAGGATTTTGACATCATTGGTGGTCCATTCCATAAATGGGTACGTGATGAACGTGATAAACTAGGACTTGGGACTTCTGAAGATTTTGAATTGTTGATTAGAAAAATGGGGAAGCTCTCAGAAGTCTATAAGAAAATCCGCAGTGCAGAAACTATATATTCCGAAGAAACAAAATATGTTTATTATAATGCACAGCTGAACTTTACATTCCAAGCTCAGCTATTACTAGCTCCTATTTGTTTTGATGACTCTTGGCCTGTAATCATCGAAAAAATGAATTTAACAGCTAGATTTATTGATGTTTTCATTATCTCAAGAGTTGCTAACTATAAATCTGTTGATTACAATACCATCAAAAACGCTGTATTTAACATTACCAAAGACATACGAATGGTAGATGTTGCTACATTAAAGAAAAAGCTATTACTGCAATTCAATAAGCTTACCTTCGATCCTGAATCAGTCGTCCCTGACCTTCGGCTCAATAGCTTTACAAAGAAATACATTAAAAACATTCTTGCAAGAGTAACTGGGTATATTGAAGAATCAATAAATGTTGCATCAAATTACAGTGACTATATGAATACGCAAACAAAAAATCCCCTTGAAATTGAACACATCCTAACCGACCATTTTGAATGGTTTACTGATGAATACTCTGATCAGGACGATTTTAAAAGATGGCGAAATAGCATCGGAGCACTTCTGTTGTTGCACAAAAGCATTAATGCAAGCCTCAACGATTCAAAGTATGAATATAAGCTTCATACGTACTGCTCAAATGAAGGCAACATTTACACAGAATCTCTTGGTTCGCAAGCATATCAAAATAACCCCCAATTTCAAAAGTTTATTAATGATAACTCTCTTGATTTTAAAGCTTATCCAAGTTTTGGAAAAACAGAGATAAAGGAACGAACTGCTTTACTGGTTGACTTGTTTAAGCTCGTATGGAATGGAGACATGTTTATTTGAAGCAGGAATTCATTCCTTCCTAATCCTTTTTATAGAACTCCGTCTCGTATCCATCCGCTCTCAACTTGATGCCAGGCAACCACTCCGGGGTGCGTCCCATCCTTAGGCCTATCTCCTCTACCGAAACATCCATCGGACACTCGATGATGAGCTCGTCGTGCACATGGCCAACGATGAACTCTGCCCTCAAGCTCTTCATCGCTTCCGCCAAGATATCCCGACTGGTGGCCTGGACTATATTCTCCACGAACTTCGGACCATAGGATTCCAGTCTTTCCCATTTTTTGGTTCCTCCGATTCCCTCGTAGGTGACTGACTCGCCACCGAATTGGTTGAATCCAATCCTCGGTTTCACATAGGCGAGTTTCCTCCCCGAAGGCAATGTGATGAACAGCATGCCATGCTGGCAATCAAACTTGATGGATCCGACCTCTGTGAATGTCCTCATCCTGACAGCTTCCTTTACCGCCCCATCGACGTCCCACCAGAAT
>Ga0265294_10006549_pt1 | contig 13974 bp, 10 predicted proteins | sample MunlanPumphouse3_FD_192504 | JGI IMG/M metagenome (GOLD analysis project Ga0265294, IMG submission 192504) | Groundwater microbial communities from a municipal landfill in Southern Ontario, Canada - Pumphouse #3 | ecosystem: Environmental > Aquatic > Deep subsurface > Groundwater | place... | reverse complement strand
GCCGGCAATCCCGTAATAGTGTTTATCAATGCCATAGGTAGGAGCGGCGGACATTATGTGGTTATCCATAGCAAGGACGCGCGCGGTTACGTCGTCCATGATCCTGTGATGTGGAACGGCGAGAGTGGCGCAAATATCTATCTCTCAACCACCAGGAAATATTTGGAAGCTGTTTATAGAACAACTACCGTAATCGATCAGGTAATCATCTACAAATAATATTTACAATCCATTTTTTAAAAAACGCTCTTACAAAGAGTGTTTTTTGTTTTCGGATAGGGGAGAGGTGAATTTGGTTTTAGTCAGAGCGCTTGATATCGTACCTACGATCCAGTCGTGCGGTATCTGGACTTTCTTTCCCTATGTCACAGATCAGTTAATCCGGTTAAATTTAGTACTAGCTATCTCGAAGAAGTATTCGGCTGAGAAATCTGGGAAGTGTGGAAATTTTATATAAAAATATTTTTATAAAGATAATATCTACCGAATTAACTTAATCGATTGCACGCACAGGTATATAGATAGAATTTTTTATTCTTAGCAGGGGAGAAGGCTCGGAGAAAAAAATGATGCGACTCCCCTTGCATATTATTATTTTAACGAAGGGGAGATTGGGTATTTGTCTTATGACAATCGTTTCGGTCATGCATCGTGTCATCCTGAGGTAACCCGAAGAATCCAGTCGTGTCCCGCATAGTAACGAGACCCCTCGCTTCGTGTAGTTTATCCTCGCAAAGCAAGGGCTACATTCAGGGTGACACATAACATCGGATTAACTTAACTCATCACAAGATCCATTCGTGGATATTTAATTTTTAAAAACAGTCTATCCTCATGATATTGTCTATTTTATCTGATATCTATGCCCGGGTAAGATATGTAAATCTTTGCGTGAGGTGTTCTCTAATTTTTACTAAAAGCAAAAGGCATAAGTACTCATCTTTTTGATTTGCGGGGCTTAAATCGCCAAATAGAGGCCTTGTATTTTGGCTTGTTTCTGGGGTCTCCGGGGGACATATATCAGACCAGTTAGACAACGATATAAAAACACGAATGGTATCATCTGTCAAAAAATTTTAATGTGCGGAGAAGTGGTAAAAAGATTTTTTAGAAAAATATAATATAGAAACATATATATGATAAATTATTGAAAAGATATTTAATAGGAGACTAAACATGGATCATTCGGGATATATATATCAGTGGCATATGCGCAGAGAAGCGAAGTGTGACAATCAATATAGTTAACGATAAAATGCAGAATGTCCAAGAAAGAGCTTTATCCAAGATTTGGCTTCAGAGAGGGCTTTTCTCTAGTTCTATGTCGCAAAAGCTATCTTGTGCGACATGGTATATGTTTTGTATACTGCTCTATCTTAAGGAAAATTGGCGATTATTTTTGAATAGACTAAGCTGGTGTCTTTTGTGAAACAATATGCAATTGTTAAGTATCCGTTTTGTCTGCCCTAACGACCTTGGTCTGTCATCCCGAAAGTCGTAATCGGCTGAGGGATCTGGGGAATGCACGGTATTTATCGAATCAATATTTTATAAACATAATCTTCCGGCGTGTCGTATTTTCCCAGATTCCTCAATCGCAGTAGCTCATTTCGGAATGACAGAATAAAGCGGGATGAATATTTATAAAAAATATTTTTTGCCTGTATCTTTTTTCATAAAAATAGCGCACAAAAAACAGGAGAAGCTACCCCCCCGTCCTTGCACCTGTACTAATTTTTCGGATTTAAAAAATTACTCAATCTTATCTTTCTCTTCCTTTAAATAATAAATCCACTGTTCGAAAATATCCACGAAAGTTTTGAATGGCGCTTCGATGATGAAATCCATTATGTAGACGAAAAAGTTGAGGTTGGACATTTCGGCGGATAGCCACTTCCCTACTTGTAAGATCGGCATGAAGAAAAGTTCTGTCATAAAACCTATTGTCCCTTCCTTTTTTTTGACTACCTGTAATTCTCTGGCATTCTGTCTGATCCTGATAGAGAAGTAGCTTACTACGCTCAAGAAGAAACAGAAGAGCCCCATACTGATGAAATTGAACCCCAGCTTGTTCAATGTGAATATGATCAAGCCGAAGGATGCCAAGAAAACCACCAGATAAAGGAAGCGGAACGCTGTCAGGAAAAACGCGTTCGGGGTGGGTGCACGTTTGATTATCATCGGCTTGCCATATTCGCCGTAAAGCATATTCTTTATACCGGTGACAATAAGCTCCGTGTTTTTCTTGCTAGGCACACTCACCTTCATAACGGCTAATGCCATAAGTATCGGCGGGAAGAGTATATTCACTCCCAGAGCGAAATAATTGATATGGCCCACGATATATTTATCGAAAGGAAGCTCTATGATGAGAGCCAGCACTACCTTGGTTATAAAAATGTATACTATACTGCGTTTGGCCGCCCGGTTCAGTTTTGTGTGGGCGACGCGATATTCTTTCACACAGGTTTCTTTGACGGCGTCTTCGATACGATAATGATGCGAGAAGACACGATCTACTTCTTGGGAATTCTTAAAAATGACGTCTTGTAAAATAGTGAGGTATGCCCGATTAGTTCTTACTGCCTTGATAAAATCGTCCGCATGTTTGTGGTTTATTATCTTGTCGACGCCGGACACGACTTTCCCCATCACGGGAGCCATCTTGGAGATGGTATCTTCTGAGGGCGCAAAAATCCATTCGGGGTGCTTTGTAATGAAAAGCCTGTAGCGTATCATGTCGGTGTCAGCCTTGTTCAGGTTCTTGATTACCGCCACATATATGAGTTCCTTTTCCAGGTCCGGCTTGATATTGAGCCCCTCCTGGACTTTGATTTTTTCTTCCATCACTTCCCTGGCGAAATTTACGATGGCGTTTTCTTTCCCGTGCGGCACCAGCCCCTCCTCAATCTCGCAGGAGGCGATGCCGATAATCCATTCGAACAGAGCTTCGTCCTGTGTTTTTTTCGTCCCCTTCTGGCTCGGCATATTATTGAGAAGGAATGTGTATTTTTGTATGATTAGTTCTATATCCTTGATTCTCCTAACCGGGATTTTTTTGTCGGGAAGGTATCTTGCGCGGACGAGTTCATAGACCAAAAACTTCGCCACATCGGCTTCGTTCTTTTCGGTCATGACCCTGCGCTTGAGAATACGTTTTATTGCATTTTTCCGAAGCAGGTGCTCCTCTTTGTAATCGACAGAGTTACGTAGCTTTTCATAGAAAAAAGCGATCTTACCAGAGACTTGATGTACGGTTACTTTTTCTTCTTCTGCAGCATCGTAGTTCTTTTCTGCTTCCAAGGCGTTTTTGTATATGTCTAGAAATCTTTGCGCCTTTGGTGAAAGTTGATCGTTTGGCATATTTTCAGTTATTATTTTAAATCCTGCCCGGTTTTTCAAGTAAATGAATTATACCAAAAAGAGACTGATAAATCAATTTTATTGATGACATTTGTATTCTGTCGTACTAAGGCTTTTTCTTATTGTAGTCCTGAACTTGTTTCAGTATCTTCTTTATGGCTCGCGAACGCTTCCATAATCGCGCCATATCTAATTTTATACGTTTATAAATACTGCTGAATATTTTACTGATTTAATAATATAAAGTTTTAAACGTATAATATCTTGGATGTCGAAACAAATTCGGGACGACGCCCCTTGGGTAGTTTTCTTATTTGCACAAAAAAGAGCGTTTGACACTCTTTTTGTTGTATAATTTTATTTCCGGAGTAACTTAGCGGCCTCTTCCGGGAGCACGGAACAGACTTCCATCCCCGTGCTTAGTTCAAGTCCTCCCCAGATGTTTGTCTTGGGAAAAATTTCCAAGTGCCAGTGATAGTGATCGTAAGGCTGACCGTCGCAAGGGGCTGTATGTAAAAACATATTATAATCAGGGTCTTTGAGGTTGTATTTTATTTTTCCGAGGGCGAACTTTACCGCTTCGGCAAGACTCAGTTTCTGCTCCACAGTAATCCGTTCGAAGTAAGACAGATGCCTCTTGGGATAGATTCTAGTTTCCAGTGACACTCGTGAAACGAATGGGCATAGCACGATAAAATCTTCATTTTCAAAAATAATTCGCTCTCCCCTCTCTTTTTCCCATTCCATCATTACGCAGTGTACGCACTGTCGATGGGTTTGGAAATATTTTGCGCTTCCGTTCAGGCTGCGTGCTACGTCGGGATCGATGATCGGCATCGCGACTATCTGGCTGTGTGGATGTACTATTGATGCCCCCGCGCTTTTGCCGTAATTCTTGAAAATGGAAATGTATTTGATGCTTCTCTTGTTCATCAGTGCCACATATCTTTCTTGATAAGCCTCAAACACCTCCGCTATCTGTAGGATGTTGAGATCGGGAAAATTCTTTCGATGGTTAGCGGTCACCAAGACTTCATGATAGCCCAAACCGTTCATGACTTCGAAAGGGCCTTCGTCTCTTTTTCCGAGAGTATTGTCCCCTATTGATAGGATTGGGAATTTATTTGGAAATACCCGGATGGTCCAATCCCCTTTTTTATCCAGATAAGTCAGTGTATCCTTCTCTTGCCCCTGTGCGTCGATGTTCTCTTTGCAGAAAGGGCAGTCTTTCGGGTCGTCTGTATTGTCCGAAACTTTCGGTGCGTCCTTGCGAGCGTCCGGCTTGTATTTTCTCCTTGTAGAAAATGCCACCCAAGTTCCGCTCACCAAATCCCGTCGAAGTTCGGAAATTCTCTTATCGTTTTTCATTTATGTTGGCAACTTAAAATTTATTTGCACTATATATTATCAGTATAATATAAAATAACGATATTGGAAAATATGCCTTTAGATACTAACTGTGAAAGCTTTACAGAAAACATAGACAGTTGTATCATAGTGTCAGTTTATGTCACAGGAGGTGTCCGATGTATAGCTTTTTAAAAAATTATTACCGGAAATGTATGGAAAAAATAGACGGCAAGAAACTGGTGCGAATACGACTGCCTGTATATTTTGAAGAGGTGCTGGCACAGACCGTTGATGAGTTAGAGGGCATAGTCGATGAAGAAGGTCTTTTAAAAACGTATTTCCATTGTGGCCTTGAGTATGTCTTTATTCGTCTCGTAGATGAAGGAAAAATAGACATCTTAGACAGCAAAATGAGACATATCTCAGAAACGATTGCGACTGCAGAGCAGAAAGGAACAGTCTATAAACAGATGTGTCTTTCTGCCAAGGATGTTAAGCTGATAAATGGATTGGAAAAAAGTTATGGTATTCCCCAGTTTGATTACGTAGAATATTTTATCATGGAAGGTCTTATTCCGTACATGGAAAATATCTATATGCTACAATGCATCAAGAAGGAAGAAATGAAAAAGGAATGCCTTAAAGAAGATAAAAAAGAAACAAATCAGTGATACATCGTATCACTGATTTTTAAATACCTCTCCCCTATTATTGTTACTTCCCGAAATATTTATGTGCCGTCTTGATTGCTTCGGCTGTTAGTTTGGCGCATTCCTCGATGTCTCCGAGATGTGCCACTTCTACGGGCGAATGCAGATAGCGCGTAGCGATGCTTATTCCTCCGGAAGGGATGCCGTCACGCGTCAAATTGATGATTGCGGCATCAGTCATACCACCCTCTCCCACGCTTAGCTGATAATCGATTTTACTGTCTTTGCCGGTGGTTTTGAGCCAAGCGAGCGTTTTTTCATCTACCACGATACCTGCGCCTTCGGCGTCGCTGACGGTAATTACCGGCCCTTTGCCCAGCTCCAAAATAGAGCTGCGTTTCTCGATGCCCGGATGGTCTCCCGGGATGGTCGTGTCTATCGCCAGTGCTACGTCTGGATTTACGCCATGAGCCGCGGTGCGCGCTCCCTTGAGTCCGATTTCCTCTTGTACAGTTCCGACATAGATGACTTCCGCTTGCACTTTCTGCTTGGCAAGTATCCGAGCCGTCTCCAGCATAGACACTACTCCGGCCCGATTGTCCAGAGCCTTGCCGCTGCCGAGGTTATTTATCAGTCGTTGATATTTGCGATCCAAAGTCACAGTGTCTCCGATCTCTACCCCAGCTTTTTCTACGTCTTTCCTGTCGATGGCTCCGATATCAATGTACATCTCATTGATAGGAACCACTTTTAATCGTTCCTCGGGTTTCATTACGTGCGGCGCCTTTGAACCGATTACTCCGAAATAATCTTTCTTGGCTGTATGGATAATCACTCTTTGATTCAATAATGTCTGGTCGAACCATCCGCCCGACTTGGAAAAATAGATATATCCCTGCTCGTCGATATATTTGACCATAAAGCCGATTTCGTCCATATGTGCCGCAATCATTACTCTCGGGCCTTTGCCCTTTTTGATAGCGATAAGATTGCCCATGTTATCGGTTCGGATTTCATCGACGTATGGCTTGATTTTTTTTTGCAAAATCTCGCGCACGTTCTTTTCGAATCCGGAGATTCCGTATGTGTTGGAAAATTCCTCCAGAAGGGTATTTATTCTCTCTATGTTTTCATTCTTTTTTTCTGCCATTTTCGTAAGTGTTTAATTTATTTAATCTCCAGAACTTTCGGCATCTTAGTCAGGTTATCACGGCCGTCTTCTTTCACCACAACCATATCTTCGATGCGTACGCCGCCGATGCCGGGGTAATAGAGGCCGGGTTCTATAGTAATGACGTTCCCTATCTGGAGGCTGTCTTCGCTTTTGGGCCCCAGAAATGGCCTTTCGTGTATCTCCAATCCTACACCGTGGCCGAGATTGTGAATAAATCCTTCAGGACTCTGACTACCCAATTCCGTCTTATATCCCGCCTTTTCGAAACAATCGGTAACCTTGCCGTAGAGCGACCTTATCTCGATCCCTGCTTTGACATTCTCTATTGCAAGCTTTTGCCCTCGGAGTACCGTATTGTAGATCTTCTTTATCTCTGGCGAGGCTTTTCCCTTGACGACCGTCCTTGTCATGTCCGCATAGTATCTGTTCTTGAAAGACTTGGGGTAGATGTCGATTATAATAGGTTGATGGGCGAAAATCGGTCCGCTACCCGCATTGTGCGGTTGGCTCGTATTCATTCCGCAGGAAACGATATCATCCTCTGACTTGCATCCGCCACGCACGAATTCCATCTCAATGAATTCTTTTAAAAATTCCGAAGTCAGTATTTTACTTCCGTATGCCAATTTGTTATCTTTTCTGATTTTAGATTTTTTGATAACTTCGATCGCTGCGCGCATCGCCTTCTCGTTTACCTTCTGAGTGGCGAGGATATGGGCGATATCATCATCTTGTTTTACCGCCCTTTCTTCAAAGAACGCTCCGGATTTTATTTCGATCTTCACTTTCATCTTCCTCAGTGCATCGGCATATTTGATCGGAAAATAATCCGGCACGACAACTTCCTTGACGTTGTTCTCGGCAATTATCCAAGCAAGGGCACTTTTGTATTTTTTTGGGTAAGAGAAGATATTCAGCACCTCGTCGACTTTTGCTTCTTGCAGTGCTCTGGAAAATTCCAGATCGCTCACGTATATCTTCCTGCCGATTTCCGTTTCAAGATACACGAATTCGTCGGGAATCAACATGCGAGTCGCATAATACATGTCGGCATTGGTTTCGCTATTGGCGATTAGGAGTTTGGTTTTCATTTGGCATAAATTATCTTTAATTTGTCATCCTGGAATTTGCATGGCAAATATCCGGGATCCCGTTACTATGCAGGCAAAACGTAGGATAAGTTTTTATTGAGACTTCTCACGGGATTCCGGATATTTCATAGTAACGAAATTCCGGAATGACACTCATTGTTTATTTCAATTTTGCTTCCAAATATTTATCCAGTTCTGCGATATTAATCCTTTCCTGCGCCATCGTATCTCGGTCTCTCACCGTCACAGCTTCGTCTTCAAGGCTCTCGAAATCCACTGTCATACAATAAGGCGTACCGATTTCGTCCTGACGACGGTAGCGCTTGCCGATGTTGCCGCTATCGTCAAATTCGCACATATAATCTTGCTTGAGCTTGTCATAAATTCCTTTTGCTTTTTCGACTAAGTCAGGCTTGTTCTTTAAAAGCGGGAAAATAGCAACTTTGATAGGTGCAAGTTTTGGCGGAAATTTCAGTACCACGCGCGTTTCGCCTTCCACCTCTTCTTCCGTATAGGCATCCGTTAGCACTGCCAGCATTGTCCTTCCGACTCCGACCGAGGATTCTATCACGTGTGGAGTATAAGTTTCGTTTGTTTCCGGATCGGTATAGTCCATCTTTTTGCCGGAACATTTGCTGTGACTGCCGAGGTCATGTTCGCCACGCGCGTGGATGCCTTCCAATTCCTTGAAGCCGAACGGAAAATTGTATTCAATATCGTAAGCTTCTTTGGCATAAAATACCAGATTCTCGTGTTTATGCCATTTTAAATTTTCTTCCTTGATCCCCAATGCGATGTAATAATCCCATCTTGTCTGACGAAGTTTTTCGTATTCCGTCATCTCGTTTTCCGGGTTGACAAAATATTGCATTTCCATTTGTTCGAATTCGCGTGTTCGGAAAATAAATTGTCGTGCCGTAATTTCATTACGAAACGCTTTACCGATCTGCGCTATTCCGAACGGAATTTTCACGCGTGTGGAATTCAAAACATTCTTATAATTCACGTAGATTCCCTGGCAGGTTTCTCCTCGAAGATATACAGGGTCTTTGTCCCAATCGCTTGCAAAATTGCCCAAATTTGACTTGACTAGCAAGTTAAATTTATGCGCTTCGGTAAAGTCGTGTTTGCCGCAGCTGGGGCATTTTATTTTATCGAAATTGGCTTTAAACAGTTCGTTGATTTCCTCTTCAGACATTTTTTCATCGGCAAAAACGCCTGCTTCTTCCAGAAGATGATCGACACGCAAACGCGCGTGACAATTTTTACATTCCGCCAGAGGATCCGAGAAACCGGACACGTGTCCTGAAGCTTCCCATATTCGCGGACTCATAACGATACTACTATCCAATCCTACGATATCCTCTCTCAGCTGCACCATAGCTTTCCACCATTCATTCTTGATATTCTTGGAAAGTTCTGTTCCGTAGTTGCCGTAGTCATAAACTGCCGCAAACCCGCCGTAAATCTCCGATGAAGGAAAAACGAACCCCCTCCTCTTGCAAAGCGACACGATTTTTTCCATCAGATTATCTTCCTTTTTCTCCGCCATATATTTTATAAGTTTATTAAGTTTACGCCTTATTCTAGCATAAAAAAAAGCGCTTGTCCAAAATATTTTGGCAAGCACTCAATAAAATTGTTGTTTTCAGTTCTTATTTTTTTGTATTTTTTGCATTAAGAACACTGTTAAAATAGCAGCTTATCACCATGACTATAACACCTATGATAATAGCGGCTGCTATCTGAATAGAGTAAGAAATGGCTTTTTCTAATATCAGATCAAGCAGTATGGTAAACACTGCTATTGCTCCGAATGAAAATAAGGTGGCGATAAGTGCCCATTTTGCGCAACGGGCTATTTCTTTTAGTTTTAATTCTTCTGGTGTCAAATTCGTTTCCTCTCGATTTCTTGTTTTTTTGTTAGTATATGATGGATAATTCCTGCTAAAGCAAGTGCTGCTGACGAAGACAGCCCGACGTCATCGGCCGTTGAATGAAACAGCATAAAATAAAACAAATCCAACGAATATATTTTCTTAATATACACTTTCCTTTTTGCAAAGTTTAGGTCTAAACAATAGCTATGTCAAGAAAACGGAGATTTTAAAGCTCTGTTTGAAGAAAAGTAAATCGTTTCTATTTTCTTACTTTTGTATCACGATATTGCCAAGTCAACAAAAGCGGGCTGGCTATGAAAATAGAGGAATAGGTTCCGAAGCCAATACCTATAGTGCCAGGACAAGGGTCCTGATGTATGTGTCACTGATATGAATATTTCTATCTTCACGTAATGTGCGATAGGCTAGCCAGGTTAATGATATTAGAAAAGACCTGTTTAAAAAATAAACAGGTTAGTTAAAGTTATTCTTTGTTTTTCTTTGTCCCTTCATTTCCACAAGCACAATCCTTGCTCGATGTACTGCCGCCACAGCAGCAGCATTCTCCATCTAGGTCACTATTAATTAAGGAAACTAGCGTCATAAATATGATGCCACTCAACACTGAGACTATCATTGGGGCAAAATAAGAAAATGTTATTCCCCAGATTTGCCCAATCAGATATATGATTGTAGCGAATATTAGGTACATGGATAAAGCTATTACGCTTCCCCATAATATACCAGGACCAATAATTTCTATTTTCACTCTTTTCCTCCTAAGCTCATGTAATTATACTTATATCATTTGTAACTAAATAAGTCAAGTTTTATGGTAGGCTCTAGCCTTTTAGTATAAAAAAATAGCAGAAATAAATTCTGCTATTTTAACGGTTTTAAAGAAGCTGTTTTTACTTCTTTTTCTTCATATCATAGTGCTGCCAAGTCACCAAAAGAGGACTGGCGATGAAGATGGAAGAGTAAGTTCCGAAGCCGATACCTACGATTAGCGCCAAGACGAAAGTCTGGATAGATGCGCCACCGAAGAGATAAAGCACGAATAACATCAGCAGAGTCGTGAAAGAAGTATTGATAGATCTGGCTAATGTTTCGTTTACGCTGTAATTTACCGTATCTTCAAAATCGCTCATCTTGCCACGCAAAAGATTTTCACGGGTGCGATCAAATACGACGATGGTATCGTTTACAGAATATCCCAAGATAGCTAAGGCGGCTGCTAAGAAGGTTGCTCCTATCTCTACGCCGTATAAGTGACCCAAGACGGAGAAAACTCCGGCAGTGATGATAATATCGTGCGAAAGCGCTATAGTGGCACAGAGCCCGTATTTGAAACTGGAGACGGGATAGGAAACTTTGCGGAAAGCCCATGCGATATAGGTGATGATGCCGATGATAGCTAACAGAATCGCCCAAACAGTAGTAGTTTGGAGTTCACTTCCCACCACCGGGCCGATAGAATCAAAGCTTTTTTCAGAGACATATTTCTTCTCATCGGCCGCGCTGACGATAGCGGCATCTTCCGCCTTTATGGTTACATCTTCGCCTTCGCTATTTTGCGTTTCGACTTGTATCGGTTCTGCTGCCGCATCTTCTGCCGGAGTTTCGGCTGTCTCGGCTGCGCCTGTCTCTGTATTTGCCCCTGCCTTATCTGCTGTTTTTTTGTTGAGCGCCGTCAGGATCGATTGGTGTGTGGTCTCATCCACTTCTTTGAAACGCAGAAAAGCATCGTTGTCACCCGAGAATTGCACCTTTGCTTCTCCCAGATCAAGTTCGTTGAATACGTCTGTGATATCTTGGCTTTCTAATTTATTCTCATTGAAGCTCACTTCCATCATGCTTCCTCCTGTATAGTCAATTCCTAATCTAAGCCCCCAGGAGGCAAGCGCGAATATGCTGACGATGGTTAGAAAGGAAGAGAGTGCAAACCATACTTTCCTTCTTTGAATAATTTTTATCATACGAGGTCTTAAATGGGTTAATGTTTTAAATTATTTTTTCTTGACTCCGAATAACCAAGGTTTCTGGAGCGCCTTGAACTTGATCGCAATCTTGAGGAAGTTCTTACTGACTGTGATGGCCGAGAACATACTCAATAGCACACCGATACTGAGAGTGACGGCAAAACCTTTTACGGAGCCGGTCCCTACCGCTATCAGGATTAAACAAGTGAGCAAGGTCGAAGCGTTAGAATCGAAAATCGAGCTCCAGGCGCGAGCAAATCCTTCTTCAATAGCGGTGCCAATCGTTCTGCCTCGTTTAAGTTCCTCTTTGATTCTTTCAAAGATAAGCACATTGGCATCGACCGCCATACCGATTGAGAGCAGAAAGCCTGCAATGCCGGAAAGGGTCAGTGTGATCGGGATCAATTTAAAAATAGTAAGAGAAAGCAGAACATATAGGATAAGCGTCAAAACCGCCAAGATTCCTTCCATCCGGTAATAAAGAATCATAAAAAGACTGAGCAAAACAAATCCGACGATACCGGCAACAATGCTGGAATTTACGGAGTCTTGTCCCAAGCTGGCGTCGACTGTTTGCTGGGTTAAAAGCGAAATCGGCACCGGCAATGCTCCGGCGTTCAGTCTCTGTACGAGTGTTCGCGCTTCTTCTGTGGTAAAATTGCCGGAGATGACCGCTTTCCCGTCGGTAATGGAAGTCTGGACTGTCGGGATGCTGATCGGCATTCCGTCCAAGAAAATGGCGACTCTTCTTCCTATATTGCGGGAAGTGACTTCGCCGAAGAGCTTGGTGCCCTCATCGTCGAATTGCAATGTGACTTCCGGCTCATAAGTCTGCGGATCAAAAGAAACATCCGCCCGATCAAGCTTGGTGCCGTCAAGTCCCGTAGGATTATAATAAAGCATAGAAAGATATTCCTCCGGAATCTGCGAGTCTTTGTATTGTTCTTTTATCGTCGCTTTTTCCTCTTCGGTCATCTCCTCTTTGAATTCCAACATCGGGGTCTCTCCGATCATTTTTATGGCCTCAGTTACGTCTTTGACGCCGGCCAGTTCCACAATCAGGCGGTCTGTGTGTGACACTTGCACGTTAGGTTCGGCCACGCCGTAAGCATTAACCCTTCTCTCAATGACATCCCGCACGCCGTTCATAGCTGATTCTTTGTCTGCTTCCGTTATCTGACTAAGGTCGGCTTGGTACACCAGGTGGGTTCCGCCCTGCAGATCCAATCCCATCCGGAATTGTAGATCATTGTCGTAGTTTATCCCGTACTTGTGAATGTGTATACCCTTATTCTGAGGGTATACAGCATAGGCGCTCATTACGAACAGAATCAGAATTAACACAAAATTGAGGATTAGCTTTCTTTTGCTTGACATAGTTACAGAAAAATAAATTAATTATAATAAAACCAAAGATAAAGCTGATCTTATCTTTTTGGCTTGAATGAACGCTATCAAATAACACGCTCTAAGTATAATCGACTTTTTTTAATTTTACAAGTTTTCGTGAGCCGATAGGGATTGCAGCATCATTTGGCCGGTTCCGACATCCCTTTGAAAAATTTGTGTATAGACATAAGATTAGCCAGTACGATTGTCGCCATAAATATCTCTTGTATAAGCGGAGAAGGAATCCCCTCTTGTGAAAGTGAGATGAATATAGCAAGGATAGCAAGTCCCATTATAGCGAAAAATACCATAAGCGGGACGGCAAAAAGAAAGCCTGCCACGCGGCGTTTTTTCATCAGATAGGCGATAAGGAACGCGCCCGGTAGGAAAAAGGCCATATCCAAAACATGAACGGGATTTACGAATGAGCCTATATCGGCAATGCCTTGCGGTACAGTTCCGGACGATAGAGCCCCTATCACATCGCTGAGCCATAGTAAATAAAAGATAGTGCCGATAATAATAAGTAAAATGCCAGTGAGCTTACTTTTTACATTGGAAAAAATAGGCAGAAGTTCTCTCCACTCCAAATCCATAAGGCTTCCGGCCAATGAATAAAACGCCAGGCCTAGAATTGCCACATAAGTAAGGAAGTTTGATCCGAAATGTATGAAAAAAGCGTATAGGGTATAGGAGTAAATCACATAAAATAGGACTCCGAGCCAGATAAGATAAGCCCTGAGCGATCCCTTGCCGGCAAGATAGGCGCTTATGATAAGTGCAGGAAAGGCTATAAAGAGATTCACATAGTCTTGCCCCATTGCCTGCGCTGCCCAATTGAAGGTTTCTTTGGAGTAAGTGCTTTCAGAAGATATTCCCAAAAAGCTTACTCCTGCCATCAGGATGCCAGCGATAAGGGAAAGCCATAACCAAAATTTTGAGATTTTCATATATTATTTCAATAAAAGTTTTTATTAGTTAAAGAAAACCACCGACGAAGTCGGTCGTCCACGGTTTCCGATTGCGGACGAAGTCAGTTTGGAATAGTATATAAGGTATAAACTAACAATTTTACCTCACTATATGTCAAACGAT
>Ga0265294_10006547_pt1 | contig 13976 bp, 18 predicted proteins | sample MunlanPumphouse3_FD_192504 | JGI IMG/M metagenome (GOLD analysis project Ga0265294, IMG submission 192504) | Groundwater microbial communities from a municipal landfill in Southern Ontario, Canada - Pumphouse #3 | ecosystem: Environmental > Aquatic > Deep subsurface > Groundwater | place... | reverse complement strand
TGGACCTCCACGAGATCTCATGCGTCCTCGCCGAAGACGGCCGGCGGATCTCGAGCACCCGGGTCTACCGGGGGGAGATCGACCGGTACGGGCGCCTGATCAGATAATGTAGTTTGCGATATCGTCCTTGATCAACCAGTCACAGTAGAGGCAGTGTAGCCCTTTCTCAAGCACCTCAAACGTGCTCTCCACCGGCTCGTTTGTGTTTGTGATGCAACCGGGATTTGGGCACCTGACCACGCCTTTGAGGACCTTCGGGATCTTCACGCCCTTCTTCTCCACCACCTGGTACTCCCGGATGATGTTGATCTTTGCATGCGGTGCGATCAGGGCGATCCGGTCTACCTCCTCTTTCCGGAGTTCCCGCCTCTCTATCTTGACGATATCCTTCTTCCCGAGCCGCTTGCTCCCGACGTTCGTTGCGATGCTCAGGCATTCCCGGGTCGACCCTGTGATGCCGAGGATCTTTAAGACGTTCAACGCCTCGCCTGCCGTGATATGGTCGATCACGGTGCCGTTCCTGATAGGGCTGACGAGCAGCCCCCGTGACGGATCGGTCCTGCTCATCCCATCACCTCACTGAGGAGCGCCATCCTGACAGGCACCCCGTTCCTTGCCTGCTCAAAGTAGCGCGCATACGGCGTGCGGTCCACCGCCGGGTCGATCTCCCCGGCGCGCGGGAGCGGATGGAGGATCATCAGGTGCTCCTTGACGCCGGCAAGAAGGTCGGGCGTGATCCGGTAACTGGACGCGACGTTGTAGTACGACGCCGAGTCAGGGAACCGCTCGCGCTGGATCCTCGTGACATAGAGGACGTCGAGATCCCGGACAACCTCCTGCACGTCCTCATGCTCGACCACCTCCATGCCGCGCTCCCTGAGTTCGAGGGTGATGTTCGCCGGCATCTCGAGCCCCCCCGGCGCGATCGTGTGCAACGTGACGCCATAGAGCGAGAGGGCGAGTGCCAGCGAGTGCGCGGTCCTCCCGTAGCGCAGGTCCCCGAGCAGCCCGACATTGATCCCATCAACCGGCATCGACTGCCTGATCGTGTAGAGGTCGAGCAGCGTCTGGCTCGGGTGCTGCCCCGCGCCGTCGCCAGCGTTGATGACCGGCACCGTGGCGAACTCACTTGCCAGCCGTGCCGCCCCTTCCTTTGGGTGGCGGAGCACGATGGCGTCCGCGTAGCCGCTCAGCACCCTGATGGTGTCGGCCAGTGTCTCTCCCTTGACGATAGAACTTGCCTCGACCGAATCGACGCTGATCCACCTTCCGCCGAGCCGCGCCATGGCCGTCGCAAACGACATCCGTGTGCGGGTGCTGGGCTCAAAGAAGAGAAGAGCCGCAAGTTTATCCTCAAGCATCCGGGGCTGGTAGCTCCCGGTATCAAACTCCTGCGCCCGATCGAGCAGGTAATCAAGATCGCTGCGCTCAAAATCACGGATAGAAATAATGTGGTACATTGTGTGGCTACCTTCCGGAGATCCGGCCCTGGTCAGGCGTGCGGGCGCCCGAATCTCCCCGCCTCCCCGCCGTGACACGGACAGACCCCCTCTTCTCTCCTGAATACTGGTTCATCCCGCATCCACTAATACTTTTTTTCTGATCCATACAGCAACCTTTGTCAGGTCTGCCTCCTCATACTATCCGGGAGGAGATCTTCGTGTCAGAAGAGAAGGAAGGGTATGCCCCTGAGGTCTGCCATCACTGCGGGGGGCTTGGGTGCCTGTATTGCAACAAATTGGGGACTGTGATGGTGCTGCAGCCGTCGCAGAAATGCAAGCACTGCAACGGTGACTGTTGCATCTACTGCGGCTACACCGGGTGGGAGCACCCCCTGCGAGAGTAAATCCCTTTATCTTTCGGAGCCCGTTGGCGGCATGACCGGGAAGACCTCCCCTGCGCACGCTGGGGGATGGGAGCGACGTCCCTCGTCGGGATCACTTCCACCCCGCGCACGGCCTCCCTTCATGCCGGCGGAGGTCTACCGCGATAGTATCGCAGCGTGCGATACTACCGGCTGTACCCAACCGTGGATCAGACGCCTGATCGCCAGGCATATCGGGTGTTGCTGTTTTGTCTATTGGGGGACTTGACCTCAAGAATCGGGCGTACCGGGACGAGGGTACGACCTCATCAACAAACTCCCTTCTCTGAAAGAGGAGTCTCCCTGGTTGCGGGAGGGCGAGCGTTCCAGCCGCTCGTGCGTTCACGAACCACTTCAGGGGTCTTGCCGAAGAACGAACCTCATTGTGTGCAATGGTATTATAAAGGATGATATTGCTCTGGGCTGCGGTGAGAACCATGATGTTTTTGGTCACCCTCGTACATCCGCCGGAACTTTGTCTTGCAAGGAAGGAATTTACTCCTGAAACCAAACTCTGGATTGATGGAATGGATGATTCAGCGAAGAAACTCGGTATAAAGGTTCATGGAGCATATTCCTGTCCAACTGAGCATGCCCTCTATTTTGTACTCGAATCAGACGATTACCCGTCTATTACCGCATTCTTCTCAGGCATAATGCTTACCAATAATAATGGGCGAATATCCCCCGTAAATCCCCTCAAAGTATCCGCTGAAATTCTTATCAAGTGAAGCCGGTTCTCCAGGTTGGAGAAAGAACAAATTTTATTTTTCCTGCTTTCACCCTGTCCGCGCCATGTCCTAATCGCATCGTGCCCCCGACTTCAGTCGGGGGTAGTTGACTTTCGTGCAATCGTGATGTAGCCGCTGTGGGCGACCCGGGTCGATGGACGGGTCCCCCTGCTTGAGCGCGTCAGTTCCCGTTCCATGCACTCGTAGCAGTGGACGTCGCGGAAGAGCGGTCCCGCGGTATCGAGCGTGACGAACGTGTGCTCGAGGAACGGGGTGTAGCATGCCAGGTAGCCGCCGGGCCGGAGGAGCGAGTAGGCGTGCTCCACGTGTGCCGGTGTTATTGTCAGGTCCAGGTGAACGACGTCGAACTCACCGGTCGCCTCCAGCATATCAGCCGCGATCACCTCGACGTTATCGAGGCGGGCGTCCCTGATGTTCCGGGCAGCGAGCCGGGCAAACTCCGGGCGCACCTCGTAGGTCTTCACCTCGCGGGCGATGTTCCCGAAGTAGATCGCGGCAACACCGCTCCCGGTCCCGGCATCGAGGACAACGTCGCTACGGTTCATTCCCGTGTAGGCGATCACGATCCCGATATCCTTTGGGAGCATCGGGGCTCCGCTCCGCTTCGCGTGAACAAAGAAGTCGGTCGGCCGGGGACGGAGCACGACGAACGGGACGTCGAGATGGGTCCTGATCTCGTCTCCCGGGCTCATACCTGCAAGTGCGCCGAGGTCGATCATCCCCCGGTCGGTAGAGAACTGGCCTTCGCCCGCCTTCACGAAGTACTCGCGTTTCTTACCGACGAGCAGGACTTCTTCGCCGTCCTCGATCATTGCTCTGCGAGCTTCAGGATCGCTTCGGCGATATCGCCACGGGTCTCGATGAGCGTCTGCCGCGCGACCTCTTCGGTCGCGCCGGTCTGGGACGAGACAAGGGCGACGTCCTCGTCCGGGATCTCCGGGACCGCCTCTTCAAACCGCCCCTCTCCGGTGATCTGGTAGGAGGTGACTCCCTGCATGGTTGTCGCGACGACCTGGGCCTCGTCGAAGATGTAATTGCCGGCTGAGGTGTAGATCACCACCTTCTCCACGCCCTCGATCTCCTCCATCTCCATGCCCATCTGTTTCATCATCTGTTTCATCTTTCTTGGGTTTATCTTTCCTGGAAACATTCCGTTCCCCTCCCTTGTCGTACTTTTACCGCTACACCGTAATTAAATGCCAGCATCTCCGGGCCTGAGAGCAGGGCTGCACCTGTGGCGAGGAGCAGGTCGTCGCCGGTCACCACCAGCACTTCGTCTCCTGCGCGGATGCCGGCATCGGCGGCGATGACGTGCTTTGCCATAGCGTTCTTCCCGTCCGCGATGAACGGGGCCACATCCTCCTGCACCGCCACCCGGTACGCCGGGGGAGCGAGCCTGGTCGAGAGACGCGCCGCCCCGGTGATCCCGAGGGTCAGGCGGCCGTCCTGTGCCCTGACGGTGGCAAGCCTCTCCTTTCCGAGCCGCACCTGGCGGATGCGCCCCGTTGAGGAGAGCTGGAAGGTACATTCGTCGGGAAAGAGAGCCTCTCCCGACCCGGCGCCGAACTGGAAGTCAGCTATCGTCCTGACCCGCCGGAGCAGACTGTCTTTTGAGTATCCGGTTGACACTATCAACAAACTCCTCTTCTGTATTCCGGGGGATAAACGCCCCGGCCGCGATCCGGTGCCCGCCGCCTGCACCGCCCACCCCTGCCGACGCCTCGACGAGCGCCTCCTGGAGGTCGACGCCCCGCGCGAGCGCCCACTGGTTGGTCCGCATCGAGACCTTGGTGACCTCCGGTTCGTCCACCATCGCGGCGAGCACCATGATCGGTTTCCTCCAGTCCAGTTTGGAGAGCGCCATACCGGCGCCGATCCCGACGATGGTATCCGGGAACCGGTCGCCGGTGTGGATGTACTGCAGGTGGGAGAGTTCGGTCACCCCGGTATCGAGAATGTACTGGAGCAGGTCGCGGATGACCGAGCGGTGGTGGGCGAGCATGTACTCGGCCTCGCGGTAAGCGTCCCCGCGCTCCCCGCGGCAGATGCTGCCTCCGACCTTTGGCTTTGCCCATCGGCCGCAGGCGTTGAGCAGGGTGGCGTATTCGGAGGCGTTCCTGAGCGGTGTGCGTTCCGTCTCGTCGGGGAAGATGTAGGTCTCGCCGAGGAGGCGGTCGATCTCCCTCCCGTGAGCAATGAGCTGCTGGGCAAGGGCGCTGACGATCTTGCGCCGGTCATCGAACGTGAGTTCCTCCCAGACGAGCCAGCCGCCCTGCGGGTTCTTTAACTCAACACCGAGCCTCTCAAGAAACTGGAGCGCCGCGTTTGTGCTGTTTGAGATCCCGTCGATGTAGGGGTCGTCACAGTAGCCGAGGCAGACGTGGACAGGGCGGGTGGATATCCCGTAGCAGTTTAAGTCCCGTTCCCGGACGATGATGTTGCCGTACTCCACGCCGTCCTGGACGATCTCCCGCGCCGGGCCGACCAGCCCGCAGTTCTCCCGGGCCATCATATCGCCGACGTTTCCGACCACTGCGAGTTTGGCGAGGTCGGTGCTGGTGGGATCGATCGTCTTTGCGACCAGGTATGCAACGCCGGCCGCACTCATCCGGGTAACGCCGTAGTCCAGGCAGTTGACCTGAGGGTAGGCCGTGCCGCAGGGCTGGCTGACGTGGTGGTCGAGTATCAGGACCTCGTCAGCGGAGAGACCGTGCTCCTCGAGGAGATTCTGCTGGCCTGCCCCAAGGTCGGTGAAGAGTTTTAAGGAGTCGTCCTTCGGGATGTGGCGCATCGCCATCGGCTCGAGCTGGCGGACAAAGACTGAACTGACCGGTATGCCCTCACGGCTGAGCGCCTGCGCAAGAATCGACTCGGTGCTGATTCCGTCGGCGTCGATGTGGGAGACGATCGTCACCCGGTCCGCTTCGCAGATCGTATCAGCCGCTCTCCGCAGATCGCGCTTTAGGCCCATCTCCATAGTAGTGCGTCGCGGGTGTCAATAAATCATTGCGGAGGGGAAGGACGCGCGTTGTGGGGTGAGGCATACGGGTAGGCCTGCCCCGACATACCGGACCGCGCCATTCAAAAGATATCTATGAAGAGAGCGCATAGCACCAATCAGACAATGTTCCGGAAGGGCGGTATACCGATGGAAGGGATGCGGGAGTTCCTTGAGACCGGCGTGATCAGCGCCGGCCGAATGCGGGCAGTCGAAGAGAACGCTGCTCTGCTGGGGCTCTCGTCGCTCCGGATGATGGAGAGCGCCGGGCGGGCGCTCGTGGATACTATCCTCACCTACAACCCCTCCCGCGTCCTCATCCTCTGCGGGAAGGGAAACAACGGCGGCGATGGAATGGTGGCAGCCCGCTACCTCCAGCACCTCGACGCGGTCGACGTCGTCTACCCTGACTCTGGTCAGATGACCCCGGAGGCTGCCGTCCAGGCATCGCTTCTTGGGCACTGCCCGGTCGCCCTCCACCCGGTCAGGTGCGCCGCAGACGTCGAACCCCTCCTCCGCGTCTTCGATGAGGCCGATCTCATCGTTGACGCGATGCTCGGGACCGGGGCCTCGGGCGCGGTGCGGGAGCCGCTTGCAACCCTCGTCGCCCTGGCGAACAAAAGCCCCGTGCCGGTCGTCGCTGTCGACATACCTACCCCCGGTATCAGGGCCGCGCGTATCGTATCGTTCCACCGACCCAAGGTGGAGGGCGCGGACGTCGTGGATATCGGCATCCCGCTCGAGGCTGAGGTCTGCACCGGTCCCGGCGATCTTGCGCTCCTCCCGGCAAGGGCGCCCGGGGCCCACAAGGGCGCCGGCGGCGAGGTCCTGGTGGTCGGGGGAGGGCCCTACCAGGGGGCGCCCTACATCGCGGCCATGGGAGCGCTCCGCGCCGGTGCCGATATCGTGCGGATCGCCTCCCCCGCGTACATCCCCATGCCTGACCTGATCTACGAGCGCCTGGAGGGAGACGTGATCACAAACGACCACCTGGAGACGATCCTCGGGCTCGTCGGGCGGGCTGACGTCGTTGTCTGTGGCATGGGGCTTGGGAGAGCGAGCCACGATGTCGTGCTTGCCGTCGCTGAGGCGGCAGAAAAAGCGGTCTTTGACGCCGACGCGCTCGCCCGTCCCCTGCCGGCGGCAAAGGAGACGATCTACACCCCGCACGCGGGCGAGTTCGCCCGGATGACCGGGGCGGAACCGCCGGTGGACCTTGTCCCGCGCGCCAGGAGCGTCAAGGCCGCCGCAACGGCGGGGACCATCCTCCTCAAAGGCCCGGTCGACGTCGTCTCCGACGGGAAGCGGGTCAGGTTCAACCGGACCGGAACCCCCGCCATGACCACCGGGGGGACAGGCGATCTCCTCGCCGGTATGGCCGGGGCGCTCTTCTGCCACCTGCCGGCATTCGAGGCCGCCTGTATCGCCGCATACGCAAACGGCAGGGCCGGTATGCGGGCCGCGGAGGAGCGGGGGTGCGGTATGCTCGCTACAGATATGCTGGACTTCATCCCACGCGAACTCTTCGGCCGTGGAACACCCGGGTAGTCGGCCCGAATACGTCCTCTTTTATCCCCCAAGAGACAGAAGATCTCCTGCGATATACATGAACGAGTCCGGCAAACAGGGCGAGGGCCCGGTCTTCACCCACATCGAGAACGACCGCGCGCAGATGGTGGACATCTCAGCCAAGACCGAGGTCCCCCGGGAAGCGGTTGCGAGCGGCAGAATCTACCTCCGGGGCGAGACGCTCCGGGCCATCAGGGAAGGAACCACGGTCAAAGGCAACGTGCTCGCGACCGCACGGGTGGCGGCCACCCTCGCGGTGAAAGACACGCCGCGCATCATCCCCATGTGCCACCCCATACCGCTTGGAGGCATCACCATCGATTTCGAGGAAGGGGACGGCTACATCGAGGCGACCGCCCGTGTAAAGTCATACGGGAGGACGGGTGTCGAGATGGAAGCGCTCACCGGCGTCTCTGTCGCTCTCCTCACCGTCTGGGATATGGTCAAGTCGGCGGAGAAGGACGAGAACGGTCAGTACCCGGTCACCAGGATCGATGCCGTCCACGTCGTGGAGAAGCGGAAAGGGGTCTAGTGCCAAGTCAACGACGAATTGTCGCAATAGTGCATCGTGTCACGTTATTTTGAAGATTTCGATGCGTGAAATGCAACGACGATGACCTCACGCGAAGTCGCGAAGAGCGCGAAGTTCGGTTGCTGGACGGTAGTAGTCCCCTTCGCGGTCTTCGCGGCTTCGCGTGAGACTCGATCACCCCCTGTGCTGAACACTCACGCGGGAGGTCGCGGAGGCGGCATTGGATTTTTGGTTTTGGATGGCAAAGAGCAGTGGCACGCCTCTATCCGACGTTTGATTGTTGACTCGGCACTAGCCCCTCCTGCAGGCAGACTGACTGGAAGGAATCCTTTATTTGTTCTCTCGTCAACCTGTTAAGAATCACGGGATACGTCCCTGAAAGGAATGTGGCGGAAACGCTGAACCTGAGGTGATTTAAGAATGGCAAAATCGATGTATGCCTACGTTCGTGAGGCATGGAAACGGCCCGACCAGTCCGAGGTGAAAGGTCTCCTCTGGGAGCGCCTCCAGGTGTGGCGGCGCGAGGGAAGTGTCGTGCGCATTGAGCGCCCCACCCGGATTGACCGGGCCCGGTCGCTCGGATACAAGGCCAAACAGGGAATCGTTGTTGCACGTGTCAGGGTCCGTCGCGGCGGCCGGAGGAAGCCCAGGTACTTCCGCGGGCGCAGGACCGCACGCATGGGCATGCGCCGGACGACCCCGGCAAAGAGCCTGCAGCGCATTGCCGAAGAGCGGGCGTCCCGCAAGTTCCCGAACATGGAGGCCCTGAACTCCTACTGGGTCGGTGAAGACGGACGCTATAGGTGGTTTGAGGTTATCCTGGTCGACGGTCATCACCCCTCGATCCGGAGCGACCGCAACCTCGCGTGGCTGGCCGACTCCGCCCACCGGGGCCGGGCAGAGCGCGGCAAGACCTCTGCCGGCATGAAGGGGCGCGGCATGCGGACGCGCGGACGCGGAACCGAGAAGACCCGCCCGAGCATCCGTTCCCATGCAAACCGCGGCAAATAAACACCCCTTTTTTACACACGGTCTATCACGATGAAGATCACCGACGCCAGTGTATGCCCCTATCCCGCCGGCGACTCGACGCTGGCACGGATGGCGCTCGAGGCGGTAGAACTCGGATTCGATAGTCTTGTCGCCCTCGGAGAGGAGGATTCGCAATCCCGCGGGCTTGAGGTTCTCCGGGGCGTCGTGATCAGTGCCGCGTCCCAGAAGGAGGTCATCAGGCAGGTGCGCAAGCCCACGGTCCGGGCTGCCGATGTGGTCTTCGTCAACGCTGGCGACATCTCCTTCAACCGGGCCGTCGTCTCGGTGAAGGAGGTGCACGTCGTCAGGAACATCCATGCCACCCGGAGGAACGCCTTTGATCATGTCGCTGCACGGTCGGCAGCGGACCACGGTACGGCAGTGGACATCTCGCTTGCCCCCATCATCCAGTACCGCGGGAGAAGGCGCCAGAGAGCGCTACAGCGGTACGCGGATATCCTGACACTGCAGCGGCGTTACGGTTTCCCGTTGACGATATCGTCGGGCGCACGCTCGATCCTTGAACAGCGATCGGTTCGTGAGACCCGGGGCCTCTGCGCGCTCTTCGGCATGACGGGGGCAGAAGTGAGTGAGGCCCTCTCGTCCATAGGGCGGCTCGTCGAACCTGCCCGACCGGTGAGGGTGGTCGGATGAAACCAAGACCGCCGGCGATGCGGGAGAAGCGGCGCTACATCCTGGTGCGGATCCTCCCCTATGGGGTGACTCCCGACCAGAAAGATGTGTACCTCTCGGTCATCGAGGCCGCGACTTCCCTCTGGGGCGATGTAGCCGTCGGTCTTGCGCAACCCGCCGTGGTCTTCTGCGGCGAGGGGTATGCCGTGGTCAGGTGCCGGCGGGGGACGGAGAAGGATATCGCCACCGCCCTTGCAACGGTCACCGCGATAGCGGGTGAGCGGGTCGCACTCAGGACGGTTGCCACATCCGGGACCATCCGTGCACTGCGGCGCCGGATACGACCGATCCGGCCTCTCCCGGAGACCGGGGAAGTGACGATCGGGGGAGACTATTTTGTGGTGTACCGCTATCCCCGTCAAAAGGTTGATTTGGTTGAAAAAGGTATTATGCATCAGAAGTCATTGTTTTTCACTGAAACCGATTTGGAGGAACGATAATGCAACCACAATATCAGATGGGTTATGACCGGGCGATCACCGTATTCAGCCCGGACGGTAGGCTCTACCAGGTTGAGTATGCCAGAGAAGCGGTAAAACGGGGCACAACGGCCGTCGGCCTCAAGTGCAGCGAAGGCGTCGTGCTGATTGTCGATAAACGCGTGACATCCCGGCTCCTCGAACCGGTATCAATCGAGAAGATCTTCAAGATCGATATGCATATCGGCGTGGCATCCTCCGGCCTCGTCGGGGATGCGCGGGCTCTCGTGGACAGGGCGCGGGTCGAGTCGCAGATCAACCGGGTCTCCTACAATGAACCGATCAACGTCGAGATCCTGGCCAAGAAACTCTGTGACCATATGCAGACCTACACCCAGTTCGGCGGTGCACGCCCGTACGGGACCGCTCTCCTGATCGCAGGGGTCAGCGACGGGGAGGCCCGTCTGTTTGAGACCGATCCGAGCGGGACGCTGCTTGAGTACAAGGCGACCGGGATCGGCACAGGCCGGCCTGCCGTCATGAAGGTCTTCGAGGAAGAGTACCAGGAGGAGGCAGACTTCGCCGGCGCCATCAAACTCGGTATCAAGGCTCTCCACGCCGCCACGGAAGGCAAGTTGGACGTGAGCGCCATCGAGATCGGTGTTGTTTCCATCAAGGACGGAGAGTTTCGGAAACTGGAGAAGGACGAAGTGAAGGTCTACATTGACCAGTACGAAGAGTGAGTGTTATCAGTCATGATACCCCTGGATCAGGCAGTTGTAGCGCGGCTTGAGAGTCACGGAGAACGGTTCGAGGTGCTTGTCGACCCTGACCTGGCTATGCGGATCCGGCAGGGGGAGGAGATCGACCTGGAGGAGGTAGTTGCAGCCGATTTCGTCTTCTCAAACGCCGCACATGGTGAGCGGGCCCCTGACGAGGCCCTCATGAAGGTCTTTAAGACGACCGAGTTTGAACCGGCCGCGCTCCGGATCATCAAACGAGGTGAGATCCAGCTCACCGCCGACCAGCGTCGCCAGCGTATTGCAGAGAGACGGAACCAGGTCATCACGTTCATATCAAGGAACGCCATCAACCCCCAGTCCGGTTTCCCTCACCCCCCGCAACGGATCGAGCTTGCCATGGAAGAGGCGAGGGTGAATATCGATCCCTTCAAGTCTGTTGAGGAGCAGGTCAAAGAGACGGTCAAGGCACTGCGCCCTCTTCTCCCTATCCGTTTCGAGGAGATCCGCATCGCCGTGAGGATCCCGGCCGACTACGCTCCCCGGGCGTACGGGGAGCTCCAGGCGGCGGTGACGATCGAGCAGAACGAGTGGCAGAAGGATGGTTCCTGGATTGCCGTCGTCAGGATTCCGGCAGGCATTCAGGAAGAGTTCTATGACCTGGTGAACAAGATATCCCGGGGAAACGCGGAGACCAGGATTCTCGAACGCAAGTCGTGAGTAACTATAATAAGCGATAGCACAAAAATTAGAGGACAGACAAGAGGTACGCGAAATGGCAAGTCGCAAACAGAGTGCCAAGGGCAGGGTAGTTGGAAGTGCCGGGCGTTTCGGCCCGAGATATGGCCGGTTTATCCGGAAAAGGGTGAACCAGATCGAGAAGATTTCCCGTGCGCGTCATGCCTGCCCCCGCTGTGATCAGGCATCGGTCCGGCGTGAGGGGACTGGAATCTGGGTGTGCCGCAAGTGCGGGTTTAAGTTTGCGGGTGGCACCTACGTACCGGAGACTCCGGCGATGCGCATTGCTTCAAGGAGCATCGAGCGCTCGCTGCAGAAGGAGGGCTAACCGGTCGTGGCTGCCTACAAGTGTGCCCGTTGTAAACAGAAAGTGGAGATCGATATCAACATACGCTGTCCCTACTGTGGACACCGTATCCTCTTCAAGGAACGTGGAGCCGGAATAAAAGACCTGAAGGCTCGATGACGGTCGTCACGACGTCGCGTAAACCGCTCCCTGAGGTGCGGTCCCTGGCGCGCGACCTGGCGTTCGCGATCGGCGGGGGGTATGTCACCCGTGGTAAGGCAGGCATGGGTGAACTCCTCTCCCTTGACCGGTCGGTTGTGATCGTCTCCAGGTCAGGTTCCTATTTTTGCATTCAGGTCTTTTCTGGTGATAAACCTCCGGTGGACATCACCGTCAGGTCGTTCGTCGTCGAAGAGCGGGCGGGAGCGATCTCCCGCGGGCTTTTCACGTCGGACAGTTCGGTCTACGAGGCTCTCAAAGGCCGTATCGATGCCGTGTTTGCCGGTGAAGACCTCCCCGGACACCGGATCGTCTTTGACGGGACGCAACGGAAGCGCTACACCCTGGAGGTGGCCCCCTGACCCATACCGCGGCGTTCCGGTTCATTGCCGACGACGCCCGAGCCCTCTACCTCTCCGTCTGCCAGGAGATGGACGATATTGGAGAGAGGTCGTCGGTCCGCGTAAGGCTTGCGGGCGACGATACGCTCGTCCTCGAGGTGACTGCTACCGATATACCGGCTCTCCGGGCGGCCCTCAACACCTGGCTCCGGCTGATCAACATAGCGGTTGAGGTGCGGGAGATAGCCGCACCTCCAGTGCTCCAGAACAGCGATTAATACCGCGCACTCATGCGGAAGTGCGCGAAGGGTGGTGGATGGGCGTTGCAGTTTTCGTCGCGCACTTCCGCATGAGGCAACAGGTGTGGGTGAACTATCAGATGCACTTGGTCCGCCGCGCTGATCCCGATAGATCGGGTCCGGACGTGACCGGGCTCTTTATGAGTTTGCCGCCCCAACCATGTAGAGAAAGGGCTGGGAGCCTTCGCGTCTCCTGGTCCGCCACCCAAAATATTGTTACAGGGGCCAGTCCCATTTCAGGAGGGTTAATGAATATGGAAAATATCCCACCAAGAGTACAGAACCAGCTGGCGATGCTCCAGCAGATGCAGCAACAGCTGCAGACCGTGGTCTCACAGAAAGCACAGTACGAGCTCTCGATCCGCGAAGCCAGGCGGGCTGTCGAGGACCTGGGCGACGTCGCTGAGGATGCAGCGGTCTTCATGAACGTCGGCAGCGTCATGATGCAGAAGAGCAAAGAGCAGGTGCTTACATCCTTGAACGAACGCATCGAGACGCTCGAACTCCGGGTTAAGTCGCTCGAGAAACAGGAGAAGGCCCTGCAGGGCAGGTTCGAGCAGTTGTCCACCCAGATCAGGGGTGCACTGGAAGGAAAGCAGCAGCCTCCCGGCACCACCTGAACCGCATAAACTTCTTTCTCCGGGTTTGAGGATACGGGGGAGCGGAGCGGTTGGTAGTGCCCATGGATACACTTGGTGATCTATTTTAGGGAGCCTGATCGAATTTAATTGCGCAATAAAACGCACCTGAAACCCGTATAAGGCATAGCGAGAGGCCACATCAAAACAGCCTTTCTCGCGGCTCGCCGACGTAGTGGTGGAGATAATCGCCACGGGGAAGAGAGTCCCATACGCGCTAACGTTCGGTATGGAATTCGTGAGGATACCGCTTAATCCGGTCAAAGAGGGGAGGCGGGGTACTATTGGAGCATTTCACCTTAATTTTCCATGCAGACATCCCCAGTTTGGCGACAAGGAGGCTCCCCTGCTCTGGTGCATCGTGCCCCGGGTCCGGCTTCTGCGGGGAGGGGGCTTGCCCCCTCCCCTGCCCCTACCCCCAGGGCGATTCCCACCACGGTCCCCCGCCCGGGGAGCCTGGGGAATAGGTTGATTTCCTGCGTACAGCCGCTCGCTCTGCCCCACGAATTCTCCCGCGCGGCTTTCCGCGAGAGGCTGGTGTTCCGCACCAGAACCCGTAAAATAAGATGAAACGGCCTACTATTGGTTAGTCTGCGGTCAATTGCCCTCCTCCACTGTCAGGGCGCACGTCCCCGGGCCCCACCTGGGCAGGGTTTTCCCCCAGGTATCGCAACGCTACTGCCCCCGCCCCCGGGGGCGGGGGAGGAGCGCGGAGCGCGGAGCGCGGGCGGGGTGGGGGTTTCGCGGTACCGCCGCCTGCGGGGAGGGGGCGAGCCCCCTCCCCGGTCCCCCCCCTTGGGGTGATAGTCACCACGGTCCACTGCCCGGGTGAGCCGGGGGATACTCAGCGTTTACC
>Ga0265294_10006544_pt1 | contig 13979 bp, 12 predicted proteins | sample MunlanPumphouse3_FD_192504 | JGI IMG/M metagenome (GOLD analysis project Ga0265294, IMG submission 192504) | Groundwater microbial communities from a municipal landfill in Southern Ontario, Canada - Pumphouse #3 | ecosystem: Environmental > Aquatic > Deep subsurface > Groundwater | place... | reverse complement strand
CATGGAGGATATTAGGGAAGAGGACGGCAGGCTGGTCAGGCGGTTCGTCGGTTTTAACGAGTCGTTCAGGCGCATCGTGCGGGGAGAGCAGCGACTATACACAAAAGACCTCAGACTGCACCCCGAAGACTACCAGAAGGAACTGGCCCTCTACCGGAAGGCCGGGAAGGTCTGGATATCCTATGGCATTCCGTTCATCATACCAATCACGGCGGGATTCCTGGTCGCACTATTCATGGGAGATATCCTCTTTGTCATCATGAAGGCTCTAGCAGGAATGTGAACCAATATGGAGATACAATTTATAGATGGACTGGCGCCTGTCGTTGTACAGGACAAACAAACTCGTGAGGTCCTGATGCTCGCGTACGCAAACGCCGAGGCACTGGACCTCACCCGGACCACGGGATACGCGCATTACTACAGTAGAAGCAGGCGGCAACTCTGGAAGAAAGGCGAAGAGAGCGGGCATTTCCAGCGGGTCTGCCGGGTGCTTGTCGACTGCGATGCGGATGCAGTCCTCTATGAGGTAGAACAGGTCGGTGCTGCATGCCATACCGGCCATACTTCGTGCTTCTACCGAACGATCGAAGGGGAGGAGACCGCCGGAATCGTCTTTGATCCGGAGAAGGTATACGCTAATAAGGGTGAATGACCTCATTACTATGGTGATTTTTTATGAAAATTGTACCCGATACCAGCGTCGTGATAGACGGGCGCATAACATCGATGATAAAAACGGGAGAATATAAGGGCGCAACAATAATCATACCGGAAGCCGTCGTCGCCGAACTGGAGGCCCAGGCAAATCAGGGAAGGGAGATAGGGTTTTCCGGTCTGACCGAGCTCCAGGAGCTCTTCCGGATGTCGGAGGATGCAATCATTGAGCTCCAATATTCAGGAGAGCGCCCGAGCCTTGACCAGGTGAAACTCTCGAGCGGAGGCGAGATCGACGCCCTGATCAGGAATGTCGCCCTTCTCCATGACGCCCGGTTCATCACAAGCGACCTTGTGCAGGCAGAGGTGGCAAAGGCAAAGGGGCTTGACGTCACCTACATGCGACCACAGATCGGGGATTTCTCGCCGCTCTCGATCGACCAGTACTTCGACGAGGAGACGGTCGCGGTCACGCTCAAGGAGCGGGTCCCACCGGTGGCCAGGATCGGGAAACTCCGTGACACCCGCCTGGTCACCCTCCGCGATGCGCCGATGAACGAGTACGAGCTCCGGTCCATGGCTCAGGAACTTCTTGAGCGGGCAAAACGCGATCCAGACGGCTTTATCGAGCTCGAAAAGCGGGGGATCACGGTCGTCCAGATCGGATCGCTCCGGATTTCGATCGCCCGGCGACCGTTCTCGGACGGGATGGAGATCACGGCAGTACGACCGCTCGTGGACCTCTCGCTCGACGATTACGACATGGCACCGGAGATCAAGAAGCGGATCCTCGGGAACCGCCGCGGGGTCCTGATTGCAGGGCCCCCGGGAGCGGGGAAGACCACGCTCGCCCAGAGCCTTGCAACGTTCCTTGCCGACCACGACTTCATCGTCAAGACAATGGAGGCGCCGCGGGACCTGCAGGTGCCCGACCACATCACCCAGTACACGGCACTCGAGGGCAGCATGGCGAACACTGCCGAAGCCCTCCTGCTCGTCCGGCCTGATTATGTCATCTTCGATGAGATCCGGAAGAGCGAGGACTTCGGCATCTACGCCGACATGCGCCTTGCCGGGATGGGCATGGTCGGGGTGGTGCATGCCATGGAGGTGCACGATTGCCTCCAGCGATTCTGCGACCGCGTGGGCTACAGTGTCCTGCCGCAGATCATCAACACCATCATCTATGTCGCGGAAGGCGAGATCACGAAGATCTACGACCTTGAACTGACGATCAAGACGCCGGAGGGGATGCCCGGGGACACCCACATCCGCCCGGTGATCGTCGTCTACGAGCATTCCCGGCGGGAGCCCGAGATGGAGATCTTCCGCTACGAGGGAGAGACTCTGGTGATGCCGATCGCACGGCCGGAGATTGAGGCACCCCCCGTTGTTACGGAGGCACCGACCATCGCACCGGCAACGAAACCCGAGGAGAACGTCTCCTGGAAGGTCGCCGAGAAGGAAGTTCAGCGCGAGATCGGGCGGTATACGGCCGGCCCGGTCGAGGTCCGGATCATCAGCGACAACAAAGCCGTCGTCTACATCGATGACAAGGACGTCCCGGCAGCGATCGGAAAGGGCGGGAAGAACGTCTCCGCGATCGTGAACAAACTCGGTATCGGGATCGACATCAGGCCGAGGAGCGAGCTTGAGGCGCAACGGCCCGTCGAGGAGGAGATGCAGCTCGCTGGCGGCATCAAGATCCGGCTCGACAGGAAACAGCTGACGATCGTCTCTCAGGAGAACAGAGGCAAGATCGTCGATGTCTTTGCCGGAAAAGAGTATCTCTTCACGGCTACGGTGAACGAGGAGGGGGATATCCTCCTCGCCAAGAACAGCACCATCGCCCAGGAGATGATCAAGCGCTACAATGAGGGCGAGACGATCCGGCTGCGTCCGGTATAACGCAGGGCGGGAAAGATGACGAAACCAGTATCTGGAGGCATAGAGTGAGCGGACTGGACATGCGAAACAACGAACGGGAGTGTGTCGCCCGGTGGGAGCACGCGTTCGAGGCTGATCCGGCAGAGAAGGAGAAGTATTACCTGACCGTGGCGTTCCCCTACCCAAGCGGGGCGATGCACGTCGGGCACGGACGGACCTATATCGTCCCGGACGTCATCGCCCGATACCAGCGGATGAAGGGGAGACAGGTCCTCTTCCCGATGGCGTTTCATGTCACCGGCACCCCGGTCATCGGGATATCGAAACGGATCGCAAACGGTGATGTGCAGACGATCGGGTTGTACCGTGACCTTTATCGGGTGCCGCAGGACATCCTCGACCGGTTCATCAATCCGATGGAGATCGTCCGGTACTTCTCGGAGGAGTACCAGAGGGTGATGCAGAAGTGCGGGCTCTCGATCGACTGGCGGCGCCGGTTCATCACCGTCGACCCCCAGTACAGCAAGTTCATCGAGTGGCAATACGCGCACCTGCATGAGGACGGACACGTCGTCAAGGGAGCCCACCCGGTCAAGTACTGTCCCCAGTGCGAGAACCCTGTCGGTGACCACGACCTGCTCGAGGGCGACAGATCCGAGATCATCCGGTTCACCCTGGTGGTCTTCCAGTGGGGCAGTGCAAAGGTCCCGTGCGCCACGCTCCGGCCCGAGACGGTCTACGGTGTGACGAACCTCTGGGTGAACCCGGACGTCACCTACGTCCGGACGATGGTGGACGGTGAGGAGTGGATCCTGAGCCAGGAGGCAGCAGGGAAACTGAACCTCCAGGACCATACCGTCACCGTGACCGAGGAGATCCCCGGGATCGCACTCATCGACCAGACGGTCTCTCACCCCCTCTCCGGCGAGGTCTCCGTCCTCCCGGCAACGTTCGTGGACCCGGAGATGGGAACCGGGATCGTCATGAGCGTTCCCGCTCACGCACCCTTCGATTACATCGCACTCCGCGACCTGCAACAGCAGGGGAAGTACACGTCCATCCGGCCGGTCCCGCTCATCTCCGTTGAGGGGTATGGCGAGATCCCGGCGAAGGACGCGGTCGAGCGGGCCGGTATCCGCGATCAGAACGACCCCGGGATGGAGGCGCTTACCCAGGAGGTCTACAACGCCGAGTTCTCCCGTGGGAAGGTCTTTGAGAAGTACGGCGGAAAGCCCGTCCGCGAGGCCCGGGACGATGTGGCGGCGCTGATGATGGAGCGTTACGGCTCCATCCCGATGTACGAGTTCGACAACCGCCAGGTGATCTGCCGGTGCGGAGGCAGGGTCTACGTGAAGATCCTCCACGACCAGTGGTTCCTGGAGTACAGCGACCCGTGCTGGAAGGAACAGGTGAAGACCCAGCTCGAGCGGATGGCGCTCGTCCCGCCCGAGGTCAGGACCGAGTTCGACCGGACGGTCGATTGGCTGAAGGACTGGGCCTGCACCCGGCGGGTGGGGCTCGGCACAAAACTCCCCTGGGACCCGACCTGGATCATCGAGCCGCTCTCCGACTCGACGATCTACATGGCCTACTACACGATCGCTCACCGACTGAAGGCCATTCCGGCGGAGAACCTGACACCGGAGGTCTTCGAGTACATCTTCTTCGGGGAAGGGAACCCCGAGACCGTTGACCGGGAGACGCTTGACCGGCTCAGGAACGAGTTCCTCTACTGGTATCCCTACGACTACCGGTTCTCGGCAAAGGACCTGATCTCAAACCACCTCACGTTCCAGCTCTTCCACCACCGGGCTGTCTTCCCGCAGGAGCTGCAGCCGCAGGGCATGGTGGTCTTCGGCATGGGCCTCCTGAACGGAGCGAAGATGTCCTCGAGCAAGGGCAACGTCTTCCTGCTCGAAGACGCCGTGGAGGAGTTCGGCGCCGATACGGTTCGGATGTTCCTTGTCGGGAGCGCAGAGCCGTGGCAGGACTTTGACTGGAGGAACGAGCTTGTCTCGTCGACGAAGAAGCAGATCGAGCGGTTCTGGAACACGGTCGATGAGGCAAAGGAGGCCGAAGGCACCTCCGGTATCGACACCTGGCTCGCGAGCAGGCTCCAGCACCGCATCGAGAGCGTCACCGCGGCACTCGATTCGTTCCAGACCCGGCAGGCGTTGCAGGAGGCGTTCTTCGGGGTGGAGGCCGACCTGAAGTGGTATCGGCGCCGCCTCCCTGAGGGAGCAAGCGGGGGGGCCGTGATGCGGGACCTCTGCCGCGCCTGGGTGCGGCTGCTTGCCCCCATCATCCCCTTCACCTGTGAGGCACTCTGGAACGATATCGGCGAGGAGGGCATGGTCTCCTTCGCCCCCTGGCCGACGGTCGAGAGGGCCCGGATCAGCCCGGAGGTCGAACTTGCTGAGGAACTCCTTGCAAGGACAGTCGAGGATATCGAGTCGATTGTGAAACTCATCCCGATCGAGCCGAAGGGCATCAGTCTCTTCGTCGCCCCGGCCTGGAAGCAGGAGGCGTTCCGGATCGTCGCTGCCTCGACCGACAAGACGAGGGTGATGCGGGAGATCATGCAGAACGAGGGGATGCGGAAGCGCGGCCGCGAGGCAACGGACGCCACAAAGCAGATCACCAAACTTGTCCTGAAACTCCCGCCCGAACTCGTAAAGCAACTCGTGGCCTCGTCCCTTGACGAACAGGCAGTCCTCGAAGGCGCACGGCAGTTCCTGGAGCACGAGTTCGGTGTCCCGGTGACGGTCCAGAACGCCGAGGCGAGCACGCACGCAAAGGCGTCAGGCGCCCTGCCGTTCAAGCCGGCGATCGTGATCGAATAGGACACTCACTTTTTTTATGTTTGTTTTTTGAGCACGGTTCCTTAAGCATCCATTCCCCATGTCCCTCGTATCTCCATGGAGAGTCGGCGGTGGAGCCGGGGCAGAGGATCTGGTATGCAATAAGGATGAAGGCCACTGTCCGTCGCATGCCTCTTGAACAATCAAAGCGAGGGAAAAACCTGGTACGGTGGACCGTGGGGGTATCGCCATCGGAGGTGGAGCCGACGGGGAGGGGGGTTGCCCCCCTCCCCTGTCTCCGACACCCATCTCTGGTGCTTCGGATCGGATTGAGAGACCGTTCCCTTCGCCCCCCACCCTTCGCGGCCTCCGGCCTCCTTCCCCGCCCCTCTGGGGTGGGGGCAGTGCGTGGCGATAGCCGATGGAAAGCCGTGCATGGGTTTGTGTACCCCGCCAGAGAACTGAGGCGGGAGATGACCTGCGTACAAGTGACAAGCAACGACATCAGAACGGCAGGAGCACCCCACCTCACTGCACCGAAAATCAGAATAAAGAACGCGGATTTACAGCCCGCAAAAAAGAAGCGATACCGGACCGAAGAGAAAGATCCGGTTATTCGCTTTCCTTCACGGCTTTTTGCGCCTTCTTCGCCCGTTCTTTTGCCGTGTACCCGGTCACCTGCAGGAGGTAGTTCCGGAACCGGCGGTTGGTATCGATGATCGTCTCATCATCGGTATCCTTGTCCGCCTCGGTATCGACGATCATCGTCTTGCCCGTTACACCGGGCCAGACCTCAAGGCGCCGGAGTGCTCCGTAGGTGATCGTGTAGTGGCCGTCGCCCGATGCCGCGGGTTCGGTCCCGAACTGGTCGCGAAGACCCTGAACCATGGATTCTGCAAGAGATTTCGTGTATCCGCGCTTGATCTGGTATTCCTGCATAATATTTTTAAGGGACAGCCAACTATGTTAATCTAATCCGAGATTATGTGGTTGGTTCCATGGAAGATATAAAGGTTATATCCAGAGCACTCGCCGGCGCCGAAAAAACGGTGTTGATCGGGTTCCCCGGCAGTGGGCTCGTCGGGAGTATCGCCCTGCAGTACCTCGTCGAGCAGATGGAGTTCGGGCAGATCGGGACGATCACCAGCAAATACTTTCCGCCGGTCGCTCTTATGACAAAGGGCGTGATCAACGCTCCCGTACGCCTCTACGAGAAGGACAACCTCGTTGCTATCATCTCCGACGTCCCCATCCACCCCACGATCTGTTACGAGGTAGCAAACGGCATCATGGACTGGCTCGCCCAGTTCGATATCAGGGAGATCGCCACGATTGCAGGCATCATCACGAACGAACCGGAGAAGAGGGTCTTTGGCGTTGCGACAACACGCGAGGTCCTCCAGCGTCTTGAGGAAGAGACGATCATCCTCCCGATGGGGAGCCTCTCCGGCATCGCAGCAAGCATCCTGACGGAGTGCAAGACCCGGGGCATCCCGGGGATCGGGCTCCTCGGGGAGACCGTGAACACCCCTGACCCGCGGTCCTCTGCGGCCACGATTGAGATCCTGAACAAGATCTACAAGATCAACCTGGACGTCAATCCGCTGCTCGAACAGGCAGTGGAGATCGAAGAGGCGATGGCCCAGATCTCCGAGCAGGTGCAGAAGACCGAGACCGCCCCCAGAAGAGAGCAGCTGCCGATGTACGGGTGATTGGCCATGAAGTACGCAGCATTAACAGGAATATCACCGGCAGTCATCGCTGAACTTCAGAACGGCAGGGCCCGCACCCTCGAGTTGAACAGCGCTCACAACATCATCACGCTGACCGAGGCCGCCCCCGGGGAGTGTGTCTTCATAACCTCGATCAGCGAGGAAGACCTCTCGCCCGGAGATGCAGGGATCATGGCCGACCTCCTCGTCCTCAATATCGGCATGAGGCGGATCGACTTCGCCGGCCCGTTCTTCTCCGAGGAATTAGAGCGGATGTCAGCCCGGATCAAGGTCCAGTTCCGGGGAACGACCATCGCCCGCGACGTGGAAGGACGGAAGTGGGGAGACCCAACCAAAGTCGAGATCGTCAGGGCGGCGTGTTACCGGGCCGGCTGATACGTTTTCTTTTTTTTAGTCCGGGCGCCTGGCCCCTCAAAGGGTTAATATCCCGAGACGACCAAAATGTATAGGAATGCTAAAGGGGTCTGTGGCTTAGCCAGGACATAGCGCCGGGCTTCTAACCCGGACGTCGGGGGTTCGAATCCCCCCAGGCCCGCTCCACCTCTTCTCGCACCGCTCAAGCAACAGTTTAAAATACAGGGGGATGCCCAATGGCTGCTCGTGAAACGGGGCCCCATCTCCACCGGGACGGCGACGGCCTGCGCGATTCTCATAGCCACAGTGATGATGACCGTCGTAGCCGCAACCCTCCCGGTGCCGGGGGAGGGGACCGCAGGACCGGCCCGGGCGCTCCTCTCCGACGATCCCCCGGCGGAGACCGTTGCCGCGTATGACGGTGTCCCGGTGATACGCATACCCGCAAAAGAGAGCATAATCGACTGGACGGGATGCCGGGTCTACCTCACCGACCCGGACGGAGTGCTCCATAACGTTGAGATTGCAGTCCTCGCGAACACGACCCCCGCCGGCGGCAGGGACGTATACATCTTCCGCCTCCCCGTGGACGACCCCGCCGCATCGGGCTACTGGATCACGGATGTGCCGGAGATGGTCTTTACCTGCGACCGCCATCCCGGTGTCCACCCGTTCTCGCCCGCCGGGGAGTGGCGGGTGGTCGTCTACGACCACACCTCGATGCAGAACAGGGTTGACCGGGTTGTCCGGATCAACGGACCTGGGTCCCCGGGCTGACCGGCCGAAGGGGGACGAGGAGGGAGGCTTCGTCGCCAGCGGCGAGGATCATCCCCCTGCTCTCGACGCCGAATATCTTTGCTGGAGCAAGGTTTGCTATCAGCGCCACGTCTTTCCCCACCAGTTCGTCGGGGGAGTAGAACTGCGCAATCCCGCTGACCACCTGGCGTCTCTCGCCGCCCAGGTCGACGACGAGTTTGTAGAGTTTCTTCGAGCCCTTGATCGGCTCGGCCGAGACGACCTTCGCCGTCCGGATATCGAGTTTCCCGAACTCCTCGATGGAGACAGTGCTCTTCTTCGGTTTTGCGGCCGCATCAGCCTCCTCGACCCGGACGCTGAGGACCTTCTCGAGTTCTTTGACCTGAGCCTCCTCGATCTTCGCGAAGAGGGGGACGGGCTTTGCAAGCACCCGTGCCCCCACCGGCGTTGTGGCATCGGCTATGGGGTGGCTCGCGATATCGTCTTCGTAGCCGAGCATCGTCCAGGCCCGCTGCATCGCATCAGGCATCAGGGGCTCAAACGTCAGGGCGAGTGCTTTCACGATCTGCAGGCAGTCGGCGATCACCTGCTCTGCCGCCGCCCGGTCCTCCTTGATCAACTTCCAGGGGGCATTGTTCTGGATGTAGGCGTTCCCGAACGACGCCAGTGCCATCATCGAGTCGACGGCGCTCTTGAAGTCGTAATCCCGCATCAGACCGCTGACCACGGAGAGCGACCGCTCGATCTCTTCGAGGACAGCCGGCCGGGGGGCAAGGTCGGGCACGCCCGAGAACTCCTTCTCAGCGAAGTACATCGTCCGGTAGATGAAGTTCCCGAGCGTCCCGACGATCTCGCTGTTCACCCGCTCGGCGTAGACCTTCCAGGAGAAGTCAAGTTCCCGGGTGTGGTTGGTGTAGGAGAGGAGGTAGTAGCGGAGGTAGTCCGCCGGGAGCCCCTTGTCCAGGTAGTCGTCGTTCGTCCAGACGACGTACCCCCGGGACTTCGAGAACTTCTTCCCCTCGATCGTGACCATGCCGCTTGCGACCACCGCGTGCGGGAGGCCGAAGCCTGCACCTTTGAGGAGCGCCGGCCAGAAGATACAGTGGTGGTAAACGATGTCTCCCCCGATGAAATGCATGACCTGAGTGTCGTCGCCGCACCAGTACTCCTTCCAGTCGGCCCCTGCAGCCTCTGCCCACTCCTTCGTGAACGACATATACCCGATAGGTGCGTCGACCCAGACGTAGACGACGAGGTCGTCACGGCCCGGGAACTTCACACCCCAGTCCAGCGTCCGGGTGATGCACCAGTCGTGCAGGTTCTCCTTCACCCACCCAAGGGCGTAGTTCCGGGCGGTGGCCGTGCCTTTGAGGTTCGGGAGGTAATCGAGGAGGAACTCCCGGAACGCCGAGAGCCGGAAGAAGTAGTGCTCCTGCTCCCGGTACTCCGCCTTCTCACCGCAAACCTTGCAGACCGCATTCTTGATCTCGCCGGGCTCAAGGTGCTGCCCGCACCCCTGATCGCACTCGTCGCCCCGGGCGATGGCTCCACAGTGGGGGCAGACCCCCTCCACGTAGCGGTCCGGGAGGAACCGCTCGCAATTCGGGCAGTAACTCTGGCTGATGGTCTTTGAGTAGACGTAGCCGTTCTCGATGAGCCGCTCGACGATCGATCGGGTGGTCTCGTGGTTCATGGGGTCGTCGGTCATCCCGAACCGGTCGAAGACGACCCCCATCTTCTGGAACGTATTGTAGAAGTGTTCGTGATAGCGCTCCGAGAGGGCGCGGGGGGTCGAACCCTCGTGCTCGGCGCTGATCACGATCGGCGTCCCATGATTGTCGGAACCGCATATGAAGACAACCTCCTCCCCGGACCGGCGCATATACCGCACATAAAAGTCCGCCGGCACGTAGGTCCGCAGGTGCCCGATATGGCAGGGACCGTTCGTGTACGGGAGTCCGCACGTTACCAGCAACGGCTTACCACTCATCCTTATCTACTCTGGTTGCGATGCTAATAAAGATATTAGAGCATGGCGCGACAGATCACGATACCGGTCCGGTCCTTCGGCTCCGAGGTCGGAACACCCACGGTTCAGGAGATCGCAGAGTGGCTGAAAGGGAAACGGGGAGAGGAGGCAGACCTCACCACCTATCGGCTCGACCGGTCGCTCGACGGACAGGAAGGGGTGGCGGTACCGGCCGCCGGGGGCCTCTTCTACGGCGAGCGGTTGAGCGGAGCCTTCCTTGGCATGGAGGGGGGGGTGCTCGTCGACGAGCCGGGTATCGACCCGTCTCGCGTGGCCGCGGATGTACGCTCTGTCCTGGCGAAGCGCAAGGATGCCTGGTTCTCCCTCCCCGCCCCTCACATGCTCGAATTTCGAGATGCCTACATCGGCGATGAGGAGGAGTTCAAGGAGACAATAGCGGCCGCGTATGTCCGGCTCGCACGGGAGATGCGCGACCTCGGCGTGAAGGGGCACATTCTGGTCGCGGATCAGGCGGACCCGATCGAGCTTGAGGTGCTTGCCAGCCGGAAGATTCTCTTCTTCCCCCGGAACACGACGACGTTTGACCGGGAACTCCTGCTCGAGTATCAGGATACCCTGATCCTCCCGGCAAACGACCTCAAGCGGGCCCCGGACCTGATGGAGCGGTTCCGCGTCAGGAAACTCATCCTGCTCGATGCGGGGGCAGAGGACCTTGCGGCCGTGGCCGCATTCGCCGACCCGGATATGCTCGAGGTCGGCGGCTACTGTGAGGAAGGCTGCCCGGAGTACTGGAGAGAACTGGTCGAGCGGGCGGTCATTCCTCGATAGATTCCGCTACTTCCGCGAGGCGGCGGTAGTGGCGGTTCCGCTTTATGAGCCAGAAGAGGAGCCGATCGAGGAGGGTGAAAGAGAACGTTCCCCCGGCCGCGTGGGGATGGCCGCCGCCGGAGAACTCCCGGGCGATGAGGTGGCTGACCGGGGGGACGGAGCGGATGGAGATACGACCATTTTTCGAGACGACCACCTCGATATCGGTGCCGAGTTCGTCGCGGATAGTGTGAGCGGTCTCACTCGGGTAGCCGTAAAGCGGAGCGAACGCGATCCGGTAGCGGCCGTCCGCGATGATGGTGGTGTGCCGGAGGCTCATCCCGATATCTCGCTCCATCTCCTGGACGATCCGTTCGTACTCGCCCTCGATCTTCGCGTCGATGATGACGCCGCGGACGAGGTTGTCGCGGACGTACTCTCGGAACCCCTTCTGCATCACCACCTGGCCGAGCATCTTTGACCGGGGGTCCTGGTGTCTCCAGAGGTCGTAGTCGCAGACGACCCGCGCGATCTCCCCTGCCACCTCGTCGCCGGGGGCGAGGTCGCGAGCGACGACCCCGGTGGCGCAGGTGGAAACGTCGATATGGAGGAGGCTCGTCTTCGCATCAACGGCGCGGCTCTCCTCGTCCTTCCAGCGGTGGTGGTCGCGCCACTCGATCCGCCACCCGTTGGACCGGGCTTTGGCGAGCCGCTGCTCGATGCCCTTCTGGTAGCCGACGTCCGATATGCTGAGCAGGTCACCCCGCCCCGGAGAGCCGGCCACGGCGTCGAGGTTCCCGAGAAACTTGCCGACAGAAGACCAGATCGTGAAGACCTCACCATATACCCGCCGATGAATGGCGTCGCTCCCGACGGCGTCGAGGTCATTGTGGGTGAGGTGCACGACGGCCTCGGTCCTCCGGGAGAGCGCCTGCATCAGGTTCGCGCCCCGGGTATTCATCTTCTGATCACTCCGGCCCATTACCCACTCTTCGTCGGGGAACCAGATAAACAGGCGGCTTTGCACCGCCGTCATCCCACCTCCGGTGCAGGAGGCAGCCACCCCCCTGAAACACAGAATTTATTAAGAACAACAGACAACATTGTAAGGCAGAAGCCCCTGTAGCTCAGACTGGGAGAGCGCCAGACTGAAGATCTGGTTGTCCCCGGTTCAAATCCGGGCGGGGGCACTTCGAGCAACTTTTCTGACGCCTTTGCTTCAACGGATAATTAGGGGCGTCTGGAGAAGGCCTTGCGAGGATATTCTGCAGAGCGCACCTGACGAGAGAGAAGATAGCGCCTTCGTGGCTCAGCCGGTAGAGCGCGTCCTTGGTAAGGACGAGGTCGCGGGTTCAATTCCCGCCGAAGGCTTCCATTTCTCGGCCCGGCAGAGGGGGTGCCATAGGGCTCACCCCCATCTACCCTAACCGTAGAGGGAGTCCGATGCGCGTCAAGTTCTGTGGAACAGCCAGTCTTGCGGATATGCAGGTTGCAATCGATGCAGGCTGCGATGCCGTGGGCTTCATCATGGGCGTGACCCATCAGAGCAGCGATTTTGTAACGCCGACAGAAGCCGCGAAGATGGTCAGGTGCCTCCCACCGTTCATCGAGCCGGTCGCAGTCACCCACCTGCAGGAGACGGACGACCTCATCATACTGGCGAGAGACTCGCGCTGCACGACGCTGCAGATCCAGGACACCGTCGAACCATCCGGGATAGATACCATTCGTGACGCTCTCCCATATCTGAAGATCGTGAAAGCCATCCATGTGATGGATGAGTCGGCTATAGCGACAGCAAAGCGCTACGAGCCTTATGCAGACGCACTCATCCTCGATACGAGGACAGCGGAGAAGATCGGGGGGACGGGGATCCCTCACGACTGGAATATCAGTGCAACAATCGTGGCAAACTCAGCCATTCCCGTAATCCTCGCAGGAGGGCTCACGCCGGAGAACGTAGCATCGGCGATACGAAAAGTCCGCCCGTACGGGGTCGACGTGCATACCGGCGTCAAGAAAGATGGCGTCCGCAACCTGGAGAGAACCCGGGCTTTTGCCTGCGAGGCAAGGAAAGCCGGGTTCAGATATTGCGGCGGCCATACCATCGTGTGAACCCCGGAGCAGGGGATGCAAGGCGCTCTCACGCGCACTCCCCTCTAATCCCCGATCTCGGGTCGGTGCCGCTCTCCTCTTTTCTGGGAGTCAGACGGGGCCAGGACGGCAGCGCGTAAAAAAAGAGAGTGTTCACCGGGCCGGCACCGCCGCCATGCCCTTCTCGACCCGGCGGGCCATCTCCTGCTTGACCTTCCGGATCTTCTCCGCCTGGTCGCGCTCTGCAAGGCCCGGGCCTGCTCTGGAGACGATCTCCTCGCTCGGGACGCCCTTCGCGTTCATGACGCGCTGGTAGCCGAAACTCGCCCAGTTGTCCGGGAGGTCCCGCATCCGCACATACTCCATGTTGTTCGGCGCAAGGTCGAGCTGAGCATCGAGGACGCTGTTGACGTAGTCCTTGTTCGACTCAAAGACGACCAGGGGCTCGATGATGTCGGCCTTCATCACGTCCATGATATCCCGCCCTTCATACCGCTTCAGGAGCCGCGCGCACTCGTTGAAGTGCTCGATCTCCATCTTCATATACATCTCCCAGATTCCGCGGATCCTCGGGTCGCTCTCCTGCTGTGCATGGGAGTAGTAGAGGTACGCCTCGTTGAGCTGGATCATCGCCATCTTCTCGAGCATCGTCTCCTGCGGATCGCCAAGGAGTTCATACTGGGATACATGCTGCTCCTCGATCTCCGCAATCTCGGCATACAGTTGCCGCACGATCTCGTCGGGGTACATGAACCCGTGCGCCCGGTAGTAGAGCATCGTCTGCTGCTCCCCGGCGACGATCGTGATGTAGTTCATCTTCGTCTTGATGTCGGCCGTATCCTTGTCGTAGTGCTTGCGCATCGAGTCGTCGGGATGGCGGTGCTCGATGCTCGTCGGCCG
>Ga0265294_10006543_pt1 | contig 13984 bp, 9 predicted proteins | sample MunlanPumphouse3_FD_192504 | JGI IMG/M metagenome (GOLD analysis project Ga0265294, IMG submission 192504) | Groundwater microbial communities from a municipal landfill in Southern Ontario, Canada - Pumphouse #3 | ecosystem: Environmental > Aquatic > Deep subsurface > Groundwater | place... | reverse complement strand
GCACTACTGGCACATCGGTAACATGTTTTATTTCTTTATAATTAAATGTCTCTACTTTTTTTCGCTCGATTGTTTCGCCTAATTTTCTTTCAATCAGTTTTACCATAGACATATCTTCGTCAGAAACAAAAGTAAAGGCATCACCAGTACGTTCTGCCCTGCCTGTTCGCCCTATTCGATGAGTGTACGCTTCCGGAGTTCCCGGAATATCATAATTAATTACATGTGAAACTAAAGATACGTCAATGCCTCTAGCCGCAATATCAGTTGCTACCATTATTTGATATGTTCCCTTACGGAAACCTTCTAAGGCTTCTTGTCTTCTATTTTGACTCAAATTGCCTTGCAAGGAAGTAGCTTTATAGCCTTTTTGTTGTAATTTTTTATCTAAATCCTTAGCTCGGTGTTTGGTTCTAGTGAAAATTAAAATGGACTTAGCATCCGTTTGCTTAATTAGCTCAAACAATAATCCTGTTTTTAAATGTTGTGGTACTGGATAAATTGCATGGTTAATAGTGCTTAGCTTCTCATGGACTTTTATCGCTACCTTGACTGGATTGTTGAGCGTTTCGCTGGCTAATGCCTGGATATCGCTGGGCATTGTCGCAGAAAACAACAAGGTCTGTTTGCGCTGCGAGGCAAACTTCAGGATCTTTCTAATGGTTGGCAAAAAACCCATATCGAACATATGGTCTGCTTCATCGAGCACCAAGGTCTCTAAATGATAAAGATCTATTTTGCGCGAATCTAAGTGGTCTAACAGTCTGCCTGGACAGGCGACAATAATATCCACCCCTTTTTTAAGTTGAGCTTCTTGCTTAGCGTAACCAACTCCACCATAAATGACCATGCTTGAGATACCTAGTCTTTTGCCAAATTCAATTATTGCATCATTAATTTGTTCTACTAACTCTCTGGTGGGAGCAATAATCAGCGCTCTAACTTTTCCTTTGACATTAGATTGGGCAATGCGGTGCAAAATTGGCAAAGCGAAAGCAGCTGTTTTGCCTGTTCCTGTCTGAGCTAGCCCCATAACGTCTTTGCCTTGCAAAATAATTGGGATAGTTTGTTCTTGAATTGGTGTTGGTGATTCATAACCCTTTTTCACTAATTCTGACAAAATCATTGGATTTAAATTAAACTCTTCAAACTTCATAAATTCTCCTACTTTCTACTATAGATAAGTTTCTTATCTTTATTCATTTTATTTTTAATACCGTATAGTGTACAGCTATTTATTTCAGGCTAGTCTCTGGCAAGATAATCGAGGTCTTTACTCTTACCTATTTTCATCAACGCTTTCTTCAGAAAATTATAATTATTTTTAATCCACGGCTGGAGCAAAGCTCTTTGCCAAAGCCGTTCTTCGTCTTTGGCTACATGGAGCTGATTGCCAGTAGCTGGATCTTGCTCGGTGTAATACATTACCGAGGCTATGGTCATGGGGATTGGAATAAAACTTTGAACTTGTTTAACTTTAATGTGCTTCTTTCTCAAATACATTGCCAACTCGTACATGTCTTGAAGTTTGCTTCCCGGATACGCAGAAATAAAATATGGAATCAGGTATTGTTCTTTTTTATTTTTCTTATTAGCTTCCTGGAATAGTTTCTCGAATTCTTCAAATTTATTGTTTTTAGGCTTGTTCATTAGCGCTAAAACACTATCACAAATATGTTCTGGAGCGATACTCATTTGACCGCTTACATGGTCTTTTATAATTGCTTTGGCATATTCCTTATCTAGTAAAGCCATATCGAACCTTATTCCAGAATTAATGAAAACTTTTTTGATACTGGGAATTGAATTTACTTTTTTAATTAACTCTAAATGTTTTTGTTGATTTAATTTGAGAAATTTACAAGGCGTTGGAGCTAAACAACTGGCTCTTTCACAAGGTTCAGCTGCGCCACACTCACTTGAATACATATTAGCAGTTGGTCCCCCAAGGTCTAAAATATTTCCTTTAAAATTATTATCTTCTGCAATAATATTTTTTACTTCTTTTATTACTGATTCCATCGACCTATTCAATATTCGCTTGCCTTGGTGAATCCCTAAAGCACAAAAATGACAACCACCATAGCAACCACGATGTGAGACAACCGAATCTTTAACAAAACCATAGGCAGGAATATCCTCTTCGTATATTGGATGTGCACTTCTGGCAAAGGGCAGTTCAAATAACGCATCAAACTCTTCTGTAGACAACAGACTAGCTGGCTCAATAACTACATATTTGTTTTGACATTTCTGGACTACTTTTGTTTTCTTATCAGCTGCTACAAATTTATGATAATCAAGATGTGTTTTAGTAAATATATTTTTATCCACTAATACTTCTTCATAACTGGCTAACTCTAAGCCTACTCCCTTAGGCAAAAAATCACTAATATAAGAAGTGTTTGGAATATCTACTAAGGGTTGTTGGTCCCTTAATTTTTCTGCTATTTGGACAATAGCTTTTTCGCCCATTCCATAAACCAAAATATCTGCTCTAGTATCAAATAAGATTGATCTACGAATACTATTGGACCAATAATCATAATGAGAAATTCTTCTTAAACTAGCTTCTATTCCACCAATCACTAAGGGAACATTCTTAAAAAGTTTTCTTAAGGCATTACAATAAACGGTTACTGCTCTATCCGGCCTTTTTCCTGCAAGACCACCAGGCGTATACATGTCTTCTCTTCGAGGTTTTTTGTCAGAAGTTCTGTTTGCTACAAGAGAATCCAAATTACCCGCAGTAACTCCAAAAAATAAATTTGGTTTACCCAATTTTAAAAAATCAGCATCCTTGCGCCAATCAGGCTGAGCAATAATTCCAACCTTATAACCTTGTTTTTCTAGCCATCTACCCAAGATTGAGGCGGCAAAGGAGGGATGGTCAACGTAGGCATCACCAGTAACAAGAATAATGTCAACACTGTCCCAGCCTCTGTCGGTTAAATCTGACTTACTCATTGGTAGAAATTTTGAATTCATTAAAGCTATTCTATTATGAAGCAACTGAAAACACTAGTTTGGCTTATTTTCCTCATCCTAAAACACAGAAAATTCTCTTAGCCTAAAACCCAAATAATCTATATAATACGTTTGATTAGTATTAGTACAATAAGGTGATTGGAGAAAATAAATGACTAACGCTTGGAACGACTGGAATATAGAAGATGAGATTAAAGATATATTAAATGCTGCACCTTCCGTAACTATTGCAGAAAGCCGTGAAGAACTTTTTAAACTAGCAACTAACGGTGGACAAGATTCCTTTGATGTTGAATATGAACTGCTTGATGGTAGTAAGATAGTAGAAGCGCAGGTTGTAAAATGTAAAAACGGTCTAGCCATTAACTATCCTGACAAAAATATGCGGAGAAGAGACCCTGACTGCATGGTGGTTGGCGACAATAAAGTTACGGATAAAGCTAAATACAAAGATGTCTTTAATAAAGACTTTGCTCCAATAAGGACAGAGACTTTTGACTGGTTAAAGAAACAAGAATTGCTGATTGCAGGGATTTACATTGGTGGAGAACAAACTGGATTAACAGGAATGATTATTGCTCCTGCTAATGCTGGATTCTTTGTTGGTGGACTAGCTGATTTGCAAGGATTTATTGATTTAAATAAAATTGACAATTCATTTAATCCTGACTCTATACTATATTTAGCCCCTCCATTTAGACACACACACTACAATGGCAAACAAATTGTTGTGCATAACCGTAAAAAAAAGGTTCATGAAATATTCTCCTATAATTTATATCCAGGTCCTAGCGCAAAAAAAGGCATTTATGGTGTCTTGCTACAAAAAGGTGAAGAAGAAGACTGGTTAACTTTACACGCTTCCACTGTGCAGGTAGTAACGCCTTATGAAAACATCACTACTTTTCTGCATGAAGGTGCTAGTGGTAGTGGGAAAAGTGAAATGCTTGAACACCCACATCGTGAAGATGATGGAAGGCTACTACTTGGTAAAAATAAAATTTCTGATAAAACTTTTTATGTCACAATTAACCAAACATGTGGTCTTAAGCCTGTGACTGATGATATGGCTCTAGTTGACAATAAAAAAAGCATTAAAGAAAAAAAGTTAGTTGTAACCGATGCAGAAAACGCTTGGTTTTTACGAGTTAACCACATTGGTCATTATGGAACTGACCCTTATTTAGAGAAAATCACAATACACCCAGCCGAGCCTCTTCTTTTCATAAATATTCAGGGAGCTCCTAACTCAACGATTCTTCTCTGGGAACATATTCAAGATGCACCAGGAAAAGCTTGTCCCAATCCACGAGTGATTCTCCCTAGAAAATTAATGCCTTCAATTGTAAACACACCTGCAGAAGTAGACTTCAGAAGTTTTGGTATCAGAACTCCACTTTGTAGTGAAAAAAATCCTAGTTATGGGATAGTTGGAATGTTTCATATCTTACCACCAGCACTTGCTTGGTTGTGGCGTCTTGTTTCTCCTAGAGGGTATGCAAACCCAAGCATTCTTGACGAAGAAGGTCTTTCCAGTGAAGGAGTTGGTTCTTACTGGCCTTTTGCTACTGGCAAATATGTTAATCACGCCAATTTGTTATTAAAACAAATCATGAACACTCCAAACACAAAATACCTACTTTTCCCCAATCAACACATTGGAAGCTGGGAAGTCAGATTTATGCCACAATGGATTTCTCGAGAATATTTTGCAAGAAGAGGTGCCGCTAGATTCACAAAAGAACAACTCAAGCCTGCCCGCTGCCCACTTTTGGGTTACACGCCTACAAGAGTGGTTGTAGAAGGTGTACAAATTCCTGAATACTTTTTTAATGTCGAACATCAGCATGAAGTTGGAGTAGAAGCTTATGATTACGGCAAAGAGCAGCTTTATAAGTTTTTCGAAAAAACACTTAAGGAATATTTAGTCCCGGAACTAGACCCATTAGGTAAAAAAATTATTGAATGTTGCCTTGAACGAGGTAGTGTTGCCGAAATGGCTGGCTTAATATCTTTTAATAAAAGAGATTAATTAATATAAAAAAACTTCGAGACAAATTATTTCAAAACAAGCTATAATTACGTTATGGGACTTAAAGATCCGGTTAGTGGTTTATTACATTTAATAGGTGCTGCCTTAGCTATACCAGCTACTATTTTATTAATTATTTTTGGTTCTGATTCTGCGTGGAAAATAGTTTCGTTTTCAGTATATGGCTTATGTTTATTCCTTCTTTTCACCTTTAGCACACTTTATCACTGGCTACCTCAACGATGTAGCGGAAAACATCAAGTATTTAGAAAACTTGACCACTTAGCTATTTATGCATTAATTGCTGGTTCTTACACTCCTTTTTGTTTAGTCACACTCAGAGGTCCTTGGGGATGGACCATTTTTGGATTAACTTGGGGTTTAGCGATAATTGGCATGACTATTCAATCTATCTTTATTAATGCTCCTCGTTGGTTAACTACATCTATTTATGTACTGATGGGGTGGATGGTAGTAATAGCAATTAAGCCAATCATGACCTTGTTGCCAATCAAAGGACTTATTTTATTAATAGCAGGTGGCGTAGTTTACTCAATCGGTGGGGTTGTTTATACAATTAAAAAACCTAACTTTCACAAATTCTTTAATTACCATGATTTATGGCATGTGTTTGTACTATTTGGAGCTTTTTTTCACTTTCTAGCACTTTTACTCGTTGTATCCCAACAATAAATTTGCCACTATCCACCTTTAAGAATATAATTCACTCTGGCCTAAACAACAGAAGGAAGTGTCATAGTGAAACAAAGTAACATCAGAAATGTAGCAATAATAGCCCACGTAGACCACGGAAAAACAACTTTAGTAGATGAGCTATTCAAACAAAGCGGAATATTCAATGAACGTCACCATATGACTGAGAGACTAATGGATTCCATGGACCTTGAAAGAGAAAGAGGTATAACCATTAAATCCAAAAACGGTTCTTGTTTCTATAAAAACCACTTGATAAATATTATTGACACTCCCGGACATGCTGATTTTGGAGGAGAAGTTGAGCGAGTGCTGTATATGGCTGATGGAGCTGTTTTCTTAGTTGATGCCGCTGAAGGGCCCATGCCTCAATCCTACTTTGTATTAAAAAAAGCCTTAGCTCTTAATATCCCAGTTATTGTTGTTGTCAATAAAATAGACAAAGCTGCTGCAAGATGTGAATGGGTTGTTGACCATGTCTTTGATTTAATGGTGCAGTTAGATGCCCCTGATAATATCTTAGACTTCCCTGTTATTTACGCATCAGCAAAAGCTGGATTGGCTACGAAAAAACTTTCCGAGCCAGGCAAAAACATCTTTCCCCTTTTGGATACCATTATTGACTACATCCCAGCTCCAGTTGGTGATAGTACGGCTCCTTTTCAGTTTCAAATATGCGCTATAGACTATAATGCCTTCCATGGCAGAATGGCCATCGGGAAAATAACTTCTGGTAAAGTTGCTGTTAATCAAGATGTTGCTGTTACTAAAAATGACAAAATTCTTAGAACTGGCAGAATCACAAAAATCTATAGATTTAATGCTGACCAAAAAGTAGAAACAGACGAAGCTATCTGTGGGGAAATAATATCAATAGCTGGTTTTGATGAAATGAAAGTTGGGGAAACCATCACGGATAAAGATACCCCCATGTTTTTGCCAGCACGAGAAGTAGACCCACCAACCATTTCCATGAACTTTCTGCCAAACTCCTCACCTTTTGCAGGACGAGAAGGAACCTTTTTTACCTCCCGACATATCAAAGACAGACTTGAGCGTGAACTATTGAGTGATGTTGCTTTACATGTTGAAGAACTAACCGAAATAACAGGCTATAAAGTTGCCGGCAGAGGTGAGCTTCATATTGCCATACTTATTGAAAAAATGAGACGTGAAGGATACGAATTTGAAGTATCCAGACCAAGCGTTATCTTTCATGAAGAAAATGGACACAAAACAGAACCTTATGAATTTATTTTTATTGAAATACCAGAAGAATATCAAGGCAAAGTCATTGAAAAACTTGGACAAAAAAAAGGACAAATGATTGACATGGAGCTTGATAAAGGAATAATGAAAATGAAGTTTGAAATACCCACAAGAGGACTATTAGGCTATCACGCAGAATTCATGATGGACACCCATGGCATGGGGACAATAAACAATATTTTCCATCGTTACGCACCTTACTCTGGTGAAATTACTGGCAGAAAAAATGGTGTTATTATTGCAAAAGAAACAGCACCTACTGTTGCCTACGCTTTGTTTAACCTTCAAGAAAGAGGAGATTTGTTTTATGGGCCTGGTGTTGAGGTCTACGAAGGACAAATAATAGGAAGTTACTCAAAAGAAGGAGAAATAGTGGTTAACGCTAATAAAGGAAAAAAGCTCACTAATGTCAGAGCCTCGGGAACTGACGAAGCAGTGGTGCTTACTCCTTATACTAGAATGTCACTTGAAGAATGCTTATCCTTTATTGACAACGATGAACTAGTGGAAGTTACTCCTAAAAACTACAGAATGAGAAAAATTGATATTCATGAGCTTGATAGAAGAAGAAAAAAAAATAAAAAATAATTTCATCAGGTAAATGATAATTATGGTATTATATTGGTGATGCAAACATTACTAAAAGGTATTGTTGAGTTTAAAGAAAAGGACTTTGAGAAATACAAGGAACTTTTTACCTCCATTTGCAAACACCAAGATCCTCACACATTGTTTATAGGTTGCTCTGACTCAAGAGTAATTCCTAACATGATTACAAAAACATTGCCTGGCGAACTGTTTGTTCTTAGAAATATTGCTAACCTAGTTCCTCCTTACAGAGAAGTTGACGAATATCTAGCAACTACTTCGGGAATTGAATATGCAGTTAAACAACTTAATGTAGAAAATATTATTGTTTGTGGACATTCTAACTGTGGTGGTTGTGCTTCATTGTTTATTGAGAATACCGGCAGCGATGAGCTCCCAGCTACGAGCAAATGGATGAATCTGGCTAAGAATGTGTTAAAACAAGTAAACGAACAGTTGCCTGACGGTTCGCTAGAAGCTAAAGGATGGCTAGCAGAACAAATAAATGTTGTAGAACAAATGAAGCATCTATTAACCTACCCTTACATCAAAGAAAAATATGAAAAAAAAGAAATAAACATCTTTGGCTGGCATTACATTATTGAAACTGGTGATGTTTTTAACTATGACTCAAAAAAAGGAGTTTTTGAGCTAATTAATTAGTAACAGTAATTTTTTCTCCCTTAACCTCAATCATATCATTAACTCTAATCTTATTTTTTTTTCTAGTTTCGACAGAACCATTAACCTTTACTCGGTTCTGACTAATAGCAAATTTTGCTTCGCCACCTGACATAAAAATACCAGTTACTTTTAATAATTGGTGTAGCTCGATGTAATCTGCTTCTAATTTGTAATTCATGTGTAAAATATAGCATATATTTGCAATATTTGCTTATCCTACTTCATAAATGCCCAATAGATTCCTCCACGCTTCAGTCTTTGACTGACTTGGTCGGGATGACCGTTAAAAAAATCATACAGCCATAATAGTACTTGAAAAACATCAATCTTCTGGTAGTCTATTCTTGCATGAAAAACTTTATAAATAGATTGCTGTTACTTTTATCTATCCTTTCATTTTCATTCCCTGCAGAGGTTTTCTATTCTAATGTAATCAAACAAGGCGACTCCAACTCTATCCTATTAAGAGCGCAAACCAAGTTAAATAACCCAGAACTCAATTACAACAACAAAACAATACCAATGCATCTTATTTACTATGGTCCCGAAAAATACGTCTACAGATGCGTCATAGGAACCGACCCACTTACTTCTGTTGGGGTAAAAAAAGTAAAAATTATATTACAAGACCAAACATTGCTTGCACTTTCTTTTACTATAACTAAAAATAACTTTCAAGAAGAATACATTGCTATCCCCGAGGCTAAAAAGGGAGCATTAACTAATAAAAATCTTGTGAATGAAGGAAATATAATTGGTTCAAAATTCAAAGAAATAACTAAACAAGCAAAATGGAGAGATAGGTTTATTATGCCTGCTGAAGGACGGATTTCCTCACCATATGGCGCACAAAGAAAATATAACGTTAATAATATTGCTTGGTGGCACAAAGGCGTAGATATAGCAAACTCCATTGGAACTCCAGTGCTTACTCCTAACGACGGAACTATTATCTTAACCGGTAGCTATGCTGTACATGGCAAAACTATTATGATTGACCATGGACAAGGAATTGTCTCTGTTTTTAATCATTTAAACTCTATCGATGTTAACGAGGGAGACTTTGTGAAAAAGGGAAAAAAAGTTGCGACCATGGGTAATACCGGAAACAGTACAGGCCCACATCTCCATTGGGGATTAAGCGTCAATAATGTAAGGGTAAATCCTCTCCAGTGGGTAAATAATCGTTTCGCACCCAATTATTTCTGACCTCTCCCTAGCTCTCCTAAAGTAAAGAGAACAAACAAAACGTCTACTTTGATTAAATATTAATCAATGTAAAAATATACATATGCAAAAGAGAATTAATTTCTTTAAAGATTATCTGATAGAAAAATACGGAGAAGCACTATACCGCATACCCCTTGATTTAAATACAAGCTGTCCTAATCGTGATGAAAAGGGCAAAGGTGGCTGCAGTTTTTGTTCGGAACACGGTGCGCGCTCAATGCAGACAATGCACTCTACTTCCCTAGCAGAGCAAGTTACTGATTCCTTGAAATTTGCTAAAAAAAGATATGGAGCAAAACAGTTTATGCTGTACATCCAAGCCTTCAGCGCCAACTTTCAGCCTGAAAATATTGCTATCTATGACAAACTATTAACTGACAAATTTAAAGCCATTAGTTTTGGTACAAGGCCAGATTGTCTAAACAAATCCGCCTATTCTTATCTACAACAACTCAATAAAAAAACTGATGTTTGGGTAGAATTAGGAGTTCAAACAGTTCATGACAAAACACTCAAGCTTATCAACAGAGGACACAACTTTAATTGCAGTAAGAACGCTATCAAAAAACTAAACAAAATAGGCGTCAATGTTGCTGCCCACGTTATTATCGGACTACCTGGAGAATCTATGAGCAAGATGATTCAAACAGCTAAAACACTTTCGAAGCTACCGATTAAAGCTATAAAAATCCACAACTTACATGTTCTAAAAAACACTAAACTAGCTGAAGATTACAAAATAAAGCCATTCCCTACCCTGAATGAATATGAATATGTTGATGTTTTAGTTGCGTTTCTAAAAAACCTTCGACCAGACATTTACATAATAAGAATGACAACTGAATCACTGGAAGGAACAGTTATTGCCCCTAAATGGAAAATGAATAAAAGTCATTTCAGAGAATATGTCCTGAGAAAAATGGCGTTTGAAGATGCTTATCAAGGAGATATTTTTTCTAAAAAAAATAAACCTGAATTATTAACTGAGAAAAGCACTTTGGACGGTTCTATTACTTTTTGGAGTGATGATTTTAAAGAACATTACCATGATAAGGCAGGCGCCATGCTAGAAGCCAAAAGTAAATTTTTAAACCAGGCTCTGCTGGATAAAAAAGATAATATTAAAATATTAGACATCTGTTTCGGGCTTGGTTACAACAGCTTGGTCAGCATGGAATATGCACTAAAAAACAAAAAGAAGATAGAAATAACAGCCTTGGAAATAGACAAACGAGTTGTAAGAAATGCATCAAAAGTTCTAAATTACGGCACAAGCTTTAACTGGAAAACTTGCCTCAAAAAACTTTCCATAAAAGGCAAATACTCCAAAAATAATGTTAGCTTATCAATGTTATGGGGTGACGCAAGACATCAAATAAAAAAATTAGAAAACAACTATTTTGATGTCGTTTATTTAGATGCATTTTCTTCACAACACAATAGCGAACTCTGGACCTTAGATTTTTTTAAAAAAATAAAAAAAGTAATAAAAAAAGATGGCGTGCTTCTAACTTACTCATCAGCAATACCCGTTAGACATGCTCTCAAGTTAGCTGGTTTCTTTGTAGGAGAAACACCTCCAGTTGAAAGAGAAAGAGGAAACACTATCGCCTCCTTAGATAAAACAAAAATACCTACACCCATACCAGCAACAGATTTAGCGTTCTTTAATACAACCAGAGGAGTTGTTTATCGAGACCCTTTTAATATTTGGCCCAACAAAGAAATTCTAAGAAAAAGAGAAATCTCCATCAAAGAGCTAAAAGCAAAATTAATAGACTCTAATGAAAAAAGTTGATTGCCTAGAAATTGTTATAAAAATTTCTTAAATGTTGAGACTAATTCATCAATTGTTTCCTGTTTAACCGAGGGGTCAATACAATTCATAATATTACCTTCTAAAATAAGACCAGCGGCTCTACGTAATCCTTTTTCTGAGGCAGCAACTTGTGTTAGTATTGCCGAACATTTTTGCTCACCCTTCTCTACCATGGAAATAATTCCATCTATCTGACCTTTAACAATTTTTAATTGATGGGTTACATCTTCTTTTCTAGTCATTTTATTCCTTGTGCCAACACCCCTAGGGGGTATATACTTTAAGTTAATCATAACATAAATATAATAATTATTAAAATAATCCTAAAGAGGAGGCAAAAATGAAAGTTCTAATAGTTGGAGGAGTCGCAGGAGGAGCCAGTACGGCTGCTAGGTTAAGAAGAAATGATGAAAACGCAGAGATTATAGTTTTCGAAAAAGGCAAGGAAGTCTCTTATGCGAATTGCGGAATACCCTACTACATTGGTGATGTCATCAAAGACAGATCACTGCTGGAACTTTTAACTCCTGAGGACTTTAAAAAAATGCTCAATGTTGATGTTAGAAACTATTCAGAAGTTATCGAAATAGACAGAAAGAATAAAACCGTAACTGTCATGGATCATCTAAATAACAAAAAGTATCAAGAAAGCTATGATAAATTAGTTCTCTCTCCAGGTGGGAATCCGATAAAACCGCCTCTTCCAGGCATTGGCAATGAAAAAATATTTACCATTAGAAATCTTGCTGATATGGATAAAATAAAGACGTTTATTAACACTCATAACCCTAAAAAAGCAGTTGTTATTGGTGCTGGATTTATTGGCTTAGAAATAGCTGAAAACCTCAATGAGTTAGGAATAAAAGTATCCATTGTGGAGCTTGCCGACCAAGTAATGAACGTAATTGATTATGAAATGGCGACTGTAATTCATCAGCATTTACATGCAAAAAACATTGGTCTTTACTTAAAAGACGGTGTGAAAGAGTTTAAAGAAAATGAAGACAACAAACTAGAAGTTGTCTTAAACTCAAACAGAACAATCATGGCAGATATTGTTATGCTTTCTATCGGGATTAAGCCTGACACAACATTAGCAAAACAAGCTGGAATTACTTTGGGAGCACTGGGAGGCATTCTAACTAATTCAAAAATGCAAACCTCAGACAAAGATATTTATGCGTTAGGTGATGCTACGGAGATAAAAGATTGTGTTTTAGAAAAAATGAACCTTATCCCCTTAGCCAACTCAGCAAATAAACAAGGACGCATTGTTGCAGACAACCTTTGTGGTATAGACAGAGAGTACATAAGCACAACAGGAGCTGCTATTGCAAAAATATTTGATATGGTGGTGGGAACAGTTGGAAGTAACGAAAAGAATCTTATAAAGAATAATATAAATTATTCTAAGGTATATTTACAACCGTCCTCACATGCTGGTTATTATCCGAATGCTTTTCCGTTAATGATGAAATTAATTTATAGTAAAACTGATTTTAGAGTGCTGGGAGCACAGCTAATTGGTGCTCAAGGCATTGATAAAAGAATTGACGTCATTGCCACTCTCTTGCAAAGCAAAGGAACTATCTATGACCTAGCTAGATTAGAACTTTCCTATGCTCCACCTTTTAACTCCGCAAAAGACCCGGTTAACATTGCGGCAATGATAGCCATTAACCAAGTAGAAGGGAAAAACGACGTTATCTTCTGGAACGAAGTTAATAAATATAAACAAGCTGGTGCTCTTTTCTTAGACGTAAGAGATGAAATGTCCTACGATTTAGACCACATCGATACTGCCATAAATATTCCACTAACAAGCCTTAGAGAAAAGTTAGAAGATCTTCCCAAAGATAAAGACATTGTTGTCTATTGTAATCAAGGAAAAACAGCTTATTTTGCTCTTAATATTCTTAATCAAAATGGTTTTACTAAAGTGAAAAACCTTTCAGGAGGAATAAAGCTCTTTAAATTCACAACCTTTAAACAGGAAAACATTGGTATCTTCGATGATGATTATATTGATAAAAAAGATGATGTTCAAAAAGTAATCGCACCAGCAGGAAAAAACATTAAAGTTGATGCTTGTGGCATGCAATGTCCTGGTCCAATTATGAAGTTAGCTAAAAGTATTGAGTTGGCTGAAATTGGAGACACTATCCTTATCGAGTCTACGGATCAAGGATTTCAACAAGATGTTGGTGTTTGGGCAGATAAAACAAATAACGAACTAATCTCACTAGAATCTATTGGTGGGAAAATAACTGCGCAAGTAAAAAAAGGCAAACAACCAGAAGCTAAACAACTAAAAGGCGAAATCCCGCATGACAAAACATTAGTAGTCTTCAGCGGAGATTTAGATAAAGCAATTGCAGCCTTTATTATTGCAAATGGTGGAGCTGCCATGGGAAGAAAAGTGACCATGTTTTTTACTTTTTGGGGACTTAATATCCTTAGAAAAGAAGAAAAGGTAACAGTAAAAAAAGACATCCTGGGTAAAATGTTTGGCTTTATGATGCCAAAGGGAAGCAAAAAACTAGGACTATCTAAAATGAACATGGCTGGCATGGGACCCATGATGATCAAAATGTTAATGAAACAAAAAAATGTTACTTCCCTAGAAGGCATGATAAAAGATGCTATGGATAATGGCGTTA
>Ga0265294_10006542_pt1 | contig 13984 bp, 10 predicted proteins | sample MunlanPumphouse3_FD_192504 | JGI IMG/M metagenome (GOLD analysis project Ga0265294, IMG submission 192504) | Groundwater microbial communities from a municipal landfill in Southern Ontario, Canada - Pumphouse #3 | ecosystem: Environmental > Aquatic > Deep subsurface > Groundwater | place... | reverse complement strand
ACCAGTAAAATGCAGCCCGGCTGTGGGCGCGGCCGCCGAACCAACTTTATGCTTATCGGCAAAAACTGTTTGATAATTGCTTTTATCTCCGGCTTCTTTTTTGCTACGTTTAATATAAGGAGGAAGGGGGACAATGCCGATTTTATTTATAGTCTTCCAAAATTCGGCGCCGCTTTGATTAAATTTTACTTGCCAGGTCCCATCATTATTATTACAAATCAATTTAGCGCTTAAACCGGCAGAAAAATCAACAACTAATCCAATATTAACCCGGCCGCCCACCAAACATTCCCAACTGCTTCGCCCTGTTTTCTTATGCAAAAATATCTCAACCTTCCCGCCCGTTTCCGCCTTCTTCCCGACTAAACGAGCTGGAAAAACTTGAGAATTATTTAAAACCAAAACATCTCCGGATTTTAAATAATCAGTAATATTATAAAAATATTTATGACCAATCGCCCCGTCGCTCTTATTTAATAACAAAAGCCGCGAATGATCTCGCGGTTTAACTGGCTCTTGCGCGATTAATTCTGACGGAAGATGATAATCAAAATATTTTAGCGATAAAGGCATAAGCAAAACTTCTAAATTAACTCTCCGTTCCCGGCTCTTTTAACCCCAAATGCCGATAGCCAAGAGCGGTTACAATACGGCCGCGAGGAGAGCGATCAAGAAAACCCAGCTGCATCAAATACGGCTCATAAATATTTTCAATTGTATCCATTTCTTCACCGCTAGAAGCGGCAAGAGTATTCAATCCTACCGGACCGCCTTTAAATTTATTAATAATTGTTTCTAAAATTCGTCTGTCGACAAGATCAAGCCCCAATTCATCAATCTCCAACATTTTGAAAGCATCAAAACTGTCTTTTAGAGAAATACGGCCGTCACCTTTCACTTCGCAATAATCTCGAACTCGTTTTAATAAACGATTGGCGATACGAGGTGTTCGACGACTGCGCTTGGCGATTTCTTTTTGAGCGTCTTCTTCTATATCCACTCCCAAAATACCGGCGCTCCTTTTAATTATCATTTCAACGTGATCAGTTTCATAAAAATTAAGATGATGAGTTATCCCGAAGCGATCCCGCAAAGGAGATGATAATAAACTGGCTAAAGTAGTCGCACCAATAATGGTAAATTTCGGCAAATCTAACCGCAGGGTTCGAGCGCTCGGTCCTTTCCCCATAATAATATCCAAGGCATAATCCTCCATCGCCGGATATAAAATTTCTTCTACGGTTTTATTAAGACGATGAATTTCATCAATAAACAAAATGTCTCCTTCTTCCAAATTCGTTAGGATTGCCGCCAAATCTCCGCTTTTTTCAATAGCCGGACCGGAAGTAATTCTGATATTGGCACCAATCTCGTTGGCAATCACATGTGCCAATGTTGTTTTTCCGAGTCCGGGAGCACCATAAAGCAAAACATGTTCAATCGGTTCTCCCCTTTTTTTTGCAGCCGCGATAGTTATTTCCAAATTTTCCTTTATCTTTTCTTGACCGATATATTCCCGCAAAGTTTTCGGGCGCAAAGATAAATCCAAGGCCTCATCGCCTTGTCGTTCTATCGGGCTAATCAAACGGTCCTGATCTTTAAGCATATAGTTAATAGTAGCTAAACTTCTTGAAACTCGCAAATTGATTTAAAATCACAAAATTTACACATCGGCGAGGGTTTGGGCGCAAATTGCCTTTTCTTAATGGCCAAAATCTCCGCGATTATTTCTAAGCGAAGCTTATCAATCTCTTTTTCAGTCGCAACAAATGATATTTTAGCGCCGCTCTCCAAATAATAGTAGCTTAAACGACTTACTTTAACCTTCAAAAACTCTTCCAGGAATAACTGGTATAAAATCAGTTGTCGCTTAGTCGCAAAATCAAGTTTTTTATCCTTTCCTGTTTTATAGTCAATAATCTCTAAAGTTCCATCAGCCAATTTGTCAACGCGGTCGATTGTCCCTTTGACAACATCTTCACCGATTCGAAAGGAGAATTTTTTTTCTAAATATAGAATTTCATGAGGCGGCTCGGATAGATATTCTGATAAAAATTTCTTCAAAGCTTCTCGACCCTTATTTTTATATTTTTCCCGTTCTTCCTTATTAGAATAACCGTCTGCCTGCCAAAATTCAGCATAAATTTCCATCAACCTTTTTTCACTTAGCAATTGAGCGATCACTTCATCTTCGGTTTTTTTCTCAAAACCCTTCTTCTCATCAATCGCACTGAATAAATCGCTTTGAATCCGCCGTCGATCACCTAGGGTTGGTAAAAGAAAATTATATAAAACGTTATGAAGCACCCGACCGAAGATGAGTGATGCTTTGTCTCCGGCTGCCGGTATTTTTAAAATAAAAGCGAATTTATACTGCAAGGGGCAAACCGCATAAGCGGCTAATTGCGAAAAAGAAAATTTTTCCGGCAAAGGATATTTTTCTTCGTCAACTTTTTCCTTTTTAACATCCAACTCTTGAGAATTAAGTCGATGCAAATCGCGTAAAAATTCATTTTTAGCGCTTAAAGAAATTTCCTGATTTATTTCACTTTCCAAACCAAGTTCAGCAATAAAACGAGACGGTTTCTTTTCACGAACTCCGCCATAATCCTTGGCTCCGGTAAGATATAATTTTTCTTTCGCGCGCGTCATCGCCACATAGAAAAGCCGGCGTTCTTCCTCTAAATGAAATTCGCCCTCAACAGAAACTTTCTCCCGCACCAATGGTTCGGGAATAGAAATTTTTTCCCCGCGAGCGATAGTCGGAAATTTCTTATCCACCAAATTAACTATAAAAACATATTTAAACTCCAGTCCTTTCGATCCATGAATTGTCGAAACTTTAACGGTATCACTATCCGCAAAATCCAATTTTAAAGCGCCGGTTTCGCCCGCTTCTAATTCCAAATCAATCGCCGTCATAAAATCCGACAAGCGCAAATCGGGCTCAGCTTCTTCTAATTTCTTGATTTTTTGATAAAACTGGTTTAGATAAGAAAACAATTCCAAGTCACGATCACGATCCATATTTTCCAACAAACCGGAGTCGTAAGCAAAATTTAAAAATATCTTAGTCGGTTTAGATTCGGAAACTAATAAAGAATGTTTATTAATCAATCCTAATAATTTATTAATATTCTTAAGGCCCTCCGAACTGATATTTGGAATAGAATTAATATTATTTAAAGCTTCATATAGCGACCAAACCTTCCGCGCCGCCATCTTATTAATATTTATCAAATCCAAATGAGAAACTTTAAAAATTTCCATACTCAATACCCGAAATAGCGCCGATGACTCATGATAATTGTCCAAAAGCCGAAAATAGGCCAAAATATCCAAAATTAGTGGCTTATAGTACAATCCCTTCCAAGACATAAACTGATTAGGAACATCATGACGATTCAATTCTTTAATATAGGGTTCGGCCGTACTGTTAGCGCGAACCAAAATAGCAAAATCTGACCATTGAGTTTTTCCTTGATCGGCGGAATGGAAATCTTTTATTGTCTGGGCAACAAAAGAAACTTCTTCTGCGGCTGTCGAAAAATTCATAAATTTAACTGCCGAATCAGCAAAAATTCTGGAAGCCATCTCTCCTTTGGATAATAAAGTTTTGTCGATATTCAATTTTTTCTCTAACCGATTCGGATTATTATTTTGGATAAACTTATAAGAATAATCCAAAATTTCCTGACGCGAACGATAATTTTCCGTCAAAACTATTTCCTTTGCCTTCGAAAAATCATCCTTGAACTGCATAATATTGGAAATAGAAGCGCCGCGGAATTTATAAATAGCTTGGTCGTCGTCGCCGACGACAACTAAATTGTTTTTCGGCGCCGCCAAAATTTTAACCAATTCATATTGTGCCCAATTCGTGTCCTGAAACTCGTCTACCATGATATATTTAAATTTATCACGATAAAATTTTAAAATATTCGGACGTTCGCGAAACAACTTCAAGGCATAAACAATCAAATCGCCAAAATCTAAATAGCCATTTTCCAATAATAACCGATTATAAATATGATAAGCGCCGGCCAATTCTTTAATCCTGCCGATTTCCATTTCTTCGCCTTCGTCATCGCTATTTTCATCTCCTGGTTTATTCTTCTTACTCTTAATATTTTTTTTGGGAATCATCCCGGCCTTTCGCCCGAGTTTTTTGCCGCTCAACATATTATCAACATTCGATTCTAATTCTTCGGCATATTGCAAATATTCATCGGGAGAAATATTTTCATCTTTAAGACGGGAAAAATGATGGATTAATTCCGAAATAAATTTAGTCGGATTGCCCAGGGGGCGATAATAGTCCAATTCAAAACGCGACAAATTTTTTCTAATTAGCATCCACTGTTCCGTTTCGGTTAATAATTTAAAATTGGCATTCAAACCGATATCCAGACCATATTCACGCAAAACCCTTTCGCCGAAACCATGAAAAGTATTAATCCAAAGATCAACATAACCGTAAGGCAATATTTTGTCGGCCCGTTCCTCCATCTCGCCGGCGGCTTTTTCCGTAAAAGTCAGAAGCAGAATATCCTCGGTCGATACTTTTTTCTCCATTATCAAATAGGCCAGGCGGCTAATAAGAACCGTGGTCTTGCCGGTACCGGCGCCGGCCACAATCAAAAGCGGTCCGATCTCATGCGTTACGGCTGTTCGTTGAGCATTATTTAATTTTTCTAACAATTCTCCTTTCATGCCAATCTAAAATTTTAAAATATCTTTAATATTATCCTCTTTTACTTTGCCGATAATCGCCAAATTCAAACCCCTATTAACAAAAATCTTTTTGGCGACGCGCTGCAAATCTTCAGCTTTTATCTTATTGATAATAGCTAAATATTCTTTCGGGGTAATTATCTTTTTCCTAAAAACCGCCTGACGCGCATACCAGGTTGCCAGATTATCAGTCGCCTCCATTTGCAATAAAGATTTTCCTCGCAACAAATCTTTAGCGCGTTTTAATTCACTTGCGCTCACCTTTTCCTTGGTTAATTTTTTATACTCCTTTAAGATTATTTCAACGGACTTTTTCGTTTTATCGGCCGGCACTCCGGCTTGAGTCGTTAAATATCCGGAATCAGAATAAAACTCAGTCATCGTCCGTACATAATAAGCCAATCCTTCCCGTTCCCGCAAATTAATAAAAAGACGCGAACTCATTGAACCGCCCAAAATAATACTTAAAAGACGAACCGCGAATTCATCAGCGGCGCCGACAGGACAAGCCCTCACCCCAAGAGATAAATTCGCCTGATCAATCTTTTTCTGAAGAATTTTCATTTGCGGTCGAGATTGTTTTTCTTTAACCGAAACTTTATTCTTCCATTTATTGCTTTTAAACCCGGAAAATAGTTTAATCGCCGCTTGTTTGTCTTTCTCGGAAATTTTACCGGCCAAAACAATATAGGCGCTATTGGCCCCGTATTGAGAATCTAAATAATCCAAAAAATCTTTCTGCTGAAACTTTTTAATATTTTCTTTGGTGCCGATTGTTTCCCAGCCGGCCGGATTATCACCATAAAGGCAAGATTCAAAAATATCTTCAACATGCATCATTGGATTATCCTCATACATGTTAAGTTCTTCTATTATTACTCCTTTTTCCCTCTCAATTTCCTCCGAATCCATTTTGGAATTCAAAAGCATATCGCTTACGATGTCTAAAGCGTCTTTAAACTTATTGACCGCTGATTTAACCCAATAACCGGTACATTCCTTTCCGGTAAAAGCGTTATATTCAGCCCCGAGAGAATCAAGAGCTCCCGCTAAAGAAAGGGTGTTGGGACGCTTCTTCGTTCCCTTAAAAAACATGTGTTCTAAAAAATGAGAAATTCCATTATTTTTCTTATTTTCATATTTAGAACCGGTTTTTACCATAACCAAAACGGTGGCCGTTAAGGCCCCTTTGATAGGCACAATAATTAGGGGGGCTTTATTTGACAATAAACTTATTTTATATTTATTCATATTTAAAGGGTTTATTAAATTTTAGTCTTTTTGCTTCGTGTTTTAAATTTATCACATCTCTGATATAATTTAAAGTGAGCTTGACATTCTTCGGTTTGATAATTTTTTAATCTTATGCCTTATAAACTCAGTGACCGCGACCCCATTATTAACCATGGGAAACAATATAAAATTTTTCGCGTTAGAGACATGGCGGACAATGAAAAGCCACGCGAAAAAATGATAAAAGAAGGTCCGGGCGCTCTTAGCTCAGCCGAACTTTTAGCAATCGTTCTCGGTGTCGGAACAAAAAAGGAAGAGGTTTTTTCAATGTCCAGCCGTTTATTGCGCGAATACGGAGAAAAAGGCATAGCTTACCAAAAAGATCCCCAAGTAATCGAAAAGGATTTAAAAATCCCCGTCACTAAAGCATGCCAAATAGTGGCTTGTTTTGAACTCGGACGCCGATTTTATCAAAAAAAACCGGGCGGCTCAATCACTATTCGCACCGCCAAACAAGCCGGCGAATATCTGAAAGAAATGGGAAATCTTAACAAGGAACAATTCCGTGGTCTATATCTGAACACTCATTATCAATTGATTCACGATGAAGTAATTTCAATAGGAACCCTGGATGCCTCTATTGTCCAGCCACGCGAAGTTTTTAGACCGGCCCTGGAATATTCTGCTGCCGCTATCATTATTGCCCATAATCACCCTTCCGGTGTCTTAAAAGCTACCAAAGCGGATGTTGAAATCACCAATAAACTAATCGAAGCCGGGAATATTCTTGGTATCGAAGTTCTTGATCATTTGATAATCGGAAAAAATAAATTTACCAGCATAATTTAATATGAACAAAAAATACCAAATATCTTCACCAATTAATTTTGTTCAAGACGAAGCAAGCGTTAAATTCCATATTGAAAGTGATGATTATTTCGGAACAATCGCCACTGTTTTAACTTTGCTTAAACATCAAATTAAAAAGAACGGCTTTAAAGACCCCGTTCTTTTAAAAACCTTTTCTAACTTAGAAAAAGATTTATTGTTTTTACAGAAAAATTATCAAATATGTTACCGTAAAAAATCATTAACTCTTAATTATAGCAAGCCCAAAATTAAAAATAAAAACAAGATTCCGAAAGGCAAGCTTAAAAGCCAATGATCAAAAAGCATTAAGACAATTACGGCTCCAAAAATCGCTACCGGCAATGCCCCATAGCGATCTTTTTTTATTATCAATAAAACCAAGAAAACGAAAAAAGAAATTAAAGCGCCGATGCCGCTTTGTGCCCAAAGCAACAAAAAGAAATTATGAACCGGCTGATATTCCCAAGATTCTCTGCTGGACTGATCTTGCCGCTCCAATGCGGCGACGTAATTCCCGACCCCGACACCAAAAAAAGCATTATCTTCAATTAATTTCTTTGATTGGAAAGAATATTCTATCCGTTCTTCTAATGATTTTTGTTCTAATCGGGTATCACCATTAACCCTAACCTCCAATAAATCTTTATAAGGCACGGCAATGATCAAAGTCATTATAATAGAGAAAAAAATCAAAGCCAAAAATCTTCCTATCGCCCAACGATCGCGCTGAATAATCAAGGTGCCGAGAAGCAAAATCAACCCCAAGCCATAAGCAATCCAAGAAGAACGAGAAAAAGTAAAAAATAAAGCGAAAAGAGCGGCAAAATAAAATAAAAATAAGAAAACAGATTCGGCTACTTCTTGACGTGATTTAAGAATTTTTTTGCGAGCCAAAAGATAAGAGGCCAAAATCAAACAAATCGCCAAAACGCCACCAAAAATATTCGGATGGTCAAAACCGCCATAAGCACGAAGCCAACGACCGGACGCCGCCTCAACAACTGATGTTCCCAAAACTCCGGGGTTATGTTCCGCCAAACCAAAATATTTGCAAGAAAAAGAATTTTGAGCCAAAAACTGATAAATACCCAATAACGCTTGCAAAAAGATGCTAAATAAAAAACTATAAATGATTTTCATTTTGTCCAAACAACAATCCTCGTAACCGGTCGGACGGATTCCCTCCCTTAACATGAAAAATAAACCAATCCCAACCAAATATAAGAAATAATGAAAAAAAGACAAAACTTGATCCGGCGCAAAAAAGAAAGAAATCAAAATAAAAATACTGGAAGAAAACAAGGCGATCCAAAGAGCCGAAACTTTTTCTTGAGCATTTTTTTCTCGCAACTTATAGACGAAAAAGAAAATTAAAATGAGAAGAAGCAAGAGATGACTTCCGTAAAGACTAATTTCATTAATATTGTTATCCGCGGGACGAATTATAAGCTTAGTCTGCCACGGCAACAAAAAAATAAAAGCATAAAAAAGCCACTCAAGCGATTTCTTTAAATATCTCACGAATTTTGTTTCCATATTTTTCAGCATATTCGCGGCGGCGATCATGCGTATATAATTTTAAAATTTTATCATTAATCACAACACCGTCCGAGTCGTTCATCTTCGCCCGCAACAAAGGAGACATCACTGCCAGCTGCCACTTTTTGGCTATTTTTTCTAAAAAAGTAAAAAATAAAAACTTGCTAATTTTAGCATTGGCGTATTTATCGCCGGAGCCAAAATTAGCGGACAAAAAATTCTTATAAGCTTCATTCCTATTATACAATAAAACCAAGCTCCGGCGCCAGCAGTCAAAATAAGGATCTTCTCCCTTCAATTTTAAATCGCTTAAATCCAACCGATCCTCAGAAACATAAAAACTCAAACACAATTTATCTTTCTTATTATTTTCAGTCGGACGTCTATTTAAAATCTTTGCCAAGCCGGCGCAATATAAACGTGAAAGCCAAATTCGGCGCGCGGAAGTTATAATAAAAAAATCAATATCACTTTCATCCCGTAAATTATGGCCACCGATAGAATTGGCGAGAGCTATTGCTTGAACAAAGGGACAAAAACTGAATACGCGAGCAAACCGCCGGGCAATTTTAATTTTACGATAAGAATAATTATATCTTTTTTGTCTATCGGATAATATTTGTTCCCGCCCAACCAAAAAATAAAAACCATTTTTACCTTCAATCTTGCGAATCGCGATGGGCAAAACAATTTCCTGAGATAATATTTTAATTATTTTCTCCTGCTCGATTTCTGAATTCAATTCTTTTCTAATTTCATAAGCCGTGAGAGGGTAATTAAACAAATCAAAGAAGGCAATCTTTTTAATGATTGCCGCACTTAATTTTTCAGCATTCTCGTAATCAAACATGAATTTAGATATTTTTTGGCCTCTCAATTTTTAGAACCTCTATCCCAGTTTTTTTATCGGTAATACGGGTGACATCCTTATCAATCTTTTTAAATTCGGAATAAGCGTTATTATAATGGTTAACGGTGGTAGACATGCTCGTCCCCAGTTTTTTCATAAATTCATCATAGCTTGCCATATGTCTTCCCAATTTTTCAATATTTGCTCTTATTTCCTTAGCTTTTTCTTCAATTTGCATCGCCTTTAAGCCCTGCAAAACCGTTTGCAAATAAGCCAAAAAGGAAGTTGGAGAAACAATGATAACCTTCTTGTCGCGAAAAGCATATTCAATAAGATCACGGCTATTGATATTGGCGTTATTAACCTTACCTATTAACAAGTCATAATAAATTGATTCCGATGGTATAAACATAAAAGCAAACTCCATGGTTTTTTCCGATGGTTTAACATATTTTGCCGTTTCATCAATCCGATTTTTTAAATCCTGTTTAAATTGCTGCTCAAGTTTCGGTCGCGTCTCCGGATCGTTGGTGTTTAAAAGTCTTTCATAATTCTCCAAAGAAAACTTAGCATCAATAGGAATAATTTTATCTTTGACAAAAACTACCGCATCAACAATAGTCCCGTCCTTGAACGGATACTGCATCTGATACGAATTGGGCGGTAAAACATTTTTTAAAGTTTCTTCCAGAAAATATTCTCCAAGAACACCGCGCTGCTTGGGATTTTTTAAAATATCCTGAAGATTTTGGAGCTGCGCTGAAAAATTGACAACTTGTTTATTAGTTTCATCTAATTTCGTTAATCTTTCGGTAACATCTGCTATCAATTTTGCGGATTGAGAAGTGATATCTTGAACTATCTTGGCATTTTGCCCAAACTGCATTTGGTTGCTGCGATGAGTCTCCGATAATTTTCGATCTAATTCTTGCCTCAATTCTGTATTTTGGCTTGATAATTGCGACAACTTTTCGGACTGCTGAATTAAACGCTCGGCCAAGGCATCCATTTTACCATCGCCTTCTCCGGACGACTTCCTGCGCAATAATAAAAAAAGTACAATTGCCAAACCGACAACCAAAATAATTAATAAAAATGTGATAAAATAATTTTCCATATATTTAAATTATAGAACAATCAACGTTTTTTTTATAGTATTGACAAAATACAAAAAATACCCCGGAATTTTATAGCTTATTAAAAATAAGTCATAAATCAAGGGCAAATATACCGCAATAAAACAAATTTTAACCAATGCCAAAAATCTTAATCAATCTTGCCTTTATTATCATTTTTTAACAAATCCCTTATTTCTACGAGTAATTCTTGATCTTTACTTAAAACCGGATTTTCCGGAGACAATTCCTCTTCTTTAATTAACTTCTTTTTCAATCTTCCGGCAAACTTAATCATTAAGAAAATCGCTAAAGCAATAATTAAAAAATCAAAAATATTTTGAATAAATATTCCTATATTCATTATAACAGCCGGTCGAATAATGCTACCCGCACTATCTAATGTTTCTTGGCGCAATACCCAATGAAAATTAGAAAAATTTACACCACCGGCAATAAACCCGACCAAAGGCATTACAATATCAGCCACCAGAGAAGAAATAATCTTTCCGAAGGCGCCACCGATAACAACCGCAACGGCCAAATCAATAACATTTCCTTTAACGGCAAAATTTTTAAATTCTTGTAAATATTTCTTCATATATACATAAAAGCCGGTTTTAAACCGGCTTATATTATTTTATACCCAGGTAACACCTGCGACACGATCATCATCCTCTTTGAATCTCATCACTTTAACACCTTGAGTGTCTCGCCCTAAAATACTAACCGACTTAAAGGGGGTCCGTATTACTTGGCCCTTCTCAGAAACAACAATCAAGTCATGGTCAACCATATTGTCAGCATTAACAAGGAAGGCGTTGGTAATATCTCCTGTCTTCTCAGTGACTTTGGCGGTTTTAATTCCGCTGCCGCCACGTCCCTGCACCTTATAAGCGCTAAATTCAGTACGTTTCCCAAAACCTCGCGCCATAATCGTCAAAATTTGATAATTTCTCTTCTTATCTTTATCTGTTTTAGCTACCCCCATTCCGATAACAGTGTCATCCTTATGAAGCCGAATTCCGTGAACGCCGGCGGCTCCTCTTCCCATGTCGCGAACATCGGTTTCCTTAAACCTGATTGCTTGCCCTTTAGCAGTAATAATCTGGATTTGATCACTGCCGGAAGTCGGCTTAACCCAAATCAATTTATCGTCATCTTTTATCTTAATTGCAATCAATCCGGAACGCCGAACATTAGAAAATGCTCCGAGCTCTACTTTCTTAACTAACCCTTTGGCGGTCGCAAAAAATAGATATTTACTAAAAACGGCCTTATCTAAAGGCAAAATAGAAGAAACTTGTTCGCCCCCGATGAGTTGTAAAAAATTAACAACCGGGGTTCCCTTGGCAATGCGTGAAGTTTGTGGAATTTCATAAACTTTTAGTTGAAAAACCCGGCCCTTGGTTGTAAAGAAGAGAACATCATTATGCGTCTGGGAAGAAAACATGAATTCAACCGTGTCTTCTTCTTTTGTGGTTAACCCCATCACACCCTTCCCGCCCCGTGCCTGGACTTTAAAAGTATCCGGCTCCAATCGTTTGATATAACCATCCCGAGTCATCATTACAACAGTTTCTTCATTTGGAACTAAGTCCTCCATGCTAAACTCTTTAACACCATGAGCAACAACTTGGGTGCGGCGATCATCACCATATTTGTCAGCTAAAACCTTTAATTCATCTCTAACTATTGAACGAATGCGCGCAACTGATTTCAAAATAGCTTCAAGCTCCTTAATCAATTTTAATTTTTCTTTTAATTCTTCTTCAATTTTCAACTGTTCCAAATTAGCCAAATTCTGCAACCGCATTTCTAAAATAGCCACTGCCTGCCGTTCAGAAAGCTTAAATTTTTTCATTAAATTTACTCGAGCAATATCCTTATCCTTAGAAGCTTTAATCATTTTAATCACTTCATCAATATGCTTAAGAGCAATCATTAAACCTTCTAAAATATGGGCGCGGTCTTTAGCTTTATTCAAATCATATTGAGTACGGCGACGGACAATCTCTTCACGATGTTTGATATATTCCTCCAAAATCATTTTTAAAGTCAAAACCTTCGGCTGAATTCCGTCAACCAAAGCCAACATATTCAAATGAAAAGTGGTTTGAAGAGAAGTATGCTTATATAAACTATTTAAAATTTTCTTGGGATAAGAATCTTTTTTTAATTCAACAACGATTCTAACGCCATCTTTATCAGACTCGTCTCTCAATCCTTTTATTCCCTCTATTTTTTTATCCTTAACCAAATCAGCAATTTTTTCCACTAAATCCGCTTTATTAACTTGGTAGGGAATTTCAGAAACTATTATTCTAAAACCGCCGCTCTTTTCTTCTTCTATTTCTGCCTTGCCTCGCAAAACTATTCCTCCTTTACCGGTGGAATAAGCGGCCAAAATTTCTTTTTTATCATAAATCACACCTCCGGTCGGGAAATCTGGACCCTTTACAAATTCCATTAATTCTTCAACGCTGGCTTCAGGATTAGTGATTAAACAATCAATTGCTCCGGCTAATTCTCGCAAATTATGAGGTGGAATATTTGTCGACATACCGACAGCAATTCCCATTGTTCCATTCAATAATAAATTCGGCAATTTAGAAGGAAGGAGTCGGGGCTCTTTATGGCTGCCATCATAATTAGGAATAAAATCAACTGTATCTTTATCAATATCAAACAACATTTCTTCGGCAATAGCTGATAATTTTGCTTCCGTATAACGCATCGCGGCAGCACCGTCTCCGTCCATGGAACCAAAATTTCCTTGACCTCGAACTAACGGATAACGCATTGAAAAATCCTGAGCCATTCTTACCATAGACTCATACACAGCGCTATCTCCATGAGGATGATATTTACCCAAAACTTCTCCGACCACAGTCGCCGATTTACGGAATTTCGCGCTAGACTTCAACCCAATGCTCCACATCGCATATAAAATGCGCCGATGTACCGGCTTCATGCCGTCACGAACGTCCGGTAAAGCACGAGAAACAATAACACTCATCGCATACTCAAGATAAGCTCGTTGCATTTCTTCAACAATCGGCTGCTCTTCAACGGTTCCATATTCAGTCTGCTTTCTTACGTTAACCAAACCCTGCTCGGATTTTTCCGGAACCGGCTTGTTATCATTCTCTTTATTTTTTTCTTTCTCTTTATCCACCTTAGGCATATAAACAAATTAGTAAGCAATTATTGTAATATCTTCGCATCCCGGAGGAATAACGCAAGGACGCGACTCCTCGCCGATAGTCGGCATACAATTTATATATTCCGGGCAATCCTTAACTTTATCAATACTATTTTCCTTAGTTTTTTCAATAATATCAATTATCAAATCATTATCCGGTAACGAATCTTCTCCCGACTCAACTATTGTGTTATCAACTTCATCGGCGCCATCCTTGAATGCCCCTAACTTTGATTCTATTTCTTCGGTTGTCTTTTCTAATTCTTCACGAAATTCAAGCCAGGTCAGGTCTTCTTCATTAGAAGAAACCGCCGTCGGGTGCCAAATATTTTTTAAATTGAAAATCCAAAAAATTAAAACTAAAGCAGCCACTACCATGACTCCCACCCGCATCAAAAATATTTTTTTTTGCCGCTCTTTATCCATATTTAAATTACT
>Ga0265294_10006541_pt1 | contig 13985 bp, 10 predicted proteins | sample MunlanPumphouse3_FD_192504 | JGI IMG/M metagenome (GOLD analysis project Ga0265294, IMG submission 192504) | Groundwater microbial communities from a municipal landfill in Southern Ontario, Canada - Pumphouse #3 | ecosystem: Environmental > Aquatic > Deep subsurface > Groundwater | place... | reverse complement strand
GGTGATGTTTGGCCATATAGCGATTATCTTCTTCGTTCCATTCCAAAAGTGGAAAATCTACTACCCACAAACATTTGTAATTATATTTATCGCGTAAACCTAATCGAGAGCCCATTTCCAGACGTAGTTCCCCTAGTTGTTTCTGTGTCTTTTCGGTTTCGCCACTTAATACAAGAAGCAGATCACCGGGATGGGCATTACTTCGGTTAAGCCATAACTTCAGATCGTCTTCGTTGTAGAATTTATCAATTGAAGATTTGATTGTTCCGTCTTCATTATAACGCACATAGACAAGTCCTTTTGCGCCAATTTGAGGACGTTTTACAAAATCGGTCAACTCGTCTAATTGTTTGCGGGTATATGTAGCGCAATTTTCAACACAAATGGCTCCTACATATTCTGCAGAATCGAAAACTCCAAAATTGTGTCCTTCAGTGAGATCTTTGATCTCTACAAACTTCATATCAAAGCGTGTGTCTGGCTTGTCAGAACCATAAAATTTCATTGCATCGGCATAACTGATTCGAGGAAAATCAGGTAGGTCTATTCCTTTAATGGTTTTGAAAATATATTTGGTTAGTCCCTCAAAAATGCTCAACACATCTTCTTGATCAACAAAGGACATTTCGCAGTCGATTTGGGTAAATTCAGGTTGACGGTCAGCACGAAGGTCTTCGTCACGGAAACACTTTACGATTTGGAAATATCGATCGAATCCAGCTACCATCAACAATTGTTTAAATAACTGAGGAGATTGAGGTAGAGCATAAAACTCACCTTTATTCATTCGTGAAGGAACTATGAAGTCCCGAGCTCCTTCTGGTGTGGAACCAATGAGGACCGGGGTTTCCACTTCAAGAAATTGTCTTTCGTCTAAATATTGTCTGGAGGCAATAGTCATTTTGTGACGCAGTTCAAGGTTTTGTCTGACCACATCGCGTCTCAAATCAAGATATCGATATTTCATGCGGATATCATCTCCGCCATCTGTCTCATTTTCAATTGTGAAAGGTGGTGTCTTTGATGAATTGAGTACATTTAGTGCAGTCACATTAATTTCAATATCACCTGTAGGAATATGGGTGTTTTTGTTTGAACGTTCTGTTACAACACCTTTTATCTGAATCACACATTCGCGCCCTAATTTATTAGCTTGTTCACATAGCTCAGGGTTAATGGCTTGATTGAATGATAATTGGGTGATTCCATATCGGTCACGTAAATCGATAAAAGTCATGCCTCCCATTTTGCGGATTTTGTGTACCCAGCCTGAAAGGGTAATCTCGCTGTTTATATTGGTGATTCTAAGTTCACCACAAGTATTTGTTCTATACATATTATAAAGCAATTGATCATTATTACGGTCCTACAAATTTACATAAATCTTGCATTGTTTGTGCAATTAAATAAAAAAAGGTGATTTATTTTGGTATTATCGCAAAAAAGTGTAATTTTGCACCCACATTTAACTGAGATCTCGGGGTGTAGCACAGCCCGGTTAGTGTGCCTGCTTTGGGAGCAGGAGGTCGAAGGTTCGAATCCTTTCACCCCGACGTTGAAAAAAGAGTTACAATTTATTTGTAACTCTTTTTATTTAGGACTAATCACTTAAAAGATTGCATCCACATTAGTTTTAACAACACATCGAGGTGTTATTTTATTTCATCAGCCAATCTGGCACCTTGAATTATTCGATGCGCCATTCCTATACCATCGCGCAAGTTTCCGGCAATGTGAAGTCCATGGTAATATTTTTCAAGTTCTTTAACGGTATTGAATCGATCTTCTGAGGAGATCTCATATTGAGGAATTGCATGTTTGTGACGAAAAATATGAATTAAATCCGGGTCTTTCGATGCAGGGAAACCTAACATACGGTGAAATGTTTTAACTACTTTTTCTTCAATTTCGTTGTCTGATAGTTCTGTGAAAGCAGCTTTTTTTATACCTCCCATAAAAAATGAGAATAATGAACCGTTGTTGGGACTGCGTCCTTCAAAACAAGATGATGGAAACAGTATTCCCAAAAAGTCTTCATTATCTTTTGAAGAAATTAAACCACCGAATGCATCGAATTTTAGATTCCCTGTATCTTTAACTCCTACGGCAATTTGTACGATAGGAGCATAACGCAAGTTAGTTATCTTGTTTATTTTATCTGTTTCAATAAATGGCAATATTTCGGGAAGCAAGTATGATCCAACAGTAGTGATGAGGTGCTTAGATGTGAGTTCAATCTCTTGATTGTTTTGTTTAAAAGATGTTTTCCATTTTCCGGACTCAGAATTTGGTTTAGTTACAATGTTTTCACAAGATAACAGGATGTTCTCCTTGCCAATATAATTTGCCATGGCTTTTATAAGGTTTTCCATACCTCCTCTGGTAGAAAATATTCCTTTCTTTGTCTGTGACTTTGCTTGTTTTTTCGCTTCCTTACCTTTCTTTATTGCTCCACCGATAAAACTTCCATAGTCTTGTTCCAAGTTATAAAGCTTTGGTAATGCATGTCGTGTAATTAATGTAGTTGCGTCTCCTGCATATATTCCTGATAAAAAAGGATCTACTGCATAATCGACAAATGATTTACCTAGTCTTCGGGCAGTTAAATCAGCTACAGTTTCATTTGGATTATTTCCTTTTGCACGCCATGGTTCACCCAGTATATGAAGTTTGTCTGAAAACTTAAATAGAGGTGTTGTAATTCCACTCCACAATCCGTTTGGAAGTGGATGAAATTTTCCGTTCTTCCAAATTAGTCGCTTTTCTGAATCTCTTTTCGCAAACTCAATCTCACACTCTGCCGACAGTTCATCAAAAAGATTAATAACTTCTTCGGATGCACCTGATCCGGTATTAGGACCTGATTCAAATACAAAATCATTTTCATGAAAAGTTTGAATTTGCCCACCAACTCTATCTGTCTTTTCTAATACAATTATGTTAAATCCTTTTTTCTTTAGATTAATTGCAGTAGAAAGTCCTGTTAATCCGCCTCCAATGATGACAATATCTTTTTCCATTTCTTTTATATTAAATTGGTTTTGAAAACGTTTTGTTCGTGTTCAAAAGTAATTTATCTAATGATGCAGCAACATTTCTGATAAATGGAGATCCTTTTTGGCACATTTCAATTTTATTATCATTAAAAACAATAATTCCATCTTCTGCTAAGACCTTCATTTTTTGATCGGAATATGCAGTAGCAGCTTTTACTTCAGATATAGAAAGTGTAAGTCGTGTAGCAATTTGCTGCCAATCGATTTGTTCGTTGCACATCAAATCCGTAATAACTTCACGGGTTATTTGTTCATCTTTATTAAGTACATATCCTTTTTTAACCGGAATGTTTCCTTTATTTACTGTTTCTATGTATTCATTTATTATTTTCGTATTTTGTGCATAAGCACTTGAAAGTTGGCTTATCGCTGTAACCCCAAATGCATAAACCTGCCCCGTTGTGCGTCGAGAACAATAACCTTGAAAGTTTCGATGAAGTGTGTGGTTTTGAGCAGCTTGGAATAGTTCATCATTTTCATGCATGAAATGATCCAACCCTACTTGTTTATAACCATTACCAATTAACAATTTCCTGGATGCTTGATAAATTTGGTTTTTCAATTCATCTGAAGGTAGACCATTTCGTTCAAGAAATTTCTGTCTTGGAAAGATGTTTGGAACATGCGCATATGAAAAAGTAACCAAACGGTCTGGTGAAAGCTCAATTGCTTTTTGAATAGATGCAGAAAAACTCTCTACAGTTTGCAAAGGTAGGCCATAAATAAAATCAAGGTTTATTCGGATATTGTTTTTGCGTAACAAATCAAAAATCTGTTCAATCGGTAAAAGTGTAGGGACACGATTTGATGCTTTCAATACAGCATTGTTGAAATCTTGAATGCCAATACTCATACGATTGAAACCTGCATCTATAAGTGCTTGAAAATCATTCTCATCAAGGTAGCCAGCATGACATTCGATTGCTATTTCTGGATTTTCAATAACTTCAAATTTGTCGAATAACTTTTCGTTGATCTGTTTGATAAACTTCAAGTCGATGGATGTGGGTGAACCTCCACCGTAATGAATTTGTGCAATCTTTCTTTTGTTATCGATTCTAGAACAAACTATTTCAATTTCGTTCAACACAGCTTCGATATATTCCTTCTCATCCGTGTCTTTAGTCCTTGAAAAGGAATTACATCCACAAAAATAGCACATACGTTTGCAATAGGGTATATGAATATAGAATGACAGGTGTTGAGGCTGTTGAGTGTTTGATAATTCGACAGCTTTAATGAATTCTTTTTCTGTAAAGTTATCTTGAAAAAAATTTGCCGGTGGATAACTAGTGTACCTAGGTACAGGCACGTTATATTTTGAAATTAAATCTATCATATTAATTCATTGTTTCATATTTTACCGAATATGGTTTAAAGAGGAGCACAAACAAAAATGATATTATAGCAATTGACAATTGCATTGTAAATAATCCTTTATATCCAAAAGCATCGCCTATACTTGCACTTGCAATTGTGATCATCATTGCTCCAAGATGCGTTATTACTATTTGAAGTGTGAAATCAGTCCCCTCGCGACCATCTCTAACAATATCCATGGCAGTAGTGTTTATCAAAGTTGAAGACAAACCATAGATACCCCAGACTAATGCCACGCCAATTAATATATAAATTAGATCTGTTGATCCGCTTGATGAAAGCCAAATAAAGTAAACTGCAGGTACTATGATGAGGGCCGAAATGATTTTCCGCGAAAGAGATTTTCCAATCTTTCTAATGAATATTCCCGATATAAATGCACATAAAATACCAAAAGACACACCAAAAATGCCAACTATCCCTCCTATCTCTTTTATATCATAACCAATATCGACTAGAAAGGGACTAAGATTCGATAATATACCTATTAAACCGGCATAATATAGTGACAGAAAAACAACTTGACGCCAGATATTCTTTTGATTAAAAAACAACAACATATCTTTAGGTTTGGCTTTCTGTTTCATATTGCGTTCCCTCAGCTTTATGTTTTTTATGAAATACAAAGGGATTAGTGCAATTAATACAAAAATGGCAACCCAGGGAAGCAGACTATTCCAACCGATTTTATGGAATAATAATAATAAAAATCCTCCACCTACCATACTTCCTGTAAATGATCCCATAGATTGAATGCTGTTCAATAGACTAGTATCTTTTCTGTCAAATGAGCGAGCGGCCATGGCATCAGTAGCAATATCTTGTGTGGCAGATGATATAAAGGCTAGTATAATGAGTACGATAATAAGTGTGAAATCCCTTTCTATAATGAGTGAGGCGACAAAGAAAATGATAATTGCATAAATTATTTCAGCACCAAATATCCATTTTTTATAATCCCTTAATGATTCGGTCCGACTGTCTACTATCGGTGACCAAAGAAACTTAATCAGCCATGGAATTTTTATTAGTTTAAGTAAAGCTATAGCTAAAAGTGAATAGGCTCCTTGACGCATCAATACAGGAAGTGCCGATGAGAAAAAACTCATCGGTATTGATTGAGCTATATATAATGTGAAGAAAGTGAATAGCGTATATGTTTGTCGATTTTTCATTTAATTATATATGAGGCACTAATTCCAAATGACATTGGTTTACCAGGTTTCCCTAATTTTTTACCAGCTGATTCGAAATAGTAACCTAAATAATTTGTATTTGTAATATTCTTTCCCCAAAAAGAGAAAGTTATGTTATTCTGATAAATCGTAATATTTGCATTTAGCAAATTATAAAACGGTTGATTTATTTTATTATTTTCATGCCAATAAATTTCTCCCATCCCAATAGAGTTTACACCAATAACTAGTCGGTCCCATATGGATGAATGGTGGTAAATCGTGTAACTTCCTCCTACAGAGAAGGTGTTTCGTGGAATAAAAGGAAGATAATTTCCTGAATAATCAAGTTTATTGCTATAAATATATTTTTTGAATTTAGCATCAGTGAATCCATACGCTAAATTAATATTAAAATTATTAAAAGGAATTACATCTATTGCAAATTCAATTCCTTTATTAACAGTTTTACCTGCATTATAAATTTTTACACCTTGCAAATCTATTAACTGTTTAACTTGTTGATCTTGAATGTCAATATAAAAAAAGGTGGTTTCTAAATTCAATTTGTTTTGTATAATGGAGATTTTAGTTCCTATTTCGTAATTCCAGCTTTTTTCTGGTTGGAATGTTCTTTCTTCAGGTTTCTCAAAAACAGTATTGAAACCACCAGCTTTATAACCTTTGGCTATTGTAGCATAAATATGAGAATTTCTTGCTAAACGATATTGTGCAGATATTTTTGGTAACCACTGTATAAATGCAAGTGGGGAGTCATAATTTCCAATCAACGTTTTTTGACCCTCTATTATCTTATTTTCAATGTGTATAGAATTTGCGTTTTCATAATCATATCTAATGCCCGCTTCTACATTCAGGTTTGGTGTTATTTTGAAAGTAGATTGATAAAACAATGCAAAACCTCGGTTATAATCATCATATCTTTTTTCTAATTGATAATTTGGTGTAACCATATTTACAAAGACATCTGTTCCTCTTTTAATTTGATGATTAAAAGCAAAAAAGCCAACATTCCAATCATACCAATTATCATTTAAACTGTGAATATTTAATTCTTGCGATAACAAAAATTGATCTTCTGTTTGGATAGCATAATATAGATTTTTTGGTGATGCATCTTGGTCGACATTATAAATGTCATTTAATAATTGAACAGATGTTTGTGAACTTAACCAAAATGAATTATTGCGGTAATTTATTTGTAAACCACCATCATAGATATTTCGTAAATAAGAACTTTCATGGTTGATATTTACGGAATCAACCCGATTTCTAGTAGTATCAACTAAACCATATGTAAATGCACCTTGATAAGTATGATTATAACCATTTATTAATCGAATGCTTAATTTGTTTATTGGTCTCCATTCTAATCTAGTGTTTATTGAAGCTGTATTTAATTCATCAGTATTTTTCTTATTATAAGAATTAGGAATAAAGCCATCTGAATGTTCATATTCTCCAGCAATACTATATGCAAAATTGTCATTTAATTTATTTAAATGTGATACGCCAATATTTAAATCGTTGAATCTCCCGTAACGTAATTGTATTTTTGTGCCTTGATGAATAAATGGTGATTTACTATGAACTAAAATGATTCCTCCCATTGCATTTCTTCCGTATAAAGTGCCCTGTGGCCCCCTTAGGAATTCTATTTTGTCAATTGCCAACAAGTTGATATCAAAGGAAGATTTTTCAAAATGTGGCACCCCGTCAACATACATAGCAACTCCAGGTGCATTAATTATTGAGCCAACTCCTCTAACAAATACTGAAGATGTGAGCCTTGAATCCCTGTCAATCATAATGAAATTAGGAATGAAAGCTGAAAAGTCTTTCATTTCACGTATTTGTTTCAGTTCTATTACATTAGAATTGACAGAAGTAATAGAACTTGGTTGCAACCATTTTGAATATGGTTGCTTGATGTTTGTTACAACAATCGAATCAAGTGAAATATTACGTAAAGAATCGCTTTCGTTTGCATTCAAATATTTATTGAAAGTTGAGAGAAATAACACAAGCAAACAGAATAACATTTTGCGAATGTTTTTCTTTTTTATAGGAATTAAAATCATTACTGTGAATTTTTGGATAATGAAAAACGCAAAGATAATATCATTTCAAGAAATATCAATCACAATTCATAGTGAATTTGTTATTAATCCTTAACTCCGCAAGTGACTTCTTTCAATAAATAAGCAAAGCACTGATATGAAATATCTTATCAGTAGCTTTGCCATGTGTAAAATTTCACCTATATTGGTGTTGCATTAAAAAAGTTACACTCAATGAAAGTACAAAAAGTTTCTCAATCAATCACACCTTTTGCTGGTATTTCTTTCGTAAATCAAGAATTTAACGATTCAGGTCTTCTATCTCTAATTGATAATCATCTTGGAACTAGGACTTTATCTGGATATCAATACGGAGAAATATTTCGTGCATGGTTCGATATCTTTTTCTGTGGTGGTGAAGTAGCTGAGGATATACAAAAATATTTACGTCCTACCCTTGAAAATATTCCTTTCAATAGAGTTCCTAGTGCTGACACATTACATAGAGTGCTCAAAGAATTAGCTACAGAAAACACCACTATAACCTCTGTTTCTGATAAAGAGTATCAGTTCAATATCAATGAGAAGATGAATGACTTGAATATAAAATCACTACTTTTAACCAAACAATTGCATAAGAACGAGTTTTATGACTTTGATTATGATAATCAAATCATTGCACATAACAAATACGATGCTAAACGCACCTATAAAAAGACTACGGGCTATTTTCCAGGTATTGCCACTATCGCAGGTATGATTGTTTATATTGAGAATCGAGATGGAAATGCTAACGTAAAAACTGGGCAGGCAGAGACCCTGAAAAGAGCATATCAGCTGCTTGCCAACAATGGAATAAAAGTAAATAGATCGAGAATGGATGCTGGCTCATATAGCAAAGAAATTATAGACACAGTTGCTAAAAACTCTAAGCTATTCTATATTCGAGCAAACCGCTGTAAAGCTATGACAAAGCAGATTAGCGAAATTACACATTGGCAATCTATAGAAATCAATCATCAATCTTATGAGGTGGGATCAATTCCTTTCTTGCAGTTCTGCGAGGATAAGGAATATCGTTTAGTTGTTATGCGAGAGAAGAACAAAGACCGCCAAACAAATATATTCACAGGTGATGATTTCATTTATCGTTCTATTTTGACCAATGACTGGGACTCGAGCGAAGAAGAGATTATCAAGTATTACAATATGCGAGGTGCAAGCGAAAAGATATTTGATGTACAGAACAATGACTTTGGTTGGTCTCGCCTTCCTTCATCGGATATGAACTGCAATACAGTTTTTTTAATCTTGACAGCCATGATGAAAAACTTCTACAACTACCTCATTAATAAAGTATCCAAAGTCTTTGAAGATATTCCTTCTACATCACGAATAAAGAGATTTATATTCAGTTTTATTAGTGTAGCAGGGAAGTGGATACGCCAGTCAAGGCAATGGAAGCTTAAGCTTTATACTGACAGGCCCTACGAGAAGTTGATATTTAGCTGATAACTGGCCAAATAAACCGATGATCAAAAATCGGAATGGGATTGTTATGTCTACTTGTCTCAGAACTGCTTTTTTCACCAATTATATATCTCGTTTCACTCACTAAAATCATGAGCTTTTATTAGATTCAATCGAAAGTGAAATAATATCTCTGGAAGTATTGATAGATTTTAAACAAAACAGAACTGAAATAAATTTCAAACTTCAAAATAAATAGATTGCGTAATTGAGGTTAATAAACACTTTGATAGTACTAGAATGTAATAATTTCTTAACAGAGATGTAACCGAAAAGAAACAAAGTTAATAATATTGTCTAACTCGGAACTGTCCTAAAAATTGGGAAGGCTACATGGTTTAGATAGATACGATAGAGAATTGAATACTATTTATGATGAATATATTCAGTTATTATTAAAAATAGAAGCAGCTTCAGAAAAGTATTATAAAACCTTTCAATCTGCACGTGAAGAATATATTAAGGACTCACTTATAAATCGGTATCTTACAACATTTGAAGAACTAAAAAAATAAGCATGTCGTTTGAAATCACTGTTTATTCTTAAAGAACGTAAAATGCACACTGCCATAAACGCGTTCTTCCATAAACGAGTCGTAATCAGCAAAATTGAACTTTTTGGAATGTTCGAAGACAAATAATCCCCCCTCATTTAAATGACTGTGATCAAGAATAAGATTTGGAATCGTTTCAATTTCTGGCATTTCATATGGTGGATCTGCGAAAATGAGGTCAAATTTCTCATGTGAAGTAGCTAAAAACTTAAAAGCATCTGCTTTCAATGGAAATAATTCATTTGCTTTTAATATATCTTTTGCTTTACTGATAAAATTATAATGTATGGGGCTCATTTCAACACACACAACACGAGGACATCCTCTTGAAACCATTTCTATTGCAACGCTTCCTGTACCAGAAAACAAGTCAAGTGCATTTGTTTCCTCCCAGTCGATGAGATTATTCAGTACATTAAACAAATTTTCTCTGGCAAAATCAGTAGTAGGTCGTGCCTTGAAATTTGTAGGAACCTGAATTCTTCTGGATTTGTATTTACCGCTTATTATTCGCATAACTTAATTAATAAATCCGAAGGAATTGTTTCCAACTCTTCATTCGGGATTGTGGGATAAGAATCAATTTTGATTATTTCAACGTTTTTGATTAGTTTCTTTATTGAATCAATCACTTCTTTTTGATTAGATAAATCTCCTGTGATGAATAATTGGTCGTTAAATTGATCAAAGTCGATCTTCATCAAATAATTGAAAATATAATAAGTTAAATCAAGATCTTCATGTTCTTGTAATGTGATGGATGACAATAATTTACCTTTGGTGTATGTGATGACATCAATTGATGATTTGTTGAAATTGATAAAACAACTAATGTGTTTCAGGTCCTTTTTATAGGATTCAAAATATGAAATCAAATTAGTAACATGACTTTCAAAAATTGGATTTAATAAGCTTCTTGATATAAAAGAATGCAAATCATCATCCATTTCAAAGAGTAAATGAATTTTTAAAGCTTCAATTTGGTTATCAAGTATAATTGATCTTTCAGTATTGCTCATCACATTAAAAAAGAATATCTGCTCAGCCCTTTTTATATTAAAATATTCATCAGGGACAATCGTATATTTTTCATTAACACTTATCACAATAGTCTTTTTAAACTTTTGTGAGAATATATTGAAATCAAAGATTATTTTCTGAATATTTTCCAAATAAGTAAGTTTATCGCTGAAAGTTGTCTCCCAATAGTAGAAAATGTTTTTATCTGTAGGGCAATGAACTGAGAATTCAACACTTATTGAAGTAAGTCGAATAGTCAATATAAAATTCTCTGAATTAGTTAGATCAATATTCTCGGGTAAAAACATACTTGCAGTTTTTAAGTTACAAATTTAGAAAAAGAATGAGATTTATACTACTTTTACAAGAAAAACAAATTAATGATTCATAAATTCTTTACGGACAAAATTCAAGAAAACTTCCCTTTTGCATTTACAAATGATCAAAGAATCGCTTTAGATAAAATAGTTGAGTTTCTGATTTCCAAAAGAGATAATCAAGTATTCTTATTGAAAGGCTATGCTGGCACCGGGAAGTCCTCTATAATAGGTAGTTTGGTAAAGACGATGAACGATTTTAAACAGAAGAGTGTGTTACTTGCCCCAACAGGTCGTGCTGCAAAAGTGTTTTCCGGATATGCTGGGCAACAAGCATATACTATTCATAAAAAGATATACAGGCAAAAGAAATTTGCAGATGGTGATGGGCATTTTGATTTGATACCTAATTTGCATAAGCATACATTATTTATTGTCGATGAAGCTTCAATGATTAGTAATCAAAATGGAGAATCATCCGTATTTGGAACAGGTCGATTGTTGGATGATTTGATAGAGCATGTTTATTCCGGCGATGGTTGTAAGTTGTTGTTAATAGGGGATTCAGCCCAATTACCACCTGTTAAACAAGAAATAAGTCCTGCATTGGATAGTAATGTGTTGCGTTCGTATCATTTAGAAGTTACGGAAAGCACTCTTAAAGAGATAGTTAGGCAGGAAGAGGAGTCGGGGATATTATTTAATGCAACCCGACTTCGCAATATATTATTAAATGGAGATACTTCAGAATTTCCCAAAATCGAACTTGACGGGTTTAAAGATATAAAACAGATTTCCGGTGCCGAATTAATTGATGAAATTGCAAATGCATATAATCATGAAGGATTTGAAGAAACAATTGTGGTATCCCGATCCAATAAAAGGGTGAATGCATTCAATAATGGTATCCGAAATATGATATTATTTAGAGAAGACGAACTTTCGTCGGGAGACTTGTTGATGATTACTAAAAACAATTATTATTGGGTCGATAAATTTGAGAATTTAGACTTTCTTGCAAATGGCGAATTTGTTGAAGTATTGAGGGTAAGAGGTTCTGAAGAAATGTATGGATTCAGATTTTGTAATGTATTGTTAAAGCATAGAGATTACGACATTGAATTTGAAGCAAAAATAATAATGGATACTTTGCATACTGAAGTTCCCGGGTTATCACGAGAACAGAATGAGGCACTTTATACATCAGTTATGGAAGATTATGCTGACGTACCTCAAAAACGTGATAGATATAAAAAAATGAAAACGAATCCCTACTTTAATGCCCTTCAAGTGAAGTATGGCTATGCGGTTACTTGTCATAAAGCACAAGGAGGTGAATGGCAAAATGTGTTTCTGGATTTGGGGTATATCAACAAATCATATATGAGTGATTCCTTTTATCGATGGCTTTATACCTCAGTCACCAGAAGTGTTCGAATGTTATATCTTGTGAATTTTCCCAATGAACTTATTGCTCTTACTAAATAAATCGTATTTTTGTGATAACATTTAATAAATGATAGAACAGTTTTATTGATTGAATAAAATCATGTTGGAAAAGAAACATAAATATATAGAAGACCTGTTAGAGCAAATAGACTTGCTGAAAAATAGATTGACAGAGATTCAAAAAAGCAATTCATTGCCCTTTTCTTCTTTGAATGATGCTTTTGCAAAGACGCAGAAAATTGTGCAGTTGCTTCACGATTTGGAGATGTCTCAAATTGAGGAAATGAAAGGAGAGATGTCGAAATTGGTAAATTATCTTTCTGATGTTGAATTAGCATCAAAAAATGAAGGACCTGTGATTACTCATGTAGATGAAACCGATAATAAAGAAATTATTGCTGAACGGGATAATAATATTGTTGAACGTGAAGAAATAATCATCAATCTGGAAGAAAATGTTGTTGAACCAGAGCCAATTGTGGAAAAGCCATCATTTGTAAGATCAGAAAAGCTTCCTATAGACTTGCCTATTTACACTAACTTTCTTGTCAAAGATAAACATGAAGATGTAAAATATCCTAAAGAGAAGGCTCATACGGTAATCAAAACGACTTCAAGCTCATTCAATGATATGATTGAAGTTCCGACATCTAATATAGATTTGAAAAAGAGAATGAGCATCAATGATTTGTTCTCATTTCAACGAGAGCTTTTCAATAATGATAGAGTGGAAATGAATAATCAAATGACTCGATTGAGTTCATTTAATTCTTATGAAGAATGTGAGAAATATATTAAGAGTAATTTCAATTGGGATTTTGACAACCCAATAGTTCAGAGCTTCGTTGAAGTTGTATTTGATGGATTTAATGATTGATATTCAGTATATTCAATGGGTAAATTAATAGTGGTACCTACACCCATAGGAAATTTGGAAGATATTACATTAAGAGCGATTAATGTATTAAAAACATGCGATTTGGTTTTGGCAGAAGATACACGTACGACCGGATTTCTTCTCAAGCATTTTGGAATTGAAACCCCCATGCAATCGCATCATAAATTTAATGAACATCGAACTGCTGACCAACTTGTTGAAAAACTTAAGGGTGGTGAAACGATAGCACTTGTTTCAGATGCAGGTACACCAGCTATTTCAGACCCCGGTTTTTTGCTTGTTCGCGCATGCGTAAAGGCTGAAGTGGAAGTTGAGTGCCTTCCAGGTGCGACCGCTTTTGTTCCCGCTTTGGTTATGTCTGGAATTCCAAACGACAGGTTTTGTTTTGAAGGATTTCTTCCTCAAAAAAAAGGTCGTCAAACACGTTTGAAAGAATTGGCTGAAGAAACAAGAACAATGGTGTTTTATGAATCTCCGTATAGAATTGTAAAATTGTTGAGCCAATTGTCAGAATATATGGGAGAA
>Ga0265294_10006540_pt1 | contig 13988 bp, 12 predicted proteins | sample MunlanPumphouse3_FD_192504 | JGI IMG/M metagenome (GOLD analysis project Ga0265294, IMG submission 192504) | Groundwater microbial communities from a municipal landfill in Southern Ontario, Canada - Pumphouse #3 | ecosystem: Environmental > Aquatic > Deep subsurface > Groundwater | place... | reverse complement strand
GATTGTACAAAAAGTTTTGCCTGATTTTCATCAAAAAGATATTGTATGGACAAAATATCCGGCTCAGTTTCGTCAAAACTGCCCATCATCATTATCATATTGCTATACAGATAATTACAACTATTTGAGGTTTCTTCCCATTTAAGGTAATTATCAAGAAATTTCTCGGATAAAGTCTTCACATTACAATTGCTGTTTGTCATTTCTCCACTGAAATTCAAGACATTAGCTCTTGCCTGCAATGTATGCAACTTCTCTGCAATCTTTGAACTTTCATCAAAATCAATTTCTTTTCTGATATTTGCAAAACTGCTGTTAAGAAAGTCGACTTGTGATGTTGTAAATATCTTAAATATTGCATTATCTATATTATTTTGATGATTTTTTGCTATAAAATCATTGATACGATATATCAAAGTATCAGCAATAACGGCAATTGCATTCTGCTGTTGAATTAAGTATACTGCTTGATTAAAATCGTCTAAATCTTTTTTCGTATAGATAAATTTACACTTAGCCATGTCAACATTTCGAGGTCTTTCAAAGGAATGAGTAGCAATATTGTCTTTAATAAAGACTGTTTCATTAAAATTTCCGCAATTTATTACGGCATAACTCGGCATAAGATATTCAGCGATGTCAAAACCAGAATAATATATTGAGCCAACAGGCTTATTACAAGTAAGATATAATGAATCTGAAACGGAAACGGTATAATATATGGTAAAATTTGTATTATTTATGCTTTCCGAGGCATCAACAGATAATGTATTTAACATATTTGCCACACAACTATCATTAATATTATTTGATATATTGACAATGTATTTAAAATTTTGTGTCACCGACACGAGTTGTCCTATAGCAAAATTGTATAATAACGACAGGAAAATAATTGCGAATATTCTTTTATTCATTGTAAATCAAAGATATAGCTCTAATCAAAGAGAATTTTCAAAGAAAACGCAAAAGTAAATAAAAATGTTTTACTTTTGCAATGGTTTTAAAAAATAAGAATATGATTTCACAAAGAGTTTTGAATTTAGAAGAATCTGCGACTCTCGCCATGAGTGCTAAGAGTACTGCTTTAAAGCAAGAAGGTAAAGATGTTATCAATTTAAGTATTGGCGAACCCGATTTTGACACACCTGCTTTTATTAAAGAAGAAGCCATAAAAGCGATAAATGAGAATTTCACTCATTATACGGCAGTTCCGGGTATCATGGAGCTTCGCAAGGCTATATGCAAAAAATTATTAAGAGATAACGGCGTTGAATATAAACCCGAACAGATAGTAGTAAGCACAGGTGCGAAGCAGGCTATAGCAAATGTTTTACTTGCTTTGGTAGACCCGGGCGATGAAGTTGTGATAGCATGTCCTTATTGGGTTTCGTACTCCGAATTGGTAAAACTTGCTGAAGGCACACCGGTTTTAGTAAAAGCCGGCATTGAACACGATTTCAAAATCACCGCCGACCAATTAGAAGCAGCAATCACACCTAAGACCAAGCTGATAATGCTTAACTCGCCATGCAATCCAACAGGCTCTGTTTATGATAAAAACGAACTCGAAGCTCTCGCCAAAGTAGTCGAAAAACATGAAAATGTTTTTGTGCTTTCCGATGAAATATATGAACATATAATTTTTAAAGGTAAACACGAATGTTTTGCACAATTTGAAAGCATTAAAGATAGAGTGATTATCATAAACGGCGTATCCAAAGGCTTTGCCATGACAGGTTGGAGACTTGGCTTTTCCGCTTCTATCCAGCCTATTGCAAAGGCTTGTTCTAAATTACAGGGACAAATCACGTCAGGCACAACTTCTATAGCTCAAAAAGCTGCTGTCGTTGCTTTTAATGCCGACCCAAAAGAAATGCCTGAAATGAAAATTATGGTAGCAAAGTTTAAAGAGCGTAGAGATTTACTACTCGGCTTACTTAATGACATACCCGGCGTTAAAACCAATATTCCTGACGGCGCATTTTACGTTTTTCCGGATGTAACTTATTTTTATGGCAAATCCGATGGCAAAACCACAATAAAAGACGGCAAAGATTTATGTATGTATATCCTTGATAACGTATTCGTTGCCTGTGTTCCGGGCGTTGCTTTCGGAAATCCAAACTGCATAAGACTTTCTTACGCAACTTCTAATGAAAATTTAATAGAGGCTGCCCGCAGAATAAAATCTGTTTTAGCCAACTTAAAATAATTTATGACAAATCTTCCCGTATTTGACGACATAGCAGCTATAGTCGTAGGTGATGTTATGTTAGACGTTTTTCATTATGGAAATGTCTCACGATTATCACCGGAATTTCCTGTGCCTGTGATGGAAAAAAGAGGTCAGGAATTTTGCCTCGGCGGTGCCGCAAATGTTGCAACTAACATGAAATCTTTGAACGCTCAAGTGTTTTTATGCTCTGTAATCGGAAACGATGAAGCTGCCAACAAAGTTCACTACATGCTGAAAGATAAAAACATCAATTGCACCGGACTTATTAGCAGCAAACATAGAAAGACAACCATAAAAAACAGAATAATAGGAAACGGCAAACAATTGCTGCGTATTGACGAAGAAGATAAATTCGATTTACTCGCTGATGAAGAAAAACAATTGACAGACTATATTGGTAACTTGTTGACACAACAAAAAGTCAATGTCATTGTACTGCAAGATTATAATAAAGGTGTATTATCGGCTCAAGTGATAGATAAAATTATTAAGCTGTCTAAAACTTATAATATTCCAATCTGTGTAGACCCGAAAAAATCTAACTTTGACAGATATAATGATGTACTTCTGTTTAAGCCTAATCTAAAAGAATTTTCAGAGTTCTGTCTTTCAGATTTTGAAGATAGCGAAGCATTAAAACCTGCTATGAAGACTTTTATGACAGAGCATAACATTAATAATCTGATGATTACGATGGCAGATAAAGGACTTATGGTTATGCAGAGTGATGAAAATATTTGTATCATTCCTGCCATTAACTGTAATGTTGTAGATGTTTCCGGTGCCGGAGATACGGTAATTGCTGTGGCTTCTTTGTGCCTCGCTGCCGGATTGCCGGTAAATAAAATGGCTAATATCTCTAATTTAGCCGGAGGACTTGTTTGTGAAAAACCCGGCATCGCATATTTATCACGCCAAGAGCTGTCAGAAAAAATGAAGAAATTTTTACAGTAATCACAATATTAATTTTTTTCAACCGTTTCTATATCGTGAATACAAAAAATAAATATTACGGCTTTTTAGTCGTTGTGGGGATTGTTTTGTTGCTAAGTATTTGCCAACAGGGACAATGCCAAAAGCAACGAATGTTACCTATCAACCTTGCAGATTATGATGAAGCAACCTATCATTTCGGCTTTACTCTGACTGCAAATATGATGTACTTAACATTACGTCCGGAAGACGATTATCGAGACTCATGGCATCCTTATCAAGAAGAATTATATTGGATGCCGATAGTAGATTCGTTAAAATACTCAAACATACAGACAGTTCCTACACCCGGCTTCTCAGTCGGAATTGTAGCTAACCTAAGACTTACCGATTACCTCGACTTAAGAGTCGTACCGGGTATGACATTCTCGTGGCGCGAAGTAAGACACGACTTCATAACCGTGAAAAACGGTGCTGAAGGAACACATATCGTAAAAGATGATGTAGAGTCTGTCTTTATAGACCTGCCTTTTATGTTGAAATACAAGGCAATGCGAATAAATAACTTCCGCCCTTACGTAATTACAGGCTTAGAATATAAATACGACTTGTTGTCTAATTCAAAAAAACGTAACGAAATGAACGCCAAACAAATAGTAAAATTGTCGCCTAACGACATCTATTTTACTATAGGTGCCGGCTTCGACTTTTATATGTTCTGGTTTAAACTCGGAGTAGAACTTCGTATGGCTTTCGGAACTTTCGACTTGCTTAAACGTCAAGGTATAGACGACAATTTCGCTACCGCAAGCATAAACGCTTTAAGGTCAAAACAATTTAATATTATCTTTACATTTGAATAAATCATGGACGAAAATACACTTTTTAATGAAATAGAAACTATCTACGGATACGAAAAAAAAGTATTTAACTCAACTCTCGAAGCTTTTAAAATGCTTTATAAAACCGCAAAAAAAATTGAAGAACAGTATAATGAACATAACCATGATTTACAAATAGAACTCAATTGCGATAAAAACGGTGAATATGAATTTGAAATAACTGTTGGTAGCGATATAATAGTATTTATGTTGCACCCTAATGTTTTTGAATTCCCTCGCGCCCACGAAATTATGAAACTGCCTTATGTAACCGAAAATAAATTGCGATCTCAATGTGGAACCATTCTTATTTATAATTATATTGCAGATTCCATAAAATATAGAAGAATTAATGACATCGGATACCTGATAGGAAGATTGTTTGTTAATCAAGAAAAACACTTCTACGTTGAAGGTAAAAAAGAAATAGGAATGTTCATAAATCGATATGGCGTAAACGTACTCAATGAAAATTATGCAAAAGACATTTTGGAATCGGCAATACAATATGTTATGCACTTCGGACTTTTGGTTCCGGATTATGACATGTATAAAGAACTTCCTGTCGACCAATTCCTACAATATCGAGATTATATGCAGATAAAAACAGCCAAAAGATTGGGATTTAGGTTCCAAGCAGACAAAGAATTATAAACAACTTGTCACCTAAACAACTAAGATTCAAAACATTGCAGAATATAAAAATTTTTTTCACGAATTTGCATGTATTTCAAAAAAATATTATATCTTTGCAACCTGAAACATTGATACTGAAACATCTTTGTTTCAGACCCAAAAATGGTCCATTCGTCTAGGGGTTAGGACGTCAGGTTTTCATCCTGGTAACAGCGGTTCGATTCCGCTATGGACTACAGTTTTAAATTTTTTTGTTAAAGTTATGGCAAATCATAAATCAGCGATAAAGAGAATCAGACAAACCGAAAAAAGAAGAGTTTACAGAAGGTATTATGCAAAAACAATGCGTAATGCAGTTAAAAAATTTAGATTGATTACTGACAAAGAAGAAGCAACAGCTCAACTTCCAAAAGTAAGCTCTATGTTAGATAAAATGGTTAGTAAAAATATTATCCATAAAAATAAAGCAGGTAATCTGAAATCTAAATTAGCTCGTAAAGCTAACGCTTTAGGATAAAAACAAATATTGTTAGTGTTATATAATTATTGATAAGGCATATTTTTGTTCGCGTGCCTTATTTTTTTGTGCCCACAATTTTATCCCTTACACATAAAATCATATAGTTTTCAGCTTTTGAATAAAAGCTGAAAACTTATCTTAACCTGTCTAACGACTTCACCAATTTATCGTCTTTTCGAACACCTCTATAAGCAAGTATCAAGAAAATAAAAGATACTATCGGCAGATAAATACCGATACATTTCGCATAATCTGTTGAAACTGATAATGTTGCCTCTACTTTCGGTGTGTAATATATGAAAATAAGCAACATAAAAACCATAACTAAGCCTATTGCAATACTTATCATCTTCATCTGTAAAGATCTTTTCTTATACAAAAATATTGTTATAAAACTTATCAATATGGATAAAGCCCATATTATTATTAACGGTAAATTAAAAATCGGCGAAAACACTTTGCCTAAAGTCTCACTCATGGCTTCAAATGAAAATAATTTTAAAGTATAGGAAAAATCACCATAATATTTTGCAATCGGTGTAAAAACAATAAGTAATAAAGAAACAATTGATAGAAATAAAAATAAAGTCTGTTTACGCTGAATCATGATATTTAAGTTTTAAAATAGTTAAAATTTTTGCAAAGGTACACGATTTTTTCAATTATATCTCACATCATCAAAATTGTAAAATAAATTTTCGCAACCTTGTGTGATATTTAGCAATTTATCTTAAATTTGCAGATTATATGTAGATGTATTTTATAAATTAAATTTTTAGTAGTATGAAAAAATTGTTACTTCCCTTTCTAATTATCATCATTATTATTTGTAGCTGTGAATCAAAACAAACTACGAATATATCTGTAATTCCCGAACCCGTCAGTACAGAACTGCATAAAGGGCATTTCACAATTGATGAAAACACTGTTTTATGCTTTGATGGCTTTTTAAGAACCGATTTAACTGCCATATATATAAGAGATTATTATAAGAAGTATCTTGGATTGGAAGCTAAAATACCTGAGACCATAGAAAACAAGAACAGTATTTGTTTTAAATTATGTGATGATTTAGACCCTATTCTTGGCGAAGAAGGCTATGAACTTGCTGTAAACAAAAACAACATAGTTGTTTCTGCTAAAACCACAGCTGGCATTTTTTACGGATTTCAAACTTTATGCCAATTAGCACCACCTGATGCCTCAACAGGTGTACATACTACGATGGAGGTACCTTGCCTGAAAATTGTTGACTATCCACGCTTTACATGGCGCGGCAGCCACTTAGATGTTTGCCGCCACTTTTTTGACACCGACTTTATCAGAAAATATATTGATGTATTAGCACTTCATAAAATCAACAAATTCCATTGGCATCTTACTGATGACCACGGCTGGCGCATTCAAATAGATAAATATCCTAAACTTACCGAAGTGGGCGCATGGCGTGTCGATAGAAGTAACGTCCCATGGACAGAAGGTCTACCACCTGAAAAAGGCGAACCGACTACCTACGGCGGATATTATACTAAAGATGATATGAAAAAAATTGTCGATTATGCCGCAAAACGCAACATCGAAGTCATACCCGAAATCGAATTACCCGGACATTCATCGGCTATCCTCGCCGCTTATCCGGAGTTCGGCTGTGATGTCAAAAATCAAGATTATTACGTTCAAATAGGACCTTATTGGCCTCCTGTGGCTATCTTATGCGCCGGCAACGACAAAACTTTGGATTTCCTGAAAGACGTTATAGACGAAGTTATAGAAATCTTCCCAAGCGAATATATTCATATAGGCGGCGACGAGGCTTATAAGACAAATTGGGAAAAATGCCCAAGATGCCAAAAGAGAATGAAAGACGAAGGTCTGAAAAATGAAGAAGAACTCCAAAGCTGGATGGTGAAAGAAATTGAAAAACATATCATCTCTCACGATAAAAAAATGATAGGCTGGGACGAAATCTTAGAAGGCGGTGTCAGCCCTACATCAGTCGTAATGTCGTGGCGCGGTAATATAGGCGGAATAGAAGCCGCTAAACACGGTAACCATGTTATCATGACACCTAACGACTTTTGCTACCTCGATTATTATCAAGCAGACCCCGAATTTCAACCTGTGTCTATCGGCGGTTATGTACCATTGAGAAAAACTTACTCTTTTGACCCCGTCCCTGATGCACTAAATAATGCCGAAGCTGAACTAATACTCGGCGGACAATGTAACCTGTGGACAGAGTTTATCTCAACACCAGACCACGTCGAATATATGCTGTTGCCTCGCCTGTCTGCTCTCTCTGAAGCCGTATGGTCGCCTAAAGATAAAAAAGATTGGTATAATTTCCGCAATAAAATAGAAAATCAGAAAATCAGACTCGGCTGCCTCGGCTATAATTATTGCGACGGTAACTATAAACCTATAATTACAACAACACCTGTTGAAGGTAACAAATTGTCGGTATCTATAGAATCCGATGTCAAAGGCACCGATATTCATTATACTGTTGATGGCTCAGAACCAACAATAAACTCGCCTTTATTCGAAAAACCTTTTGAGATAGAAGGCTGTAAAACTATTAAGGCTATCGCCGTTTATAAAGGTGAAGTTAAAGAATCCGTAGCTGTTGCCGAAGTATTTACGTCAAAACTTACAGGGAAAAAAATAACCATAACACCAAATCCGACCGATAAATATACAGCCAATGGCGTTGCTACTATTGCTGATGGTGTTTTGGGGTCGGAAAGATTTACTGATGGCAAATGGATAGGATTTTATAACGACCATGTAATCATCGACATAGAAAACAATAACGACCCTTTTACAACACTTTTTTTACACACCCTTATAGATCAGAACGCTTGGGTGTTCGCCGCTAAAAGTGTAGAACTGCTGACATCAGACGATGGCAGTAATTATACTGCTATACAGTCTGTTTCTTATGATACCGATAAATCCACCCCCGGCATGAAAATTAAAAAATTCGAGTTCTCTTTTGCTGAACCAATCAGTCCTAAATATTTAAGAATCAAAGTTAACGGCTTGAGTCAACTACCTGAATGGCACTTATCTGCCGGCAAAATGCCGTGGTTATTTATTGATGAAGTCGTGATGTATTAACCCGATTACCATCGTAAATTAGTAATTATAATAAATATATTGGAAATGTTATTCGAAGTCTGTGCTAATTCTGTTTTGTCGGCTATGAATGCGGAAGCTGCCGGTGCTGATAGGATTGAACTTTGCGCCAACCTTGCTTCCGGAGGCACAACACCTTCTTTCGGTACTTTATCTTTATGCAGAGAGAAAACAGATATTCCGATAAATGTCTTAATCAGACCACGAAGCGGCGACTTTCTGTATTCCGATATGGAATTTGAAGATATAAAACGTGATGTACTTCTGTGCAAACAATTAGAGATGAATGCTGTCGTCTGCGGTTTCCTTAATGCTGACGGCAGCATTGATTTGGATAAAACAGCCGAAATCATGGAATTAGCTTATCCTATGCAATTTACTTTCCATCGTGCATTCGACCTGTCTCGAAATTGCTTCGAGAGTTTGTCTAACTTAATGTCCATCGGCATCAGCAGAATCTTAACCTCCGGCACTAAAAAAACCGCTTTTGAAGGAAAAGATATTTTGGCAAAATTAGTTGAAACCGCCGGCGATAAAATAATTATCATGCCCGGAAGTGGCATCAATGCCAATAATATTGCAGAATTGGCAAAAACAACTAAAGCTAAAGAATATCATTTTTCGGCATCTGCCTGCATAGATTCAAAAATGACATTCCGTAAGGAGAATGTTCTAAGTACAGTAAAAGAAGATTTCTCGACTTCATTTTCAGATGTCGAAACAATTAAATCAATAATAAATAAACTATGAAACCAACCCTGTTAATTATGGCTGCCGGCATGGGCAGTCGCTACGGCGCTCTTAAACAAATAGATGGAGTCGGTCCAAACGCCGAAGCTATCATGGATTATTCTATTTATGATGCAATCCAAGCCGGCTTCGGTAAAGTTGTTTTTGTTATCCGTAAAGATTTTGCAGACCAATTTTATACTCACGTTGTCAGCAATGTCGAGAAATTTATTGACTGCCAATGCGTTTTCCAAGAATTAGATGACTTGCCGGAAGGTTTCTCTTTACCTGAAATGCGAACTAAACCATGGGGAACCGCACACGCTATATTGACGGCAAAAGATGTTATTCCTGAACCTTTTGCCGCTATCAACGCCGATGATTTCTACGGACGTGAAGCCTATTTCGCAGTCTCCGATTTTTTGTCTAAAATCAATGTAAACAACAACAACTATTGCATGGTCGGCTATAAAATTCTTAATACTTTATCCGATTCCGGAAGCGTGAGCCGCGGTGTCTGCGAAGTTGATGCCAACAATATGCTCATCTCTACCATAGAACGCAAAAATATTATCAAACTCGAAGATAAATTATATGATTTATACGACAATGAAAGGTTTATGCTGAAAGGTGACGAAATCGTCTCTATGAACTTATGGGGATTTACACCACTGTTTTTCGCTCAAATAGAAAATAGCTTTAAGCATTTTCTAACAGAACATATCAACGAGCCAAAGAGTGAACTTTTTATTCCAACTGTCATCTACGAATTACTGAAATCACACAACGCCACAGTAGAAGTACTCAACTGCGGCGCAAAATGGTTCGGTGTCACTTATCATCAAGATAAACAATATGTTATGGATAGTATCAAATCGCTAATTGCAAATAATATTTATCCTGAAAAACTGTGGACTAAATAAATCAAGATATGCACTATCATTTTATTTCTATCGGCGGTAGTATAATGCACAACTTAGCTATTGCCATGCACTTGAAAGGCAACAAAGTTACAGGCTCCGATGACGAAATATTTGAGCCGGCAAAATCAAATTTGAAAAAATATGGCATCTTGCCGACACAACTTGGCTGGCATCCGGAAAATATAACAAAAGAAATAGACACCGTCATACTTGGAATGCACGCAAAAGCCGACAATCCGGAGTTGCAAAAAGCTTTGGAACTCGGACTTAACATAGTGTCATTTCCGGAATTTGTTTATGAAAACTCCAAAGACAAAAAAAGAGTCGTCATAGGTGGCAGCCACGGCAAAACTACAATAACATCAATGGTGCTTCATGTACTTAAATGCCTGAATATCAATGCCGATTTTTTAGTAGGAGCAAAAATACCCGACTATGATATCATGGTCAAGATAACCGATGATGCAAAAATATTGGTAGTTGAAGGTGATGAATATTTAACCTCAACGTTGGACAAACGCCCGAAGTTCCATCTGTATCACCCTCATATAGCACTACTTACCGGCATCGCATGGGATCATTTTAATGTTTTCCCTACTTTTGATTTTTATGTGGAACAGTTTAAAATATTCGCTCATACCATAGAGCCTGACGGTAGCTTTATCTATTTCGAACAAGATGAAAATCTTGTAAAAATAGCCGCCGAATTACCTGCTTCAATTAAGACAATAGCTTATGACACACCGGATTATACTGTGGAAAACAATACCTTTATCTTACATTTTGAAGGTGAAGATTTCCCACTGAAAATTGATGGCCGTCATAATATGCAAAACGTTTTAGGTGCCATGAAAATTTGTTCTGAACTTGGTATCGGAAATCGGGAATTTTTGAAGGCTATATCTTCTTTTACCGGCGCCGCAAAACGCTTGGAAAAAGTATATCAAAACGAAAATCTTGTTATTTATCGCGATTTTGCTCATGCTCCATCAAAGCTGAAGGCTACCGTCAACGCAATCAGAGAAAAATATCCCGACAAAAAAATAATCGCAGTTTTTGAACTACATACTTATAGCAGTTTAAATAAATATTTTCTAAGTCAATATAAAGATACAATGAACGATGCCGACAAAAAGATGGTGTTTTTCGACCCTCACGCTCTATCACTGAAACGACTTCCAATGTTAGAAATTGATGACGTGAAAAAATCTTTTGGCTGCGATGATATTACAGTATATAATGACACCAAAACTCTAATTGACGATATTAATACTTCTATAGATACTGATTGTGTTCTGTTATTAATGAGTAGCGGAAATTTTGGCGGTATGACTATGCAGGATTTTTTAAAATAAATTATCGCAACAGAAACCACACAAATGATTGATATAATAGAAGTTACAACGGACAAACACAGAAAGATGTTTGCAAAACTACCTTTTGACATTTACAAAGGTAACAAATATTGGCTTCCACCTATCATAAAAAGTGAAATTGCAAATATTACACCCGAACTAAATCCATTTTTCAACAAATGTGAAGCAAAATTCTGGATAGCTGTAGATGAAAAAAATAATGTTTTGGGTAGAATTGGTGCAATTGTTCCTCATGAATACATCAAAAAAACAGGTGAAAAAATCGGTCGTATTACCCGCCCCGAATTTTTTGATAATGCCGAAGCTGTCAATAAATTGTTTTTTACTGCTGAACAGTGGCTAAAATCTAAATCTATGATTGGCGTATCCGGACCTTTGGGATTTTCCAATATCGATACCCAAGCTCTGCTTGTAGAAGGCTTCGACCAACTGCCGTCCGTAGCTTCCGTTTATCATCTTCCTTATTATCAAGAGCATTTTAATAGATTGGGGTACAAGAAGTTAGAAGATTGGGTCGAATTTAACTTATTCCTTGATGAAGATATGCCTGAGAAAATATATCGCGTGTCCGACATAGTAAGACAAAGATATAAACTGAAAATATTACAGATGAAAAACAGTGAAATGATGTGGAAATACGGTCATGAAATCTTTCATCTGCTAAACGAAGCGTTTAAAGATTTGTTTTCCTTCATTCCCTTTGATGATGCAGAAATAGACTATATTTTAAAATCATATATACCGTTGATAAATCCGGAGTTTGTCCATTTAGTTTTTAAAGAAGACGGCAAATTGATAGGCTTTATAATACCCGTGCCGTCTTTAAGTAAGACAATGCAGATTGCTAATGGAAAAATCGGCTTGAGAGCTTTAATATCCTTGATAAGAAGTCGTAAACATAATGACATCATAGATTTATTTTTGACAGGTGTAGATCCTGAATATCAAAGTAAAGGTGTCACCGGATTTCTTATGACAGAGGCTTTTAAGGTGATGAGACAATACAACATAAAGATTGCCGACACAACCGGCATGTTAGAAGACAATCAGAAAGCATTACAGAACTGGAAGAATTTTAAGCATGTTATGAACAAGCGCAAGCGTTGTTATATAAAATATTTTGATTAGATGAGTAACATTCCGTTAGCAGAGGCTTTAAGACCGACAACGCTTGACGAATATATCGGGCAGCAACATTTGGTTGGTCAGGGTGCGGTGATAAGACGCAGCTTGGAAGCAGGTGTCTTGCCGTCTTTAATTTTATGGGGACCTCCGGGTGTAGGGAAAACTACCTTGGCTAACATTATCGCAAACACTCTAAAACGTCCGTTTTACTCTTTGAGTGCCGTACATTCCGGAGTTAAAGATGTTCGTGCTGTATTAGATAAGGCAAAATATGATTATAATCCGATTTTGTTTATCGATGAAATTCACCGGTTCAGCAAAGCCCAGCAAGATTCTTTGTTAGGAGCCGTAGAGAAAGGTGTTGTCACTTTAATAGGTGCCACCACCGAAAATCCATCATTTGAAGTCATTGCTCCATTAATCTCAAGATGTCAGGTTTATATATTACAGCCCTTAACCATAGATGATTTAATAGTGCTGATTGAAAAAGCTGTTTCTTATTTAAAAGACAAGTTAAAGCGAACTATTATAGTACAAGAAACAGAAGCATTGATTACGCTGTCAGGCGGAGATGCTCGTAAATTGCTGAATGCCATAGACTTAGTAATATACAGCGAACTACAGACCAAGTCGCCGACTTCTGACATCGTTATAACAGATAAACTTATACTTGACACAGTACAGCAAAACCTTGCTTTGTATGACAAAAACGGCGAGATGCACTATGATATTATTTCTGCGTTCATCAAGTCGATGCGTGGTAGCGACCCGAATGCGGCTGTATATTGGTTAGCACGAATGGTTGATAGCGGCGAAGACCCTGAGTTTATTGCACGGAGAATGCTTATTTTAGCTTCCGAAGATATAGGAAACGCCAACCCTAACGCCTTGCTATTGGCAAATACCTGTTTCGATGCCGTCAAAAAGATAGGCTGGCCCGAATCGCAGCTAATATTGTCGCAAACAGCTATTTATTTGGCATGCTCTCCTAAAAGCAACTCGGCTTATCTTGCTATCAATGCTGCAACAGACTGCATTCACAAAACCGGAACTTTACCGGTACCGCTGCATTTGCGTAATGCGCCAACTAAATTGATGAAAGACATTGGCTATAGCAAAAACTATAAATATGCTCATGATTTTGAGAATAATTTTGCCGAGCAGGAGTTTTTACCGGATATGATTAGCGGCACTGCATTTTATAAGCCGCAGAACAATCATCGTGAAGAAGAACATCGGAAGTTTTTAAGGGATAGATGGAAGGCAAAATACGGCTATTAGATGCTTTTGCCAACTACACAAGTGAAATTATGCCCACTACGCAAATAATTTCTTGCCAATTACACAAGTAATCAGCTTATTTCGAAGCTGTTTTAATAGGATAAAAAAAAAATCTAATTTTTTTTTGCAAAACACTTGTCTATTCAAAAAAAGGTTGTATCTTTGCACCGCAATTTTGATAGATGATTGCCCAATGCGGAAGTAGCT
>Ga0265294_10006539_pt1 | contig 13988 bp, 13 predicted proteins | sample MunlanPumphouse3_FD_192504 | JGI IMG/M metagenome (GOLD analysis project Ga0265294, IMG submission 192504) | Groundwater microbial communities from a municipal landfill in Southern Ontario, Canada - Pumphouse #3 | ecosystem: Environmental > Aquatic > Deep subsurface > Groundwater | place... | reverse complement strand
TTTAAATTTAATAAATTAAATAAACTTGGCCGATTGTTCTAATTATAAGGAGGTGATTTTAATTGGAATTAGTAGATGTTTATAATAAAAGACATGAAAAATTAGGAAAAACAAAGGGAAGAAAAGAACTTGATGTTGGTGAATATAGGTTATCGTGTTATGCATATATTATTAACGATGATAATCAATTATTGATACAACAAAGAGTTGCAACAGTCGAAAATATGCCAAATATGTGGGAAACACTTTCGGGTGGTGCTATAAGTGGTGACACTAGCTTAAGCGGAACTATTAGGGAAATCAAAGAAGAATTAGGAATAGAAGTCAATCCTGATGATATGACTTTTATAGGATCTTATATAAGGCGTAAAGATTTTGTTGAAATATGGTTGTTAAAAAGTAATGTCAAAATTGAAAAATTAAAATTAGAAGAGGATGAAATTCAAAATGCAAAATGGATAAATATTTCCGAATTTGAAGAAATGTTGGAAAATAGGGAAGCTGTTAGCTCTGCTTTCAAAATATTTAAAACTTATTATACAGAATTTTATAAAAACTAATAAAAAAAGAGATTTTAATATGTTTAAAAAAGGGGGTGGATTAATAAAGATGTCTATTGTACGTTCATTTACAATTGATTGGCGAATTACATCAAAATGTAACAATCGTTGTGCTTATTGCTATGCCTCAAAAAAAATTCGTTCTGTCAATATAAAAGGGATAGATAGAATAATTGATGGTATTTCCAAAACTGATTGCAAAGCAGTTTGCATTACAGGTGGAGAACCATTAATGCATGATAATGTTTATTATATAATTAAAAGATTGTATAATCTTGGCATTCCGATTTATTTATCAACTAACGGTACCAATTATTTGGAAAATGTTGATAAAATTGAACCATATATTTCAAGATTATCGTTATCTTTAGATGGGTATGATTCAGATAGTAATATTATTAACGGCCGTAGAATTGATTCTTTTAATACTGTCAAAAAAATATTAGATTATTATAAAGTTAATAATCCAAACTTTGATATAAAGATTGGAACTGTTTTAACTAGAAAAAATATGTCTTATGCTCATTTTGAAAAGATGTATGAATTTTTGATACAATATCCAATTAAAAATTGGAGAATTTATGAATTAGTTCCTGAACAATCTGGTTTAGAATTATTTAAGAATTACGGATATAAAAAGAAAGATTTTTTAGAATTTAAGAAGAATTTATCTGAAATATTATACAAAAAAGAGAACCGGCTATTTTCCTGTATTCATTTTTCTAGCAGAAACGAGCGAAATGGGGCCTATTGTATGATTAGAGCTGATGGTAAAGTTTTTGTACCATTGGATAAAGGTGATAGTGTTGATGAATATTTATTAGGCAATGCTCTTACAGACTCTTTGCAATCAATAATTGAATTATGGTGGTTTCAAAGAGAAAATATATTTAATAAATAGCGCAATGTATATTATAAATAAATAGAAATGAGGAATAAAATGATTAAATCAAAAGCATGGGAATGGGAGATAGTAAAAGGTAAAGTTGAAGATTATTGGAAAAAGCCTTGTATTGAATCATATTATTTAATAAATAGATGGTTATCAAACGCAAAGACTAAGTTTTTAGATTTAGGATGTGGATTAGGCAGGCATTCAATTCAATTTGCAAAAGCCGGGTTCAATACATATGCTTTAGATTTATCAGAGAAGTCAATACAATTTACTAAGGATTGGGCTAAAAAAGAAAAGCTGAATATTGATGTAAAGCTGGGAGATATGTTAAAACTACCTTATGAAGATGAGGAAATGGATTGTATATTATGTAGAAATGTAATTTATCATTCGGATACAGAAGGTATTAAAAAAATTGTTGACGAGATATATAGAGTACTAAAAAAAGATGGGGAATGCTACTTAACTTTGATTTCAAAAGAAAGAAATGAATTTAAAAAAGAATGGCCTGTAGTTGATGAAAATACAAAAATTAAAATAGAAGACGGTCCTGAAAACGGGGTGCCACATTTCTATGCTGATCTCAATATAATTTTTGAATTATTTTTGAAATTTAAAATTATTTTTCTAGAACATATAGAAAAAGATATATCAAATAATAATAGAAACCCTAGCAATTGGCATTATCATATATTAATAAAAAAAGAAACATATAATATAAAATGAATTAATATCATCAAAAGTTGAAAAAAAGAAAATTAAAATCAAGATATTGAAAGAGTTATATAAAGTAAGTGACTAATTATTTGGATATAAGTATACTGATTTTGCACTATCAGCTATTTCTTTTCAAAAAGAAGCTAAAAAAGGAGTTAAGGAATTATATATTTATGATATATTAAGTACAGATTGTTGTATTTAGTGTAATGGATTAGAAGGAAGAGCCCTATTTGGTGATTTAGATTTTTTAAATTATGTAATGAGTATAAATCCGGAAAAAAATTAAATAAGTATAATATAGGTAAGCACTTACTTAGAATAGCTTTTAAAGGTTATTATTTACCAAATATTATTTTAAAAAGGGAAAAGGCAACTTTTATTGATGCTATTGGTCATTCTTTGATAGATTACTTAAAACAATATGTTGAAGAAATATATAGTGATTCTGATTTTAATATTATTAAAGAAAAACATAATTATCATTGTATGCAAATAACAAAAGAATCTTTATTTTTTAGGGAAATATTTGAAAAATATTATAAAGGTAGTGATAAGATAATTAAAGCTTTTTGGATGCCAAATAATAAATGGATTGGTATTAAAATAAATTATCCTTCTGTTAGAGTACTATTTAATTATGGAGATAGTGCAAAATAAATCACTCTTTGAGTGATTTTTTATTGAGTAAAGTATTCTTTTTTGTTATAATTACTTTGTTATTTATGGAGCAGTACTCAAGTGGCTGAAGAGACGCCTCTGCTAAGGGCGTAGACCGGGAAACTGGTGCGAGAGTTCAAATCTCTCCTGCTCCGCCATTTAAAATAAAACTAACTTTGTTAGTTTTTTATTTTACAAACAATTGTTCGTGGTATAATATTAATGGTGATGCTTATGAGAATAATTATGCATATTGATGTTAATAGTGCGTTTTTATCTTGGGAAGCAGTAGATATGCTTAATAAAGGATATTCTATTGATATTAGAAATATACCATCTGTAATAGGTGGAGATCAATTAAGTAGACATGGGGTTGTATTAGCAAAATCTATACCATCTAAAAAATATGGAATATTAACAGGAGAATCTATTTATAATGCTTTAAAAAAATGTAAACAATTAAAAATATATCCTCCTCATTTTGATATATATGAAAGAGAATCTAATAATTTATATAATTATTTATTAAATTATTCACCAAAAGTTGAAAGAGCATCTATTGATGAATGTTATATTGATTATACTGGTATGGAAAGATTGTTTGGTGATCCAATTGAATTAGCTAATAAGATGAGAGAAGAAATTAAAAATAAATATGGATGGACTGTTAATATAGGAATAGGTAATAATAAGTTATGTGCTAAGATGGCATCTGACTTTTCTAAACCTAATAAGGTACATACTTTATTTATGGATGAAGTTAAAGATAAGATGTGGAATTTGCCTGTTTCTGATTTATATATGATAGGTAGGGAAACCGTAAAGAAATTAAGCTGTTTTGATATAAATACTATTGGAGATTTAGCTAATTATGATTTGTTTAAACTGGAAAAAACATTTAAAAATCAAGCATATATGATGAAAGATTATGCTAATGGAGTAGATGATAGTGAAGTTATAGATATTCCGGTTGAAAATAAAGGAATAAGTATTTCTAAAACTTATCCTAAAGATTTAAATAGTAAAGATGAAGTTAAAGTTGTATTAATAGATTTAGTTAATGAATTATGTGTAAAACTTAGAAGTATGGATGTTTATTCACAAGTTGTTTCTCTAGTTTTAAAAAATAGTAGTTTTGAGCATTATTCTTGTCAAAAGAAGATGATTAACTGTACTAATATTACTAATGATATATATAAAGAATGTTTGTTATTATTAGATAAATTATATAGAAATGAAAATATTAGATTAGTGGGTGTTAGTTTAACATCTTTTAGTAAGCAAATGGATATTCAGTTATCGTTGTTTGATAAATTTGATAAGAAGAAAGAAGAAAAATTAGAAAAGGTAATTGATAGTATTAATTCTAAATATGGTAATACTGTAATTAATTATGCTGTTTGTGTTAAGAAATCTAAAAATTAATATGTTATAATTATATTGTTCGAGGTGAAATATGAAAATTCCAAGTTTTTTAGATGCTAAGAAAAGAAATAAGTGTAAAACTAGTATAATTAGAAATTATATGGTTGATAATAAATATAATAATATTGGATTAAATAAGAAGTATTTTATTCGTACTTATGGATGTCAAATGAATGAGAGGGATTCTGAAACTATAAGTGGTATTTTAGAACAAATGGGTTATGAAAAAGTATACAATTACATGGATGCAGATTTAGTATTATTAAATACTTGTGCAATAAGGGAAAATGCTCATAATAAAGTATTTGGTATGTTAGGTAGATTAAAAAATTTAAAAGAAAGTAAAGATATTGTTATAGGTTTTTGTGGTTGTATGGCTCAAGAAAAGGATGTAGTTGAGGAGATAATTAATAATAAAAAATTTGTTGATTTTGTAATTGGCACACATAATATAAATGAATTACCTAGAATAATTAGTGAATGTGGTGATGATAGAATAATTGAAGTCTTAAGTAATTCTGATTATATTATTGAGGATATGCCAAGTAAAAGGGAAAGTAAATATAAAGCTTTTGTAAATATATCTTATGGTTGTGATAATTTCTGTACTTATTGTATTGTTCCTTATACTAGAGGAAAAGAAAAGAGTAGATTGAAAGAAGATATAATTAATGAGGTGAAAGAATTAGTTAATAAAGGATATAAAGAAGTTACTTTATTAGGACAAAATGTAAATTCATATGGCAAAGATTTAGGATATTCTTTTACTGAATTATTAAGAGAAGTAAGTGATACTGGTATTGAAAGACTTAAGTTTGTTACTAGTAATCCTTGGGATTTTAAATTAGAAATTATTGATTTAATGGTTAATAGAAAAAATATCGTTCCTTATATACATCTTCCCGTACAAAGTGGAAGCAATAGCATATTAAAATCTATGGGAAGAAAATACACAAGAGAACAATATATTGAGTTAGTAAATAATATTAGAAATAGAGTAAAAGGATGTTCTATAACAACAGATATAATAGTAGGATTTCCAAATGAAAGTGATGAGGATTTCAAGTTTACACTTGATTTAGTAAATAAATGTAAATTTGACGGAGCGTATACATTTATATATTCTCCTAGAGTTGGTACACCAGCTTCATTAATAGAAGATTGTGTTAGTTTTGTTGAGAAAGAAGAAAGATTGAGTGATTTAAATAAATTGATCAATAAATATTCTTTGGAAAGTAATGAAAAATTATTAGATAAAGTTGTATCTGTATTGATTGATAATAAAAGTGATAAGGATAATATGTATGTTGGATATACTGATACTAATAAGTTAATTAATGTTAAATGTGATTATAATTGTATTGGTAAAATTTTAGATGTAAAAGTAACATGTGCTAAATCATGGAGTTTATATGGAGAAGTGTTATGAAGAAGATAATAGTATTATTTATACTTTTACTAATTACTGGATGTAGTAATAAAGATTATAATCAATTTAATATGTTTTTTATGGATACTTATATTAATATAAAAATATATGACTTAAAGTTTGAAGATAAAGATAAAGTATATAATGAGATATATGATATTTATAGTGTTTATGATGCATTATGTGATAGATATACTGATTATATAGGAGTTAATAATGTTTATTATTTAAATAATGTTTTAGAAGATGGACAATCTGTAGTTATTGACGATAGATTGGCAGAAGTAATAGCTTATGGATTAGATGCTTATTATTTGACTTCTGGTAAAGTTAATATTGCTATGGGTAATGTATTAGATTTGTGGAAAAAATATAGGGATTCTGGTGAAGGAATACCTAGTGAAGAAGAATTTAAAAATCTTAAATCTATATCTATTTTTGATATTATTTTAAATGATAATGTTTATACTAAATATAATAATGTTAAATTAGATTTAGGTTCTTATGCTAAAGGATATGTTACTGAATTAGTAGCTGATAAATTAGAAGAAATGGGTTATTATAGTTATTTAATAAATTCTGGTGGAAATGTTAAAGTGGGTAATCATTATAGTGACGATAAATATAAAATTGGAATTGAAAATCCTAATGAAGATTATTTGGTATATAAAATTGTTAGTGCTAATAATACATCTGTAGTAACAAGTGGTGGTTATAAGAGATATTATATTTATGACGATGTAAAGTATCATCATATAATAGATCCAGTTACTTTATATCCATCTAATTTTAGTTTAGGTGTATCAGTTATTACTGAAAATAGTGCGTATGCAGATATATTGTCTACTTATTTATTTTTGTTACCAATTGAAGAAGGTATTTATTTTGTTAATTCAAATGATTTAGTAGAAGCTTTATGGTATGGAATAGACGATAAAGTATATTTATCAGAAGGATATGACAAATATGAATAAGAAAGATTTGTTATTAATATTAGTAATATTATTTGTTTGTATAATAATGTTTTTATTATTTTCTAATAAATCTAGTGATTATGCTTATGTGTATTATGAAAATAAAGTAATTAAAAAGATTGATTTGAATATAGACAATGAGTATACAGTATCTGGATATAATGGAGATGTAGTAATAGAAGTGTTAAATAATAAAATTAGAGTAAAGGAAGAAAAATCAAATAATAATATATGTTCTAATATGGGATTTGTATCTTCTTCGTTAGAACCTATAATATGCTTGCCAAATAAAATTGTAATAAAAATAGTTGAAGATTATAAAATAGATACGGTAATAAGGTGATTTATGGATACTAGAAAAATAGTTAGATTGTCTATGCTTTTATCTTTATCAATAGTATTAAGTTTAATTGAAGGAATGATACCTATATTTAGTAATGTTATTCCTGGAGTTAAATTAGGTTTAGCAAATATTGTTATAGTATTTGTTCTTTATTTGTATTCATTTAAAGAAGCAATATATGTATCTATTGCAAGGGTATTATTAGTTGGATTATTAAGAACTGGATTGTTTAGTATTGTCTTTTTCTTTTCTCTTTCAGGTGCATTATTAAGTATTATATTTATGTATTTATTTAAGAAGATGAATTTTTCAATTATTGGTGTAAGTGTTATTGGTTCTATTTGTCATAGTATTGGACAAGTATTAATGGCAATATTATTTTTAAATAATATTAATGTAATATATTATTTACCTTACTTATTATTATTATCTATCCCTACTGGAATAATAGTAGGCATTAGTTCTAAAGAAGTATTAAAACACTATAATAAAGTTAAAGCTTAAATGATATAAATATCTTTTTTTAAATATATTTGTTATAATCTATATGTAATAGAGGTGGTAAAATGGTAAAACGTAGAAAATATAAAAAGAGAAGTTTTTTATCTAAGAATAAAGAGTTAGTTGGTTCTATATTAATGTTAATTGCTGTTATAGGTATAGGAGCAGGGTTAACAAGTGAACATTTTGGTATTATAGGTAAAAGTTTATCTGGTGTATCAATGTTATTGACTGGTAAATTATTTTTATTTAATTTTATTGCTATATTTTTATATGGTTTATATATGTTGGTTAAAAAGGATGATTTTAAGTTTTTTAATATTAAATTAATAGGTGTATATGTATTTATAATAGGAATATTATCTTTTGTACATATTAATTACATAACATCTAATAATTTAGATTTTAATATATTTGATTCTAGTAAAATGGCATATGAACAAATGATGGAAGCTATTAAAGGTAATTTTAATGCTTTTGGTGGAGGAATAATTGGTTCTTCATTTGCATTATTATTTGTTAAATTATTATCGGTAGTTGGTGCTAGGATTGTAACTATTGTATTTATGGTTTTAGGTGCAGGATTAGTACTTAATTTTTCAATTATAGATCTTATCAAATTAATTGTTAGTAAAACTAAGAATATAAAATTCAATAAAAAGATTAAAGAAATAGTTAAAGAAGATACTAAAGAACTAGAACATAAAAAAATAATATCTAATATTAGTGAGCTGGGTAGTGTAGAAAGAAAAGCTCCAGAAATAACTGAACAGCAAAGATTAAAAATAACTAAGAGTGGTAGTTACATATTACCTAATTTTAAAACTTTGCTGGAAAATAAACCAAGAACTAATGTTAATGAAAGTAAGCATAATATTAAATATAATGTTGAAAGATTAGAGAAGGTATTAGCTGATTTTGATGTAGTTGCAAAAGTAGTAGGAGTAAATGTTGGTCCTGCAGTAACTTTATATGAAATGGAATTAAAATCAGGAACTAAACTAAGCAAAGTGTTAGGAATTAATAGAGAGATATCTCTAGCTTTAGCAGCTAAAAATGTTAGAATTCAAGCGCCAATTCCTGGTAAGAATACTATTGGTATAGAACTTCCAAATGCTCAAAATACAATTGTAACTTTAAGAGAAGTAATTGAAGAAATTCCTAATTCAATGGATAATAGTAAATTGTGTGTTGCTTTAGGAAAAAACATAATGGGTAAAACTATATTTATGGAAATAAATAATACACCTCATTTATTAGTAGCTGGTGCTACAGGTTCTGGTAAGAGTTGTTGTATTAATTCAATAATTACATCTATTCTTCTTAGAACAACTCCTGATGAAGTTAAATTGGTGTTGATAGATCCAAAGAAGGTAGAAATGAGTATATATAATGGTATTCCTCATTTATTAATGCCTGTTGTAACTGATCCTAGAAAAGCTTCTCTAGCATTAACTAAAATGGTAGTAGAAATGGAAAGAAGATATAATATCTTTAATGAAACTAAAACTAAGAATATAAGTGATTATAATGCATATGTAAATGAAAGAAATAAAAATATGAATGGTGAATTAGAATTGTTACCATACATAGTAGTAATAATTGATGAATTAGCAGACTTAATGTTGGTGGCAGCTAAAGAAGTTGAAGATTCTATATTGAGAATTACACAAATGGCTAGAGCAGCGGGTATACATCTAATTGTTGCAACACAAAGACCTTCTGTTGATGTAATAACTGGATTAGTTAAATCAAATATTCCATCTCGTATTTCTTTTGCAGTTTCTTCTAGTGTAGATTCCAGAACAATATTAGATATGTTGGGAGCTGAAAAGCTTCTTGGTAAAGGAGACATGTTATTTTTACCAATGGGAGAAAATATTCCGGTTCGTATACAAGGAGCTTATATAACTGATTCTGAAATAAAGAAAGTGGTAGATTATACTGTTTCTCAACAAAAAGCACAATTTGATGAAAGATTTGAATTAGTTGGTTCTGAGACAACTACTATGCATAAAGATGATGAAGATGAATATGAAGATCCTTTATATAATGAAATAGTAGAATTTGTAATAAAAACTCAAAAAGCAAGTGCATCTTTATTACAAAGAAGATATAAACTTGGTTATAATAGAGCAGCAAGAATAGTAGATTTATTAGAAGAAAGAGGAATAGTAGGTCCTCAGAACGGTTCTAAGCCAAGAGAAGTATTAGTAGAATTAGAAGATAATGATAATTGACATAATATTATAAAGATGATAGTATAATTAACCATTAAGGGGATAATTATGAAGAAGGAAAAAGACTTATATTATTTGAAATTTGAATTACCTGAAGAATTTTATATTTCTAAAGATTGTTCACAATATATAACTAAAAAATTTAAAACATTAAAACAATTAGATAATTATACTATGAGATTTAAGACATTAAATCAATTAGCATATGGTTTTTTGTATGAACAAATTGATAAAAGAGATTATATGCTTGAGGGAACTTATGTTGATAAAAAACAAATAATTGATTTTTATAATAGCAGAAATTTAGATCTTGGTAAAAGCATGAGATTTATAAGAGTTGTATCTAAAGGGAAAGTAGAAATTAGAAGATGTATTTTATTAAATGGTGATAAAGGTATTAAAAATAATGGTACTATGATAAGTAATATATTGGGATTTGTTCATAATTCTGATTTATTTGATAATTTTAATGAAAGAGCATCAATAGCTTTAAGAACAGCATTTATTGGTGAGTTAGTTTTTCCTTCGCTTGAAAAAATTGGTATTACTAATGAGGAGCATAAAAAAGATATAAGAAATAAAATAATACAATGTTCATTAAAATATAGTTTAAAAGAAAAAGTAATAGAAGATTTATTAAAAGAATACGGATATAAAGACAATTTAGATTATGTATCTTATGTTTTGATGTCTAGATATAATGAAGAAAAAGATTTTATGAATAAAGCTAATGCTGAGTATAGTGAAAATTATTCAGATTATTTTATAAAAATGGCTAGATTAGATGGAGGAACTCCTAAGTATACAGTCGTAAGAAGATATTATGAATATATGAGATATTATCGTAAAGATTTTTTATTAAGAAAAGAAAAAACAACAGATAAAACTAATTTTAATAAACATTTATTATTTGAAATGGCACCAGATAAAGAAGAAGTTATTAATAATTATAGGAAAATAGAAGGTATAATTAAAAAAACAAATAAAAAACCAGTTGACAAAACTGATGAAGTTATTTCAAAAATGAAACAAAATACATTAAACAACCTTGAATTAGATGATATAAAAAATGCTCCTGGGTTTTTAATTGAAAGTGAAACACCAAAGATATTACAAAGAGAAATTGATAAAAAAACTGAGATAGAAAGTTTAAAAGAAAAAAAAGAAAAATATAGATTGATAAAATTAAAATTAGAAAATCCTAATTATGAAGAAGAACAAAAAGCTATGGACAAGAGTTATGATGATTTTTTAAAAACAATTGGAAAAGAAAATCCTGATGTGAAAATAAAATAGGAGTTATTATGGCAGAACAAAAAGAATATTTTTTAGCAGTATATATGCCTTATGAATGTTTTAAAGGCAAGCATGATAAAGATGAAATTGTATATGATAATATGACTTATTCTTTGAGAGAAATCGATAAGTTTACTTCTAATTTTGTGTCTAAAAAGCAATTGCTTATGTATTCAATCGATAGAATATGTGAAAATAAAGATAATGTGCATGGTGCAACAATAAGTGCACATGAAGTTATTAGAGAGTACGAAAAAAGAAAAATGAATACAGATTACTGTATAAAAATAGGTAAATATGATAATAGAAAGATGAGAAACACATATAATTATGATTTTATATTATCTGATTATTATGAAATGATTGAGTTGAATAAAGGTAATAGAGTTCCTATGAAGCAAATGATTGTTCATGCTGCATGTGATGATAATTTTGTAAAAAATATATTAGATAAATATTATTTAAAAGTTGTTAGTAAAAAACAGTTAGAAGATCAATTCTCATTTTTAAATTTGAATAAAAAAGAAATGGAAATATTAACTAATAGTATAATGGATTTAGTAAAAAGCGATGAAGTTGATAAAGAGAAATTAAAAGAGATATTAAAAATAAAAATAAATGATAATAATACTTTAAATTATAATATTAATAATATTATAGTTAGAAGTAAGATAACTAATTCACTTAGAAAGAAAGTTGAAAAATTAGATGAATCTTTACAATCAGGTAATTGTTTTATGGGGTTTATTGATTTTGCAACAGATATAACTAATGAATGTAAAAATTATTTGAAATGTAGAAATATGTACTTACATGCTAAAAAATATAATGAAAATATAAAAGATAAAAATAAAGTAAAAACGAAATAAAAAATATTTCGTTTTCTTTTTGATATAATATATATGGTGATTATATGAATAATTATATTGAAAATTTTATTAATTATTTAGAATATCAAAAAAATTATAGTAAAAATACTATAAAGAGTTATTATATGGATATATTAGAATTTAATAATTATGTTATTTTAAATAAGATTAATTATTCTAATATTTCTTATGATGATGTAAAAAAATATTTATTATTTTTATATAATAAAAATAATTCTAAAAGCACAGTATCTAGAAAATTAAGTTCATTAAGAAGTTTTTATAATTATTTATATAGAAAAGAAATTGTAATCAATAATCCATTCTCATTTGTTAGATCACCAAAGAAAGAGAAAAAGTTACCTAAATATGTTAATTATGAAGACATAAACATTATATTTTCAAGTATTAAGATTGATAATAAAATTGGTCAAAGAGATAAGTTAATATTTGAGTTGTTTTATTCTACTGGAATAAGATTATCTGAATTATGTAGTATTAAAATTAGCGATATAGATTTTGAAAAAAGAAATATAAGAATTGTTGGTAAAGGTAATAAAGAAAGAATAGTTTTTTATGGGGATTATTGTGATGAGATATTAGACATATATTTAAATGATGGTAGAAAGAAATTGATGTTAAATAAAGAACACGATTATTTAGTAGTAAATAATAGAGGATCTAAAATACAAACTAGAGTTGTACAAAATATGGTTGAAAAGATTTTAAAAAGAGTTTGTTTAAAAAAACATATAACTCCTCATACATTAAGACATACATTTGCAACTCATTTATTAAATGAAGGTTGTGACATGATTACTGTTCAAGAGTTATTAGGGCACAGTTCTTTAAATACAACTCAAATATATACACATGTTAGTAATGAAAAATTAAGAACAGAATATTTAAAAGGACATCCAAGAGCTAGAAGGAAGTAAAACCTGTATATTTATGTATATATACAGTTGAATACACTATTTTTATTTGGTATACTATCATAAGTAAAGAAAGGAATAATAGAAATGACGAAATATGTTTATGCATTTGAAGAAGGAAAAAAAGAATTAAAAGATTTACTTGGTGGGAAGGGTGCTAATTTAGCAGAAATGACTAATATTGGACTTCCTGTACCAAGAGGATTTACAATTTCAACTGAAGCGTGTACAAAATATTATGATGACAATAAAACTATAACTAAGGAAATTGAAGAAGAAATTCTTTCTAAATTGAATGAGTTAGAAGTTAAAACTGGTAAAAAGATGGGAGACAAATCAAATCCTTTATTAGTATCAGTTAGAAGTGGTGCTAGAGCAAGTATGCCTGGTATGATGGATACTGTATTGAATTTAGGACTAAATGATGAAGTTGTTATTGGTTTTGCAGAAGCAACTAATAATCCTAGATTTGCGTATGATTCTTATAGAAGATTTATACAAATGTTTTCTGATGTAGTTAAGGGATATCCTAAAGCATCTTTTGAAAGATATTTTGATAAGATTAAAGAAGAAAAAGGTGTTAATAATGATCTTGATTTAACTGCAGATGATATGAAAGAAGTGGCAGAAAAATTTAAAGCTAATTATAAAGAATTATCTGGTGCTGATTTCCCTCAAAATCCAATTGAACAATTGATGGAAGCTATTAAAGCGGTATTTAGTTCATGGATGAATGAAAGAGCAATAGTATATAGAAGATTAAATGATATACCTAGTAGTTGGGGAACTGCAGTAAATGTACAAGAAATGGTATATGGTAATAGAGGAAATGATTGTGGAACTGGTGTAGCATTTACTAGAAATCCATCAACTGGAGAAAAGAAATTATATGGTGAATATTTAATTAATGCTCAAGGAGAAGATGTAGTTGCTGGTATAAGAACTCCAGAACCAATATCTAAACTTGAACAAGATATGCCAGAAGTATATAAGCAATTTGTTGAAATTTCAGATTTATTGGAAAAACATTATAAAGATATGCAAGATATGGAATTTACAATTGAAAATGGCAAATTATTTATGTTACAAACTAGAAATGGTAAGAGAACAGCTGCCGCAGCATTAAAGGTAGCAGTAGATTTAG
>Ga0265294_10006534_pt1 | contig 13993 bp, 14 predicted proteins | sample MunlanPumphouse3_FD_192504 | JGI IMG/M metagenome (GOLD analysis project Ga0265294, IMG submission 192504) | Groundwater microbial communities from a municipal landfill in Southern Ontario, Canada - Pumphouse #3 | ecosystem: Environmental > Aquatic > Deep subsurface > Groundwater | place... | reverse complement strand
CTAGAACCACTTCCACTAGTTCCACTAGAACCACTTCCACTAGTTCCACTAGAACCACTTCCACTAGTTCCACTAGAACCACTTCCACTAGTTCCACTAGAACCACTTCCACTAGTTCCGCTGGTTCCAGTTTCGCCTGATGAACCAGATGTTCCAGATGAACCACTAGTTCCTGATGAACCATCTCCAGATGGAATAAAAGATATTAAATATTCTTCATTATCTGTTATAGATCCATATCCAACTTTAAATTCAAAATTTTCAAAATGATAATAATTACCAATTATTGTATATCCAATATTATAAAAAATCCCAAAATTACTAAGATCTTCTCTTTTTTCAATTTTTATTATACCTTTATTCCATATATTAAGCCAATCTTGTAAATGATTTGAATCCGCATCTACTCTATTTATATTTATATAATCTAAATTTGATAATCCTCCAATTCCAGATACATAAAAACGTCCAGAAACACTTGAATTTATAGAATTTGTAGTTGATATCCATTTTCTTGTAGACCCCCCATATCCCCCACTATATCCACTTGAACCAGAAGAACCATAAAAATTACCGTCAACTCCACTTGAACCAGATGTACCAGATGAACCAGATGAACCAGAGAATCCAGATGTTCCGGCACTACCTATACCTGATGTGCCAGCAGAACCACTCCATCCACTCGTTCCACTAGAACCAACTCCAGATGTTCCATGAGTTCCAGATCTACCAGAAGAACCATCTCTACCACTAGAACCATTTATACCATCTTTTCCAGACGAACCAGAAGAACCTAAAAATTCTCCATCTATTCCATTGACTCCACTAGAACCACTAGTGCCAGCTCCGGTTGTGCTTCCAGTTATAATATAAACCCACTCACCATTGGAATATTTTTCCCATAATCCAATTTCATCTCTACCTAAATAAACATGACCAATTTCTGGGCTTCCTATACTATCAGGATTTATCAATTCAAATTTCTTAAAACTCATTTAAATTAAATAGTAATTTTATACCTATATATAAAAAATTACTACTCTTTTATTGTCGTAATTAATAGATACATATTTTGTAGAAAAAAATAGAAAAAAAATGATATTTTTTATTTATATATAAGATATGAAATCAAGTGAAATAATGAAAAAATATAATATAACAAGAAGAACGTTATATAATTGGGTTAGAGATAAAAAAATAGAATATAAAATATTACCAAGTGGTAGGTATGATTATATAGATAATTCTAGTAATATTTATATAAAACAAAATATAATTTATGCTAGAGTATCCACTACTGGACAGAAAGATAATTTAGAAAGACAAGTAGAAAGATTATCAAATTATTGCTCATCAAATGGTTATATTATAGATGATGTCTATAAAGAAATCGCATCTGGAATGAATTATAATAGAAAATATTATAATAAATTGTTAGAAATGGTGTTGGAAAATAAAATTAATAATATATTTATTGAATATGAAGATAGATTATTACGATTCGGATTTGATAATTTTGTTACAATCTGTAAGAAATTTAATACAAATGTTATAGTTATAAACAAATCAGAAAATAAAGATTCAATTAAAGAAATAACTGAAGATTTAGTTAATATTATACATCATTTTTCATCTAAAATATATTCTTTAAGAAGAAATAAAAGTAAAATAATAAAAATAATTAATGATAACCATTAAATTACCATATAAAAGTGACTATAACATAATAGATTTAATGCGTCAATATACTATATTGGTTAAGTCATGTTACAATAGGTTATTAAAAGGTTATTCAGATAAAGAAATTCGTTTATATCTAAAATCATTAAATAATATTAATGACTTGGATTCAAGATTTATAGAAAATGCTATCATTGATAGCAAAGCCATTCAAAAAGAAAATAAAGTAATATTTAATCGATTTAATTTTATTAAAAGATTAAAAGATAAGATATCAAAAGATGAATTCAAGGAAAATAAACACCTACCAATAGTTAATTATGGTGAAACACAACAACATGGCAATCGTAAATTCAAACTTGATTTAAATAATAATAAAATTATATTTAAATTAAATAAGAATAATCATATTGATATTAATTTACCTAAATTAAAACAAAATTATAAAAAAGAACTTCAAAGAATTCAATTATTGATGGAATTGAATGAACTGAAAGTTTCATTTAAGCTTGATAAGAAACATATTTATATCTCATATGAACCAATTAAATCAGAAAATAAAATAGAATTAAAAGATAATCGTATTATGGGCTTAGATTTAAATCCAAATAATATAGGAATATCAATCCTTGAATTTGATGGTAATGATTATAAAGTGATATATAATAGTTTTATAGACTTGTATGAAAATAATAAATTATATAAAAATAAGAAAGATTATAATTTAATTATGATTTCAAAGCAGATTATACAGTTAATGAAATCGTATCATGTTAAAAATATATCTCTTGAAGACTTGACTATGAAATCTAAAAATCATAATAAGGGTAAGAAATACAACAAGTTATGTAATAATGATTGGAATAGGAATTTATTTGTTAATAATTTAATTAAAAGATGTGGTATAGAAGGAATTAATGTATATAATATTAATCCTGCTTATACATCTGTAATAGGTAATTTAAAATATGATTATTGTGATCCCGTGAATGCATCAATTGAAGTTGCAAGACGTGGTTATCAATTCAATAAAATGTATATAAAAAATAGTTTTTATCCAGAATTTAGTTTAAAGAATCAATGGAATCAATGGAAGAAAGATATTGATTTGTTCACCGAAGACTGGAAAAACTTTTATAAACATCTAAAAACTCTAAACATGAAGTATAGAGTTCCAATCAACCAATTGGTTTATAAGAAATTATGTGTTAAAAATATAATGTTTTATTCTATATAAAACTATATTTTACTATATAATTTATACCTCATAGACACTATAAATAAAAATTATATATTTAAAATATTAATGAATTTTTATAAGCATAATGTAGAAAAAAATACACACATGATTTTTAATAAAAAATCTAATAATACTATAAACACTACAAAAATGATTTTTGGATTGATTTTTGATATATTTAATAAAAAATAATTTAATAAATGAAAAAAATTTTAATTTTAATCTTTATTTTATTTTTTGGATTTATATCAATGTCATTTTCAAATGATAATGAAATTTCAAAATATGATAAAATTATAAAAGAAAAAAGTGAGATAATAAATTGGGACTGGAGATTGATATCATCATTAATATATCATGAATCAAAATTTAACCCCGATGCAATTTCACATAAAGGAGCATTCGGGTTAATGCAATTAATGCCAAATACAGCTAAAAAGTATGGTGTGACTATAAACTCTTCTGTGGAAAATCAAATTGAGGCTGGAATAAAATTAATAGAAGATCTAGATAATATTTTAAAAAAACATATAAAAGATGATGATGAAAGGAAAAAATTTGTGATTGCTGCCTATAATATAGGAATTGCTCATATTTATGATTCTATAAATTTAGCTAAGAAATATGATAAAGATCACCAATCATGGGATGATGTAAAATTCTTTTTAGTATCTAAATCTAATCCAAAATATTATAATGACGATGTAGTAAAATATGGTAAAATAAATGGGACATCAACTAAAAATTTTGTGAATAATGTTTTTGATAAATATGAAGATTATATAGATTATACTGAGTAATCTTTTTAATGAACTACACACAAACTAAAGATTTGTTTGTTTCGCGTTTCATATATTTAATTAACTTGGTTTTCGTTAATTTATTTACTTTTCATGATTTTACCTGAATTAAGTTTTTAATTCAGAACCATATATCACTACATCAAAGAAAAGATTTTGTTGTTTTCTTTGACGGGTCATATAAATTGTTTAAATACTATCTAATGATGTTTCATCATAATTTCCTTGTTGAAATAGATCTTCTTTAAATCCATAAGTTATTTCATTTACAGATTTGCCTTTTTTATCTATTTTTATTTTAGAATCTATAATATATAATATGTCCAAATCATAATAATATTCATCTACTTTACCTATAGTTTTATTTAATTCAAATCTATGAGTGATACTAGGTTTAGATTTTCTTTTTTTATCATGATAAACATCGACCACATACTTATTCCAAATCCAAGTTTGTAAACTATCTGAATAAACACAATCTTCTTTAGCGTAATGTTTATTGGTATAAGTTGACCACACGACATGAGGAGAATTGGGATAAGCATAGGTATTATTATAACTTAATCTAATAGCATCTCTAGATAAAATATAACCAACGTCATATTTACACCATGTAGCTTCATTTTCTGGTATATTTCTATTATTATATCCATCATATACTAAAGGATCATAATCATCATTATCATCTCCGTCAAATTCAGCGTAATATCCTTCAGTGTCGGTTAGAGTATAGTAATTTCCATCTCTTTTTATATAATTGAGTAATTTTTTTTCATTTTTATAATAAAATCTTAATGTATCAAGATATGGATATTGATTAAAATTAGTGTTATCTAAATTTACCTCCATTTTAATTTTAGTTTTAGAATTATTTGATGGATCAATTATAAAAGTTTCTCCATACATTTGAACCTCTTTATATAACCAACCATTCTTTTTAGCATATTTTATGAAAATTAATTCATCCTCATCATCATTAGTATAAACTCTATCCATAAAAATAGTATCTTTAGGTTCACTCAATTTCCAAATAAGAGCTCTACCTTTAATTTTATCTCCATCTGTGTTTTTTAAAATTAGCATTTTACATACATTTGGATTATTTCTATAAATATTTAAATATCTTGATGATTCTGGTCCGCTCATACATGAACTTCCCATAGTTCCATTTACATTTTCATAATTTCTATAATCATACCAATAAACTATTTCATCACCCTCAACTAATTCAAAATTATATTCTTTATTTTCTTCCTTTACTATAGTTTTAAATTTTTTAACAAATTTCTCAACTGAATTTTCTTTAAAATTTGGTAATATTTGAGAAATAAATCTACCAACTCGTTGTTTGGTTCTCATTTTAGATGTCCAAAATTCTGTTATTGGTTTATTTTCATTTATAAATCTCTCAATTCTATTTGACTGTAAATAAGATATATTTTCTCCATCTGGTTCTATATCAACATAAGAAAAATTAAAAAGTCTATCAGAATCTTCTAGTTCTAATAATCTCTTAGATATATTACTTTGTTTAAAATTTTGAATTTCATTTAAAATTTTTTTAAATTTATCAGACAATATAATTTTTTGTTCAGGATTTTTATTTTTATTTTTCCCAACTGCTTCATCTGATTCATTAATATATTGAATATAGTTTTTTAACATATAAATTATTTATGTTTTTATTAAAATTTCATATTTGACATATCAACTCTAATATCTTTTGTTCCTTTATCTTTAAAGGATATTTTTACAACTTTTTTATCTGGTTTTACTGATACTATTTTACCTATCCCAAAAATCGGATGATGAATAATTAATTCTGTTTTAACATCACTTTCTTTTAAATCCTTTAAATTTGATTCTATCTTTTTTTCAAATTTATAATTGTTAAGAATTTTTTCAATAGGGCATATAAATTTACTTTTTTCACCTGTAGATATTGTCACGTGTCCGCCATCTTCACCTATTTCGGATATTTTACCAAAAAGTTTACCTGATCTATATAATTCAGTTCCAACTTTTAAATCATCTTTTGTTATTTCTACATAATTTCCGCTTTGCTCATCTTCTTTTTTAACTTTAGATGGATCAAAATAAGGACAAGTATAAAAACCTATATAATTTACCCATATAGCTTCAGATTTCAAACACCATTCTTTATCATATTCACACCAAACAGCATCAGCCGTTTTTACAGTATTACCCAAATAATCTTTTACATATTCAGCAGTTGTGTTTTTAGATTGATTTTGTTTTCTTGTTGAAAATCCTGTGTTCTTTTCCCACCAATCATCAGAATCACTATCCCATCTATTATATGAACCACCTCCACTATGATATCCGCTATAACTACTTCTTCCGTAAGATTTATATTCAATTTTAGTGTAATCTCTTTTTACTGGGAGTGTTTCCCAATCTATTTTACAACAAGCTTCAGCCAATTTACTTAAAAATTCTATATCTTGACTTTCTCTACTTGTATGTTGAGCATCATAACCAACAGATAAATTAGTGCATTCTGAAATTTTATCAGCAAAATGATGAGAGTCTGTAACTGAACCAGTATCATCTGATTTATATTTAAATCCTCCAGCTGAATTTAATCTAGATGCTAATTCTTTAGAAAATTCTTCGGAACAACATCTTTCACCCAATTGATGTGTAATAATACTAAAATCATCTTTTCTATCAAATGATATTACTTTTGTGATATTTTTATATAAAGAATCTGTTTTATTTTTTTCAATATAACTACTAACAGCCCTAGACCCAACACAACCTCTTTCCTCACTTAAAAAGAAATAATATAATCCTGGAACTTTTTTATCTATCATATATACCATTAAAGCTACCCCAGCTTTATCATCAGCTCCAAGTATAGTTTTGCCGTCAGTCTTAATTATATTTCCATCTATTACATGAACAACATCCTTTGGCAATCCAGTATCTGCTGTATCCAAATGGCTCGCAAACATAACTGTAGGATCACTCCCTATTTTCATATAATAATTCCCATGAAAATCTTTTTTTAATCCACTTGGTAAATATGGCAAAGCTAAATGCTCATTTCCAGCTGGCATTGTTTTTTTGGTTAAATTTATAAATACTTCTTTTACTGATACTGACATTTTATATTATTATTTTTTATATTTCTATATATTAATTTTCTTTTTTGATTTTATAATTTCCTTTTTCATCTTTTTCTACATCTTTTTCTAAATATATTCTATTATTTATTCTGATAAATCTATGATTTGGGGTTACATAATCGTCTAAATAATCAAGATATATTGCATCATGAGCGTGAATATAAACTTTATCTATATTAGACCATCTTAAAAAATGTCCATTTACAATTCTGCCTAAATAATCTATTTTATAACCGCCTTGATTTTTATAAACATTACCGTCAGCTAGAACGAGAGCAACATAATCATCATTTTTAAAAACTTCAACATCACTCGTTAAGTGTCCTGTTTTTTGATTATAAAATTGTAATGTATCTACATATGGAAAATTTTCATAATCAATTGGTTTAATATTAACACTAATTGATATTTTTTCTTCTTTCCCATTAACCACTAATGGTATGACGCTTCCACCATAAACTTGTCTAATTTTATACATCCAATTATTTTTCTTAGCATAATCAATAAACATTTTAATTTGCCATTCATATGTTGAATATATTCTATCCATAAATATTTTATCTTTAGGTTCATCTAAAAACCAAATATTTGCTCGACCTTCAATTTTACCACTTTTATTATTTTTTAAAATTAACATATTCATTTTATCTGGATTTTCTTTATATATGCCAAGAAAATCAGAACATTTCGAATATCTCATACATGAATGTTGCAAATGACCATCGCCTCTAGAATATGTATTTGCATCATAATATTTAACAACTCCATCTCCGCTTACTATTTCAAAAATTAAATTATTCTCTACTATAGCGGCTTTATAATTATTCACAAAATCTTCAACATCTTGCAAAGTAAATTTATTTTTAAATATCCTGTTTATGTACCTCGATAATTTTTGTTCTTGCCTATTAGTTAACCAACAAAGATTTATAGCTTCATAATCTCTGCCCATTAAATTGTATTTACTCATAATAGGCGATGCCTTAGATGATAAAATATATGATATTGTGTCATTTTTATCTGTAACATCTAAAAAAGACGCATCAACTTTCATATCAAATTCATAACCATTACTATTAACATCTGATACTAAATAATTTAATAGTTCATGTTTGATTTTATTTGATGGCATCTTTTCTAAAATATTCATAAATCTTTTAGACACGATTAAATTAATCATATTATCTTCTTTTGACTCTTTTACATATTCAAAAAATTTATACATTTAAAATTATATTTTTTTTATTTTATTATATATAAAAATTAATCATTGAAATTTTTATTTTATTCTTTTGTTATTCATATCATAAACATCATACCCTCCAGTATGATCACATAAATCATAATAATATTGACTGCCTAATTTTTGAAAATATTTAGGATTGTTACTCAACAAATATGTTTTAGGATCATAATAACATAAATTATCTAAAAATGGAAAATAATCATATTCAAATTCCCCTAATTGAACAATCATTGTAGTTTTAAATTTTTCTTTATTTTTAATAACGATATCTAATTCATAATCATTTCCCTTATATATCCATCCATTCTTAATCGCGTAGTTTACAAACATATTACTTATAAAATCATCAGATGAATATATTTTATCCATGAAAAAATTTTTAGGTTTATCCAATTTCCAAACAAGAGATCTACCTAATATTTTTATTTTATTTTCATCTAATAAAATTAATAATTTTACTTTATCTGAATTTTTAGAATAAAAATTCAAAAAAGATTGGCAATATCTAAATCTCATACAAGAATTTTGTAAATTGCCTCCCCCTTCTGAATAGTTATCACTAAGATACCATTTTTTTAGATTTTCTCCATCTACTAGCTTGAAATTTCTTTTTAATGTTTTAAATCTAATAATAGATTTAAATTTATTTACAAAATCTTCTATTTCTTTATTATTAAATTTTTCACCAAAAAGTTTAAATATGAATCTTCCAATCCTCATTTCAGATTTATTGGTAATATTCCATAAATCTGAAATATGAGTATTTTCTTTATTTTTTATTATTTGATTTATTTTTGATGATTGTATATAACTAATTATATCACTTTTATTAGTAATATCTATAAATGTTTCTTTAGTTTTACCTTTTTTATTATATAAACTTAATATTTCTCTTGATATATCATTATCTATTTTTTTAAGGATATAAATAATTTTTCTAGATATAAAAAATGTAAAATAATCATCATTAAATTCTTTATATTTTTCCAACTCCATTATTTAAACATTTTTATTATATATATTTAATTATTTTTTTAACTTTTTTTTCTAAATGAAATTATTTTTGGTTTTTTATATATTAATTCATATTTGCCTGTATTTTTATCTTTTTTAATAATATCAACATAATAAAAATTGCCAGCATTATACATAAAATGATCATACCCTAATCCACTTTTTAATAAATAGTCTGATGTTTTTTCATTAGAATCAAAATATATTCAGATTTTAATAAATAATCTTCCATTTTTTTAGAAAAAACACTATATTTTTTCAAAATATATTTATTGTGGTGTTTTGAAAAAACTACTTGATCGGGTAAAGCATATTCATCATATTCTTCAACGTAAATCGCGTCATCATTGCTAGTATATCCATCACCATAATAACAATATGTGGCATCATTAGCTTTCAAATATTTTTTATTATAGATATCATAAATATAATTTTCATTACCGTGATCTTTTCCATTTATGTCTCTTAATTTAATTATTTCTGGAACATTGAAATATTCATTATCGTCATTTGTCAAATAATGATCTTTTACATTATAATATAAAAGAGTATCTATATATGGATAATAATTATAACTATATTTAGAATTTAAATGAATTTTCATTTTAATAAATTCAGATTTTCCATTATTTATAACATTAACGCAATCATATGACTGATTAGTTTTATATAACCATCCATTAGATTCAGCATATTTTATGAAAATAATAGCATCAGAATCTTCTTTAACATATATCCTGTCCATTAAGTATCTTCCATCAGGTTCATCCAATTTCCATAAAATTGCTCTGCCTGAAACAAAATCGTTTTCCATTAAAACGACCATTTTTATTTTATCCCTATTAAGATCATATATTTTCATAAATTCAGAGCATGAATCATGACGCATGCAAGATTTATTTAGAGTCCCATTGCCTCTTGAATAATATCTCCCATTATATAATTTTACTAATTCTTGTCCATCGACAATATTTAATTTAATATTTCTAAGACTATTTTTATATTCAGCCTTAAATGAATTAACCCACTTTTCTATTGAATGCTGATTATAAAATGGGATTATTTTATTTACAAATCTACCATTTCTTATAGCGTTTCTAGATTTAATTGTCCAAATCAAATCCCCATATCCTTTAAGTTTAGGAATATCATTATATTTATTTAAAGGTAAAAATGTTAATGAATTTTCATCATCGGATATATCTATAAAACTAAATGGAAAAGTATAATCGTTATTGTTTTCCAGCATAAGCAAGTGAGACGATATATCATCTTCAATTGACATCAAAAGGTTTTTTAATCTATTTGAAAAAATTAATGGCATATATGTATTTTCCATAAAACAAAAATATTTTTTAATATATACTTTATAAGTTGCACAAAATTAAAAAAATTATTTCAATAATAAAAATTATTTATTAATTTTGTAAAAATTAATTAAAGATGATATATGGATATAAAAGCTAAGTTTTTAGAATTAACAAAAAAAACATACCCACTAGGAACTGAAAAACAAGTATATAGTTTTCTTCCAGATAATTTTATAAAAGATAAATTTGATAATTTGTATTGGATAATTGGGAAATCTGATACTTTATTCTGTTCGCATTTAGATACGGTTGATTCCGGATCGCCTGGTAAAAATTTAGATATTACTCATGTAATTGAAGGAAATATGATAAAAACTGACGGTAAAACTATACTTGGAGCTGATGATAAAGCTGGTGTGGCTATAATGTTATATATGATAGAAAAAAATATACCCGGTTTTTATTTATTCACTGTGGGCGAAGAAAAGGGATGCGTTGGTTCATCTAATCTATCTAAGGAATTGCAAAATAAAATGACAGATAAATTTAAAGACATTAAAAAAATAATAGCTTTTGATAGATCAGGATATAATAGCGTTATTACACATCAAATGGAACAAAGATGTTGTTCTGATGAATTTGCTTATGCTCTTATTGATGAATTAAAAAAGAATGGATTAGAATTTACTATTGATACTGGGGGTTATTATTGTGATTCAGCTGAATTTGCTGATTTATTTCCAGAATGTACAAATTTATCAGTAGGGTATTTTTATCAGCACACATCAAGAGAAGTTCAAAATATAGAATTTCTTGAAAAATTGGCAGAAGCTTGTTGTAAAATAAATTGGAGTTCACTTCCTGCTGTTAGAGATTACTCAAAAGTCGAATATATAGATACATATAAATCTAAAAAAAAGAAATCTATTAGTGATGACGATATAGATGATTATGATTTTCATCCATTTTCTATTGATGATAATAAAGATGTTGAAGTGTTTTATTTTAAAGATAATAAATTTAATTATATTTCAGATATATCATATTTAGATGGAGAAATTATAGATATAACATTATCACAGAAAAGAGTTGAATATGAACTTGATATTATAACTGAATATATGGAACAAAATAATATAGAATATGAAAATGCCATATGGGATGGATTAATTTTAGTAATAGAATACGAAAAAAACCAGGTAAAAATGTCTAGAGGAGATTTATTGCAATATTGTCCTGAACTAGATATTCAACATATTAAAAAATAATAAAACAAAAACAATTATTTATTATATATTAAATAAAAATTAATATCATGCTAGTTCATCAATTAACAAAAGCTAGAAAAGCTTTAAATTCTGTATCACATTATGAAGGTATAGATTTTGCTTATGCTGTATTTAAAAATAAACAATTAATAGACAATAAATTATCTGAAGTGGATTTTATTAAAAATGTTTCGCCTCAAATTGTTGAATATGAAGAAAAAAGAGTTCAATTATGTGAAGAATTCGCTAAAAAAGATAGTAATGGTAAATCTATAATTGAAAACGATCTTTATGTTATAGATAATAAAGAAATGTTTAAAATTAAAATGGACGATCTTTTAAATGAATACAAACCATTTGTCGAGGAAAGACAAAAACAAATTGAAATCTTTAATAATAAAATGAATGAAGAATCTAAAATAGAATTTGTTAAAATCAAAAAAGAACAAATACCACCACAATTAAAAACCGCTGATGAATTGGATGGAATATCATTTATGATAGATTAAATTTTTCATTTCAAAATAAAAAAAGCGATATTTATATATCGCTTTTTTTATTTTGAAATGAAAAATCATTTTCCAAATTGTAAAAATTTAGGTGTCCAATTTAAACCCAAAGAGATCTCAGGTCCTCTTTTTATTACATAACTACTATTACCATCTGGAACTAAGAAAAATCCATATCCTAAATTAAGTCCGATACCAAATTCTTTGCGAAAATCTCTTGCCACTTTTCTTGATATTGGATCTGACATTATATCTGCCCCCACTATGTTATCGAAAGTTAAACCAGGATAATCTGATTTTACGTCTATTAAAATTTTATTGGTTTTAGTATCTTTAACTAATCCTGTATATAATGATATTCCCTGTTTTAAATTTATATTAGCTTTATCAACAAATAAATTGCCAAATATATTTATATCATTAGCATCTACCATAGGTTCTATATTACTTGATGGGATTATATTTCCAGCATAATATGTATATACTCCATCATCAAAAAATTGGTTTAATAGTTCTTCTTTAATTTTATATTTATCTGATAATTCTTTTAAAGATAATTTATTTTTACTTTCGGTGATTTTAACTCTATAAATCAAATTTTTAGCTTCAATGTCTTTTAAAGCAATTTTATTTGATATTATTCTATCATTTTTAAATGCGACCACTTTTGGATCATTAACACCATTTTCTTCTAAAACATAAGCAAAATATAAAGCTTTCTCGAAAGCGAATTTATTAACAAGATTTTTCTTTATATGGTAGGTTATTTTATAAGGAATGTTTCCTTCTATAGATCTATAACTACCATTGCTATATCTAACGCTATCTATAAAATAAATAGAAGTATCGCTAACAATAGTAGATATGTTGGTTATTTTCTCATCTATTTTAGTTCTATATTCAACAATAACAATAGGTTCTTTATTTTTTTCTTTGACGTATAATTTAAATAATTTCTTATAATCTTTATCTAGTTCTTCTATTTTTAATTCATATGCTGCTTTTTGACTTACTAAATTTCCATTTTTATCTTTATATACTTTAATGGTATCTTGCGACGCAAAATAATTATTTTCTATTCTATCTTTTTCTTTTTTTTCTTCTTCAAGTTTTGATTTCAAAGATAATATGTTATTTCTCATAATAAACATAGTTATTAAAACTAATCCAATTATTACGAAAATTGCTATAACTCCATATTTAGCTAAATACTCTTTAATTTTATCTAACATTGAAACAATTTTTATTTATATATATAAATAAAATTGTTTCAATGTTTAAAATATTTAAATTAAAAAAAAATTGGTCTTATTTTTTTTAATCTGTTATTTTAAAATAAGTAAAATTTGATTTTGCAATCTCGCCACACAATACAAATGAATATTTAACATTTATTGATTTTATATCTTCATTATCTGAATATTCATAATTACATAAAGATTCTTCATCGATAATCAAATCCATTTTCATTTTTTAAAATTTTATAATTTAAAAATGGAATTTTATATTTATCGCTATCTATTAAAATAACCTCATATGGTCCCATATTTTCAAATATATGATGTTTTTCATTATTAATAGATTTTAATGAGTCTATATTCATAAATAATATTTTTTTATTTATATATATGAATATAAAAAAAATTAATTTATATGATAAAAAAGTATAAACAATATATCAAAGAAACCATTGACCATAGTGATATAGATCCATGGGGAGAAGAAGACTGGGAGGCAGATGAATTAACTCCTGTTTTACAAAAGTCTAGAGAAC
>Ga0265294_10006533_pt1 | contig 13994 bp, 14 predicted proteins | sample MunlanPumphouse3_FD_192504 | JGI IMG/M metagenome (GOLD analysis project Ga0265294, IMG submission 192504) | Groundwater microbial communities from a municipal landfill in Southern Ontario, Canada - Pumphouse #3 | ecosystem: Environmental > Aquatic > Deep subsurface > Groundwater | place... | reverse complement strand
ACGTTGCCGTACGTGACGACACTCGTCCTCTTGATCTTCTTCTCACGCTCCAACAGGGCGCCGCGTGCGTTGGGGGAGATTTACGACAAAGGGAAGCGGTGATATGGTTCTTGGCTCTTTTTATTGTCTCCTTTGTGCGAACGGGGTTTTTTAACGGGAAGATTGAATGGTGAAGACAGAAACAAATGCATATCGATTTGTTTTTCCCGTCAATTCCCATATAAATTTGTGATATGATACGTACATGAGAAGTTGCTTGACTGCAATTGCTGATACGTATGATTCATTGAGTTATAGTGAACGATTGTTTGCTGATTTCATTATAAAGATAAAGTTGAAGCTGTTCAGATGCCTATTGCGAAAGTAAGCGAGAATTTGGACATCGCACAGTCGACTATCGTAGCAACAACAAAGGAATTGGGATTTCCGGGTGGAAGGGATTTAGGATCTCTCTTGCAACTGAATTGGTGAATCCCATAAACAGATGGAATCAGGAACCTATCGAAAAATCTGAATCTAAAATATGCCAGCAAGTGATTTCTTCAAACATCTTATTTCTTCAAGAAATTGCACGAACCATCAGACCTGGATTTTCTTAGGAATTCCAACTCCTCCTCCAATTCCCTGTTTCTCCGCTCCAGTCAGTGGGTTCCGGTCTAAGAGTCATACACCCTTGTACCTCTTCAGGGAAAGGCTTCGTCTCCATATTTCTCATGTTCTGAGATCCTGCGATACAGACTGTTGGGATGAATGCCTGGCCGGTTCGCTACGGTTCTACATCCATTTCATCATCAAGGACAAACTTGACTGCAGCAACCTTGTATTCCTTGTCAAATGACACTGTATCCTCCTGTCTCGCTAAATAGTATCTCTTAATCAAGTGTCAAGAAAATTGTACCAAGTCCACCCTTTCCGTTAGATTTCCTGTCTAACTTTTGGAATGCATATCAATTTATAATTGAATGGATCGTGACAATTATGCTAATCCGATCTTCTCCATTAAGGAAGCCAAATTACTTCCTACGGCTGTTTTCAGTTCATCGATTTTTTGGGCATAGTTCGTTGCGTTTTTCATGGCATTGGGGATGTTGTTGATAAAGTAGTCAGGCTTATATTTGTTCTTGTTAAAGCTGATGGGGGGATCTAATTCAAAAAGCTTGCTTTTGAGATGGCTTTCAATATAGGTCGGACCATTGGATGACATTCTTCTGTTTTCCAAGAGCTCAGATTCTTTGATGCTCGTAAGATTTTCTTTTGGTAAATGCAGGTATAACCAGAACTCAAAGCAAGGATTCGTGATGAATAAGCAATATCCTTCTTCGTTACAAAGACGAACCACTTTATCATATTGGCTATCCTTAAAGCTTTTCTTATCTCTATCAAAAATACAACAAAGACAATCCTTGCGATCTTTGTCATATCCCATGTTTTGCTCATCAATAAGTCGCGAAACGGTCAATTCGATGCGCAAAGAAATATTGTTGTCTTTTAGCACATTTTGAATTTTAGGGAGAATCCTTTTGAGTTCTTGTTTGCTGAGTTGCTCCGATATGTTAGGGATCTGAGAATGAATAGCTTTCTTCAATGTATCAATCTTGTTTTGAGGTAAACACTCATCACCAAGAACTCGATTAATGATGGTTTCAAGGGAATAGCAATCTTTGTGTTCTTCGTTTGCTTGCTTCTGTAGTAATTTCACAATTGCTAACGGATTGGAACAGCCCATTTCTTGGCCAACACGATCAAGTATGACAAGCTCAAAAAGGAATGGACTTGCGGAGTAGTTCCTCTTTTGTATGAGGGCTTCAAAATAGATTTGTTCTGTCTTCATCCCTTCGAAGACCAAAAATAGTTTCTTTTTCTCTTCTCTGGTAACACCCGTTCGTAGACCAAAATTATGCTTTATCCTCATCTCAACCATCCAATGGGAAAAGTGTTGTGAAGAGCGGTACCCCTCCATATCGGCCTTCCAGATATGCTTTGTCAACCTTCAAGTCGTTGCGGATATTGTATTCTTCCAGGGAATACAGGTCCGTAGTACCATCCGGTCTTCTATCGGTAATCCACATTTCATCACGGCGCAGCAAATTGAAATCCATCAGTCTGGATTCATGGGAAGTCACGATGAGCTGGATGTTTCTCTTTTTCATGGTTGACTGAATGTATTCTTGGATGTACCGGTAAGTGAGATTGGGGTGCAGGCATCTGTCAAGCTCATCAACAATAAAGACTTTGTTGTCCTGTTTGGTCAAGAGAATCTTGAGAAGGTCAAAGAGTCGGATGGTGCCATCGGATTCCTCACCAAAATCATACCACGACGTTTTTCCCCCATGGCAAAATTGAATTGTCTTACATACAATTTCATTGCGATTTTCTTCAAAAGAGAAGAGATAAAAATCACGATCTCCACGAACAAAAATAGTGTTTGTATCGTTTTCTCCTTTGTGCTGAGATGATTTTACGTCAACAAACTCTTTCTCAAGTGTTTTCCCAAGGAATTCTTGCATATCTTTGGGAAACAGCGCCATGACTTTCTCAGTTGGAATCTCACAGATCTGGTAATTCGAAATTCCTGTAGCAAAGGTTTCCAACAAGGCACATACCTTCTTGATATCCTCGCTTTTAAAAAAATCTTGTTGGTTGATCGGACGGTCTGGATAGTTGATGTCCAACGAGGATGCGATCCAAAGATACATATCATGGAAAATCTGATAACTTGGATTTTCCTTGTAGAACAAAGGTTTGTTTTGGTTCATGACTTTCAGGAACAACGAAGAAGGGTCGCTTTTGATATCCTCCAGGTATACGGAAGCCTTTGGTTGGTAGTCAGGGGAAAGTGTATAGGTACCTTTGGTGATATCCCGTTCAAACAAAATGATGTCTTTTCCAGATGGCCGTTCTTCGACAAACCACTCAGAAACCAATTGCCTTTGGGACAACAACACTTCGAATCCATACGTATAATACGTATCGTCGAAACAGACTTCCATTTCAAAGTAACTGGGGGTGTTTTCGTTTTTTTTATCTTGGCGGCAGTATTTCGTCGTGGTTCCTATAGGAATCTCTCCTGAGATAACGGTATGTTTAAAAAAATTTAGTGCTTTTACGAAATTTGATTTCCCTGATGCGTTTGCTCCAAAGACTACGGATACCTTCAGAAGATCCATTTTCTTGGTGGTGATCACATGGTTGTGTTTTGTTTTTACCTTTCCTGCGATCATGGAGAATTCAACCGGATTTCCTTTCCCATCTGTGGAAAAAGATAAGAAGTTTCGAATGCGGAAACTAACGAGTGCTTTGTTCATAGTTTTATGGTATACGATAATTTCGTAAGAAGCAATCTAATATTCGGTAATTACTATGGAAAATTCAGTAATTAAGAGGTTAGTATTCGAAAATATCGTATATATTCTACTGCAATATTCGTAAGGTCTTACGCCTTTTTGAGTGAAAATCATGAGGATGCGAGGAGGTATTTCGTTGTGCTGTCATGCTTCGTTATCACCCCTTGATGTCCCAGGTAGTTCTGGCCTACTTGATGGAAGTAATGTGTGATTTCAATCTACTCTTTCGTGATTGCTCATGTCTTATTGATTATCTCCATCCTGAGGATTGGATGAGATGGACGTTGATGCGCCAGGTAGCAAGGAGGAAGCATCTGTGAACAAAACAGGAACATGGCCCTTCTACGGAAAAGATGTGGTTTTCCAACCTTGGCGCAAAAAGAACCCAATTTCCAGAAACGCGATGGGGAAACCGATTCTTTCTTCCAAATCCAGGATAGTTCAGAAAGTCATAGAGTAAAAATTCTGAAGTTCTTCAAATACTTGATTTTCCACAAGAATCTGAAATTATTTATTTTGCAAGAAAACTTCGTTTTTCATGATAAAACAAAACAACACATGTGCACCGATTCCGGCGTCTATCAGTGCGGGCGGTTCAACATCAAGGGCCACATCTCCAAGCACGGCGACGCAATCCATTGCAAATACACATATTCCTCAGGGCAAAGGAAAGCCTCACCCACAAAACTTGCGGATAAATAATGCTGCATTACGAATTACAGAACAGATCACTGTATCTAATAACATTTTCGTCGTTCGACGCACATGTCATCAGGATTTCGGTCTTCTTATACGTTGCATCAGCTCATTGTTGATAATTGAGAGCAGCTGAGAAAATCTGTAAGATTGTCTTAGTTGAAAACGTAGTAGATAGAAATATTTAATGCTAATCTGTTTTATGTGATTGTCCCTTTACGATTGCATAAGGCCTCAATCATTCATGAAACGATGGCCGTATTCAATGGGAATTTCACCAATTTTCTACAAAGAATGATTTATGTTATTTCTCCGGAAGTGACAGGTTTTGAAGGAATCTTATCTAACTGAAAAACTTGGGATGTTCGATTTTCATGGGTTGACAAACTGCCAACTTTAAAGTTACAACAAGATTGTCAGTTATTCGGGGAGGCTGGATGAAGTACCAAGATAAACCTTCCGTCTATGACCAGATCGCCTACGATGTCGCGACGAAAGTCGCCATGGGGGAGATTGCGGAAGGGTTTCGTTTCTCCGGCCGTTCGTTGATGGGGAGCCAGTACAATGTATCTCCTGAGACGATCCGCAGGGCGATGAAGATCCTTGCCGACTACGGGATCATTACGGTGAAAAGCAACAGCGGTTTGTTCGTTGCCTCACGGCAGCGTGCCGTGGATTTCGTGGAACAGCACCAAAGCGGCAGGGATCTTGTCGCGTTGAAATCTCAATTGGAACAGTTCGTCACCGAGAGGGATGAACTGAACGGGAAGATCAATTCGGTGATGGCCGAGATCATCGACATGGAAGAACGTTTCCAGAGCAGTGACCGCTTTAAGCCAATTGAGTTTACGGTTGTCAAGGGTTGTCCCGCCGAAGGCAAGTCCATCGGGGACTTGAAGTTCCGGCAGAATACGGGGGCGACCATCATCGCTATCCGGCATGAGGGGGAAGAGGTGCTTTCTCCCGGTCCGGAGTGCATCCTGAAAGCGAAAGATACGCTTGTTGTCGTCTGCAAGGTGGAGGATATCGGCAAGATTCTGCCGCTTCTCGGGAAAACCTAGGAGTTTTGTATGAGAAGAAGAATCTTTGTGGTGGCCATGCTTCTTGCGATAGCCATTATGCCTTGCGTATCCGCGCAGTCCATCACGTTTGCCGACGTGGGGTGGGATTCCATCAAATTGAACAATGCGATCGCGGGTTTTGTCGCAAAGAACGTGTACGGATACCAATGGACGGAAATCCCCGGTTCCACCCCGATCATCCATGAGGCGCTCCTCAAAGGGGACGTCGACGTGGTGATGGAGGAGTGGACGGACAACATACCGACATACATCGAAGATCGGAAGAAAGGCGGATTCGTCGAACTCGGCGTAAACTTTTCAGATAATTACCAAGGTTTTTACATTCCGAAGTATGTGGCGGAAGCCAACCCTGGTCTGAAAACCGTCAGGGATCTGAAAGGTTACGCTTCTTTGTTCCCTGATCCCGAAGATTCCAAAAAGGGGCGGATTTTCGGCGGGATTCCCGGTTGGTCCATTACCGAGATCATGGGCAAAAAGGTCAAGGTATACGGTCTCGACGAGGAATATAATTACGTCATTCCCGGAAGCAACGCCGCATTGGATTCCGCATTGATTTCCGCATACGACAGGAAGGAGCCGATCGTCAGTTACTACTGGGAGCCGACGTGGTTGCTTGGCTCATACGATTTTGTGTTGTTGCAGGACAGCCCGTACAATGCGGAGACATTTCCCAAGGGCATCGGCGCAGCGCCGTCGGTGACGGTGACCATTGCGGTAAGCAACGCTTTTGCGAAAAGTCATCCCGATTTCTGTGCATTCCTGTCGCATTATCATCTTTCCTCTCCGTTGATCAGCGAAGGGCTCGCGCATATGAAGGAGACGGGAGCCGATCATACGGAGACGGCGAAATGGCTTCTTCAGCAACATCCCGAACTGTTGGGGTCTTGGCTGGATGGATCCGATTTGGAAAAGGCGACGAAAGCACTGGAGAGTAACGGAACGGAAAAGAAAAAATTGGATCTGTTTGCGTTCCCTGTCTCACTTAATCTGGATACTGCGTCAGTGGACGAATCGGTCCGTGCCTCGGCGACACAAGCGGGGCAGAGCGGCGTGCAAAAGTTCCTTACCGCACTTGTGGGAGCCATCAGCTGGATTCTCGCCCACCTGCCGTGGTTTGTGTTCGTGGCGGGTGTGTTTTTCCTTGGATGGCGCAGTCAGAAAAGCATCGGGAAAGGAATCCTGTATGCGCTTCTCGTGTGTGTCATCGGCTTGCTGGGCCTTTGGCAAGAGATGCTCACCACGCTCTCGATCGTTTTGGCGAGTGTGCTTATCGCTCTGGTGTTTGGCTTGCCTTTCGGCATTTTGATTTCGTTTTCCAAAAAGGCGGACAAAATCGTCCGACCGATTCTGGATGCGATGCAGACCATGCCGGTATTCGTCTATCTGATCCCCGCACTGCTCTTTTTCGGCATGGGAGCCCCGGCGGCGGTCATCGCAACGGTGATCTATGCCATCGTTCCGGTGATCAGGCTCACCAGTTTCGGGATCAGGAATGTCGATCCCGAGGTCGTGGAGGCTGCGGTTTCGTTCGGATCCACTTGGTGGCAGACGCTGTGCAAAGTGCAGATTCCCCAGGCGCTTCCCACCATTATGACGGGCATCAACCAAACGTTGATGATGGCCATGGCGATGGTGGTCACCTGCTCGATGATCGGAGCGCGTGGGCTCGGCATGGAAGTGCTGAACGCGGTGAACCGCATCGAGATCGGCCGCGGTCTGGTCGCAGGATCCTGTGTGGTCGTCATGGCGATCGTCATGGATCGCATCACCCAGGGCAAGAGAGGAGGCAAAGCATGAAGACGATCATGGAAATCCAACATGTGTCGAAATTATACGGCGTGGAGAAGGAAAAAGCGGCGAAGTTGCTCGAGGCGGGTGTGGACAAGGAAACGGTACGCAAGAAGACCGGCGTGACGGCCGCTCTGTGGGATATCAATCTTTCCATCCCCGAAGGGAAAGTGTTTGTCATCATCGGTTTGTCCGGTTCGGGAAAATCGACGCTGGTACGCATGTGCAACCGATTGAACGAGCCGACGAGCGGGAAAATTCTGTTTGAAGGAAACGATATCGGAAAACTGGATACGGCGGGCCTGAGAAACTTCCGGCGCAACAAGGTATCCATGGTATTCCAGTCGTTCGGATTGATGAGCAACCGGGACGTATTGGGGAATGTGGCCTACGGTCTTGAGGTCAAAGGCGTCGATAAGGAGAACAGGGAGAAAAAGGCGATGAAGATCATCGATATGGTGGGGCTTTCCGGATGGGAACACCAGGATTGTTCGGCGCTCTCCGGCGGTATGCGCCAACGGGTGGGCATCGCCCGCGCATTGGCTCCCGATTCCCCGGTGCTTTTGATGGACGAACCGTTTTCCGCACTGGACCCTCTGGTCAGACAGGATATGCAGTTCGAGTTGCTTCGCATCCAGCATAAATTAAGGAAAACGGTGATTTTCATCACCCACGACATGGACGAGGCGTTCAAACTGGGGGACAGGATCGCCATCATGAAGGACGGTCGTCTGATTCAGGTGGCGAGCCCCGAAGAAATGAGCCTCCATCCTGCGGACGATTATGTCCGGGCGTTCATCAGCAATGCCGACAAAACCAAAGTACTCGCCGTAAGCAGTATCATGATTACGCCGAAAGTGCTGGTAAGGACGACGGACAGCGTCAGGCATTCCATTCGGGTGATGACGCAAAACGCCCTTTCTTCGGCGTACGTCGTCGATGAAGACCTGCATCTGGTGGGTATAATCGGCATCAAGGAGGCCATCGAAGGGGAGAAGCAGGGCAAAGAATTGGTCGATGTCTTGGATAAGGACGTGCATACGGTCCGGCAGTCGGATTTGATCGCTTCCGTCATGCCGCTTGCCGCGGAAAGCAAGTACCCGCTTGCCGTTTTGGACGACGAGGGGGTGCTCGCCGGTATCGTCACCAAGGCGAGCGTGTTGTCCGCATTGATGTGAACGATTCCTTGACGTATCATAGGAAGCATGAAAACGGTCGTATGTTTTGGTGACAGCAATACGTTTGGATCAAATCCAAACGGGGGAAGATGGGGGCACGATGTGCGGTGGCCGCGTGTTTTGCAGTCCTTGCTTGGAGATGGGTTTTATGTCGTGGAGGAAGGACTCGGTGGGCGTGAGACGGTCTTCGATGATCCTTTGGAAGGAGAGCGGAACGGGTATACGGCATTGCCGTACGTCCTGAAGACCCATATGCCCATCGACATCCTGATCATCTCGTTGGGAACGAACGATACGAAGACAATGTTCTCCGCACCTCCGAAGGTGATCGCCAAGGGGCTTGAGCGGTTGATTATCCTGTCCAAGCAGTTCGATTATGGTCCGGGGTATCCCGTACCGAAAATCCTCATCATATCCCCGATTCACGTAGGCGACGACCTTTCGCGGTGTCCGTTCGTTTCGTTCGACGAGACGTCCGTATGCAAGAGCAAGCAGCTTGCTCCTTTGTTCGAGGATGTCGCAAAGCGCAACGGATGCGCTTTTCTGGATGCTTCTTTGGTGGCGGGACCGAGCGAGATCGACCAACTCCACATGGACAAAAGATCCCATCTTGCATTGGCCGCAGCCGTTGCCGCAATGGTCAAGGAAATGTGATGGGAATTTTTCATCAGAGGACCGTCACCGGTCATTTTGATCGCGAAAAGCAGAGAGTACTCATCAGCAGGAGTGTCTGTACGGGCGAAAAGAGCCTTTGCTTTATCGATCGCGACGATGGAAGCCGTCATCAGGTAGGGTGTATCAGAAGCGAAAGCGATCTTCAATGCTTCATGGATATGTATCATTTTGGAAAAGCCGATATAGAAGAGGAATTCTGAATGCTGGACAGGGACATCGAAGAGGATATCAGGAAATTCGTTCGGGAGAGGGATTGGGAGCAGTTCCATACCCCGAAGGATCTTGCCATCTCCATTTCGTTGGAAGCGGCCGAACTGTTGGAAAAATTCCAATGGTCGGGCGGCGACACCGAAGTGGAGCGGAACCGGGAGGGGATGAAGGAGGAACTTGCCGACATCTTCATGTATTGCTTCATGATGGCGGATGCCATCGGGGCGGATCCGAAGGTCATCATCCGAGAGAAGCTTGTTGCGAACCGGAAGAAATACCCGGTGAGTCTTGCTTATGGGAACGCCAGGAAATATACGGAGTTTCAGAAAGGCTGAACGACAGGATTGTTTTCGTGTTGGGGATAGATGGCGAAGTCGATTCATGCTAGGCATCTTTTCTTTGCTGTGGTAGGCTCTGGGTGTGTGGAAAGGTATCTTTTTTTGTGACATTGACGGGACATTGATTCCTCATGGGGAAAGGTTCCCGACTCCGAGTCTTGTCAGGTTAATGCATGACGCTCCCTCGTCCGGCTGGTTGTTTTGTATTTGCAGCGGACGGATGTACTCTTCGGTACGGCGGTCGTTTCCTGGCCTAGAGCGAGAAGTGGCCGTTTCCTGCAGTACAGGCGGTCGAATGTTTTGGCAGGGACGAGAGATTGGGGAGGCGATGTCGCTGGATCGGGACGCGGCGAGGATCATCGCCGGGGAGACCCGACAGCGGGGGGAGATCCTGCTTGTCGCTTCGTTCGACGATCTTTTTATTCTTGGGGAGGAAGGGCCGGATCTACGGGAACTTCTGTCGCGGCAACACGCCGCTACGCGCGTCGTCGGATCCATCGATGATATTCCCGGTGAGATCAACCAATTGACAGTGGTGTATCCTCCTAAGGACAATACCGCGGTGGAAGCGTATACGCGTATGTGGGGAAAAACGTTCAATGTCGCCACCAGCGGTACCGGCTTGATCGACATCTCCCCCTCCTCCAAAGGGGACGGAGTATTGCGGGCCTGCGCGTATTTTGACGTTCCTCTTTCCCGTACATACGCTTTTGGTGACGATGAGAATGATGTGACGATGTTCCGGACGGTGCGGTACCCCTATGTCATGATGAACGCCAAGGAAGATTTGAAGCGGAGGTTCCCTTTCCTTTGTTTCAGCGTGGAGGACACAGTCAGGGAAATTCTGTCCCGTGGATGATAAGATTCTTGGGATACTTTTGTATTTTCCGGGGTAAAGGGATACTCTATTTCACAAATTTTCACTATATACTCATACCGAAATGGATATCGTGCAACCTTCGTGGGTGAAGGCAAACAGAAGCAAGTTGCTGGAAACGTACAAGGAGAACATCCGGTTGCACAACGCCAGTATGCTTATGCGTATGCTCTTGTTGTGTTGTGGGCTGTTCGTCCTGATGCTGATGATCGTGCCGTTCAGCAGTACGACGAAGTGGCAATTGACCGTCGCGTATCTGCTGTGCTTTCTCAGTTGTTGCGTCCTCGTAATCCTCAGCCGTACGGAGAGGGGAAAACAGCATCCCCGCGTTTTGCTATACGCGGGTTTCTCCGTATTGTTTCTGCTTTCTCTCTATCTGAGTGTCATCTACAGCCCCGATCAACGGGCGACGATTATCCTTGGCTTGTACTGCGCGATTCCCTTGAGCATCATCGACGATCCCCTCAGGACGGATCTGTTTCTCTTCGGTTTTTTTGTGGCGCACACCATTCTGGGTTTTTCCTTGAAGCCTCATGACATTGCGTTTGATGATTTGGCCAATGGAATATGTTTTCTCGCTACGGGCGTGGTATTGGGACGATCCGTCGTCCTTACCCGTCTCGGGGCGTATGAGGCCGAACATCGGTTGTCGGTGGAGAAGGACACCGACGTATTGACGGGACTGTTCAACAGGCGGAAATTGTTTGAGACGTTGAATTCATTTTCGGATGTTTGTATTCCTCGTCCGATCGGCGTGATGATGCTGGATATTGATGATTTCAAAATGTACAACGACCGGTACGGCCATGCATGCGGGGATGCATGCCTTCAGACGGTGGGACAGATACTCTCCCTCGTCGGAAACGATACCCACATGATTTCGTATCGATACGGTGGGGAGGAATTCGTTTCGCTTGTCTATGGCGGAGTCTCCGATTTCAGGAACATTGCGGAGCGCATCCGTACAACGATCAAGGAGAAGGATATCCAAGGCTCCCACATCACCGTTTCCGTAGGTATATCCCCCGTTATCGATGTGGAACATGCCGATTACGTCCGTATGGTTGACCGGGCGGACAAGGCGATGTACCAAGCAAAACGCAATGGAAAGGATCAGGTTTGCGTCATTGGGGAAGACTTGTCGCTGGCAAATTGACTTCATCGTACGTTACGGGAGTCAAAATGAAACCATTGGTTGTGCTTGTCTCCCTAAATACAGTAGGTCGGGAATCGAGGTCAAAACAGCGGATACGTCAAAGTGGAATTACGCCGCTTCGTACTAAATCGTTTTCTATAGACGCTTCACATGGATGTTGTCCTCTATCTCTCCTTCCCCATCCATACTGAATGTATATCTCTCTTTCCGTGCTAGAGGCTGCCAGACATTCATAACTTTCCAATGCCTTTCGAAGAGTCTTTGCGCGAGAACCGGGCTCCATACTCTGTCGGATAGTCTCCAGAAAAACACTTTTCTGCCATACAGATCCAATATGGCAACCAGGTAACCACGATCTTTTCCGAACACCTATAAGAACGTACAAAACAAGGCAGTCAGATAGTTTTCGTTCCGGTATGACGGTAATCATCAAAAGACATCGGAGCAGTCCTTCAAGTCCGGTTGTCTCTGCAAAGTCTTTGATATTGCCTGTGATGGTCTGTTTCGGTTCTGTTATCCGGACGTCGTATGGAATATAATCCTTCCCGATATATGCGACTGTTTATAGGCATGGCTTTGTTCATGGAAAGCAAAAGGTTTGAACCGTACAGAGCTTGAAACGTTAACGGTATTGAACACATGATTGATAATCCGCAATGTCAAAAAGCGATGTGATGAGAAATAATAACTGTCTTTCGTGATACGGCTTGCAATTTCATACGGAGAAGCAAACGATTCTGCCGTTTCAATACTTATTGCAGCGAATGCCTCCCGCGTTATCGTCCGTATCAAACCTTTCTTCTTTGCATTGTACAATACGGTTTCTGCAGTTTTTGCGTTTCCACACAGATCGACAACCTGTTTGCGTGAAAAACACGCTATTGGGCAAACTGCGCATGATAATCCGTCATTATTTTAATTATAACAGAACAGTGAACATGCTTGCCTGTTTAATTCGCTTTATCGTTTTTGATTCCAAACTTCTAAATTTATCTGCGAAACTTCAGTTAGCGAAATGAACCAACTACTGAGAACCAAATGAAAAAACATGTCCATGAGGTCAGAATTTCAAATTTGTGTCGTTTGTTTGGAAAAAGAAATACCACCAGAACCAGGCAAGCTGCCAACTGACAATACTTTCCGCCCCTTGGTCCCTTATTCTCACTTGTGCAGAAAAAGCTTGACAACTGAAAAAACAGGAGATAGAATTTCACATGTTTTGCAATCGATTGCAGAAATCGATTGCAAAACTTTTTGCTCATTTTGATTCCCCGTCATACAGTCGGTGAGAATGTAGAAGGAGGACTAACCATGGACATGGTGGTCATTTTATTGGGACTGGTATTGTTGCTTGTGCTGACTCTGAAGAAAATGCCGGTAGTATATGCTGCAATTATCAGTGTATTGTTCGTAGCTTTGTTTAGCGGTATGCCAGTTGTTTCAACGGTAACGCAAAGTTACATGACGGGCTTTGCAAGTTTTGTCAAATCAGCATTCCTGATGTTGTTGTTAGGTGCTATTCTTTCAAAAGCCATGGATGAAACTGGTGCAGCAAGGTCGATCGCAACTTTTATCATTGGAAAATTCGGGGTTAAGTTTGCGATTCCGGCGATCGTTCTTGCAGGAGGTCTGCTTACCTTCGGCGGCGTTTCTTCTTTTGTGTCATGCTTTGCCCTCTATCCGATCGCGTTATCGGTCTTCAAGAAAGCGAACATGCCTCGTTATCTTATCCCGGCAACGATCGCCGGCGGTATTTTTACTTGGGTGACAATGCTTCCCGGGAACCCCCAGATCCAAAACATCATTCCAACCACTTTCCTTCCGACGACTGCAATGGCGGCCCCGGGTGTGGGTACCGTTTGCGGTCTGCTTACTCTGGTATTGATCATTCTTTACCTTCAGCATGAAGCGAACAAGGCGAAAAAAAATAATATCGGCTTTGAAGGAAATGAAGATACTGAAAAAGTGCTGGAACAAGCTGATGCTCTTGAAAGAGATGGAAGACTTCCCCATGTCATTATTGCAATTCTCCCAATCGTTTGTGTGGCCTTGGTCTTGAATATCTTTAAGCAAGATATTTCTGTTGCCCTTTTGTCCGGTATCGTGCTTTGCTTGATCCTATGCTACAAGAACGTTTCGAAAGCATCGATATGCAGGATTTTCCAAGACGGCATTCCGAGTGCCGCGGGAACGATAGTGAATGCTTCCGCGATCGTTGCAATCGGTTCCGTGATCAAGGTCGCTCCCGGTTTTGATAAGATTGTTCACGGAATTCTCAGCTTCTCCGATGCGGGATACAATCCGCTCATCATTTTCGGTCTCGCAACCACACTTCTTTGCGGTCTCAATGCTTCGGGCATGGGTGGGTTGTCGACCTCGCTCTCTGTACTTGCAGAGCCGTTCCTCGCCATGGGAGTTAATGCCGAAATCCTTCATAGAGTCGGGGTAATCGCCTCCGTCGGTCTGGATAGTCTTCCACACAGCGGCGGTATTGTCGCCGTACTCCAGATCTCGGGAGTGTCATACAAAGAAGGGTATAAATACATGTTTGTCGTAACGGTGGTTATAACCCTCATCGCATTGGCGCTGTCGATGGTTTTGGGAAATATTTTCTATCCAATAGCATAATGAATACTTAATATAAGAAGGA
>Ga0265294_10006532_pt1 | contig 13995 bp, 14 predicted proteins | sample MunlanPumphouse3_FD_192504 | JGI IMG/M metagenome (GOLD analysis project Ga0265294, IMG submission 192504) | Groundwater microbial communities from a municipal landfill in Southern Ontario, Canada - Pumphouse #3 | ecosystem: Environmental > Aquatic > Deep subsurface > Groundwater | place... | reverse complement strand
TGTGATTTAAGTGCCTTATCTATTCATAAAACAACCACGTCATTAACTCAAAGTTCAGTATTACTCTTAAAAGGAAGCCGTGTAGATGAAAATAAACTTCAATCTACCATTAATATGTTTCATTCAACCAGCCCATCAGCGATTTTAATGGCGAGTTTAGATGTTGCGAGAAAGCAAATGGTGTTAGAAGGTGAAGCTGGTATTTTAAATGCCTTGAAATTAAAAAACAAATACTTAGACAGGCTTAAAAACATTAAAGGGATTGAAGTATTAGATAAAGCATATGCTGAAAACAGAGGTTTTCCAAATTTTGATCCAACCAAATTAGTAATAAAAGTCTCTCGAATGGGGATTACTGGATTTGATTGTTACCGAATTTTAGCAGATAAATATAAAATCCAATTAGAGTTAGCTGAAACATATCTAGTACTTGCCATAATCACAATGGCTACTAAAGAAGAAGATTTTGTTAGATTATGTGAAGCCTTAGAAGAATTAAGCAATCAATATTTTGGGATTAAAGAACCGCTCGATAAAATTAAGTTTAATTACGATTTTCCTGATTCATTTTGTAGACCAAGGGTTGCATACCATGCGCCTTATAAGATTATCCCTTTAGCGGATAGTGAAAATGAAATTAGTGCTGAATCGATTATGATATATCCCCCAGGAATACCGATGTTGATACCTGGTGAGTATATAACAGAAGATTTCTTGGATGATTTAGCCTTTTATCAAGAAAATGGGTCAGTTATTTTCAGTGAATTAAATAATGGATATATCAAAGTCGTTGATAGAGACAATTGGCTTTGGGAGGATAAAGATGAATAAGTTTAATAAAGTAGATTTAAGTTTTCAGAGTTGCATATCAGAATATAAAGAATCTGATGTCGTTATATTTTCATGTCCGATGGACGCAACCACTTCATTTAGACCAGGCACACGATTTGCCGGTAACGCTATTAGAGTTGATTCAATTGGAATAGAATGGTATAGCCCTTATCAGGACAAGGATTTAAAAAACTTTAAAACTTGTGATATTGGGGACATTGATTTACCAATTGGCGATGTAAAAGTAGCTTTAGATAAAATATATGATACCACTAAGGTAATATTAAAAGATGATAAGAAACCCATGATGATTGGGGGCGAACACTTAGTAACTTATCCAGTGGTTAAAGCGGTCTATGAATCCCATCCCGATTTACATGTCATTCATTTAGATGCACATACGGATTTAAGAGATGAGTTTTTTGGGATGAAATATTCACACGCAACTGTTATTAGAAGAATTCATGATTTTTTAGGAGATGGAAAAATATATTCTTTTGGGATAAGAAGTGGGGATTCACATGAATTTAAATGGGCTGATAGTGGTCATACATATATTAGAAAGTTTGATTTTGAAACCCTAGAAGAAACCATTCAAAAGTTAAAAGACAAACCTGTTTATATCACAATTGATTTAGATGTTTTAGACCCTGGTGTATTTCCGGGAACTGGAACCCCTGAACCGGGTGGAATGCAGTATAAAGACTTATTAAAAGCTTTTAAACTGTTTGAACAACTTAACAACTTAGTTGGTGCTGATATTGTTGAATTAAACCCATATTTAGATCCAAGTGGTGCTTCTACGGCTGTAGCGGTTAAGTCTTTACGTGAATTAATTTTATTGTTACATAGTTAAGATGATTATTTTAATAGGTGCGAGTGCTTCAGGTAAAACTGAAGTAGCTAAAATTTTAAAAAGTAAATACGGTTTTAAAAAGATTATTACCACGACAACTAGACCCAAAAGAGTCCATGAAGTAGAAGATATAGATTACCACTTTGTGACAAAAGAGAATTTCAATAAACTTTTGATAAGGGGCTCTTTTCTTGAGGTTACAAGTTATCAAGAAAACTTTTATGGGACGAATAAAGCGGATTTGAAAGAAAACGGGATTGTCATACTAGAACCGAATGGAGCTAACTCATTTATTGAAATCTTAGGTAAAAGTGTATTTGTGGTGCTTATTGAAGCTTCTAAAGAATTAAGAAAAAATTATATGACTTTTAGAGGTGACTCAGTAGAATCAATTTCCGATAGAATTAAGAACGATGATAAACGGTTCAAAAAGAAAAATATTCTTAGAATTGATCTTGAAATTCATAATAAGAATCAACCGCTTGAAGATATTGCTGACGATATTTATAAAGCGTATCAAAATAAACAATAAAAAACCTGCTTGATTACAGTACTATGTACTAGTACATGTCAAGCAGGTTTTTTATAGTATAATTTGTTTTTTTAAGAAGTTATCAATGAATTTTCTGGTTTTTGGATTAGTTGAGTTTTTAAATAATTGTGAAGGGGATCCCTCTTCAACGATTTCACCCTCATCCATAAAGATAATTCGGTTTGATATTTCATAAGCAAAACTCATTTCATGGGTCACAATAACCATGGTCATTCCTTCTTTAGCAAGGTCTTTAATAACCCCTAAGACCTCATCAACTAAAAGCGGGTCTAAAGCTGATGTAGGTTCATCAAATAACATGAGTTGAGGTTCCATGCATAAAGCTCTTGCGATAGCGACTCTTTGTTGTTGACCACCAGATAAAGTTTGTGGGCTTTTGTGGATGAAATTTTGCATGCCTACTTTGGTTAAATACTTAACTGCTCTCTCTTCAGCTTGTTGTTTATCCATTTTTAAAACTTCAGTTAAAGCAAGCATGCAATTTTCAATCACACTTAGATTAGAAAATAAGTTAAACGATTGGAATACCATTCCCATTTGCATACGCATTTTATTAATGTCAGTATGGGGATTAGTAATATCGTTATTTAGAAAGTAAATATGTCCATCATCGGGTTCGGCGAGTAAGTTTAAACATCTAAGTAATGTGGTCTTCCCACTGCCTGATTGACCAATGATGGTGATAACTTCGCCTTTGTAAATATCTAGGCTAACGTTTTTTAAAATAGGGGTTTTATCATAAGCCTTGTTAATGTTTCTAACTGATAATAAACTCATGCTTTAACCACCTTTGCTGTACCAACTCTTTTTTGTAAATAGTTGACGAATTTAGAGGATATATAGGTGATGATCAAGTAGACGATTGCCGCAATGACGAATGCCTCAATGGTTCTATAAGTTGCGCTAGCGGATTGTTTCACTGCGTAGAATAAATCTACAACACTAATCACACTTAGTACGGCAGTATCTTTAAGGTTTACCACAAATTCATTTCCAATCCCTGGTAATGAATTTTTTATTGCTTGAGGCCAAACTACTTTACGCATGGCTTGATTATGGGTTAAACCTAAACTTCTTGAGGCTTCCATTTGTCCGATTGGGACTGCTTGTAAGCCCCCTCTTAATACTTCACTAATATAAGCTGTTGTGTTAACTGTGACAATAATTAAACCAGCAGTTAATGGATTCCACCATGAGAATATATCTAATGTCGCAATACCATAATAAATAATCATAGCTTGAACGATCATAGGGGTTCCTCTAAATAAAGTGACATAACCATTACCTAATGATTTAAGTGTCTGTTTTAAAATTCTTTTAAATCGTTTCTCTCTCTTCTTGTCGATATGAATAACCCTTTGTTGAGTTAATCCAAGCGCTAATACAAACCCACCAATTGTTCCAACCACTGACAATAAGATGGTAACACCTAATCCATAAAGAATGATTTTATAGTAGGTGATAAATAAGTAAATAATAGTCTTTAAGAATTCGCTTTGGTCGGGTAATTCCATCAATAAATACATAAATTAATTTTGACGAGCTAATGCGTCGTTCATCCACTGATTACGTTGTTCGGTGGTAATTGATGCGAGTACTTCATTGATTTGTTCAAGTAGTTCAGTATCAGATTTTCTAAATGCGATACTAACGCTCACTTGTTCATCTGTTACAACAAATCCGTTTTCTTCATCAAATTGAACAAAAGTTAAATCACTATTGGTACCAATAATACTTTGTGCAACAGGTAACTCGGCTACAAACGCATCAGCTTCACCGGATCTTACTGCTTGTGTGATAGCCCCATAAGATTCAAGTGGTGTTAGATGATTTACATTTGGAATTTGGTCTGTTAAATCATCTTGTAAAGTACCAAGCTGAGCAACCACCTTAGCCCCACTAAAATCAACCAAAGAAGTAGCATTTACATATTGGCTTGTTTTTAAAACAACCATTACTTGTTCACTTTTATAATAGATATCACTAAAGTTAACGGTTAAAGCCCTATCTGCTGTTGGGCTCATACCTGCAATAATTACATCAATCGTATTGGTTTGTAGTGCAGGAATTAAACCATCCCATTCAATCGCTTTAATAACAAGTTTCATGTTGAGTTGTTCGGCAATATGTTTTGCTACAACAACATCATACCCATCCGCATAACCAATTTGCCCATCAAGTCTAACTGTGTGTGCATTTGCTGTTTGGGTGGACCAGTTAAATGGTGCATAAGCTGCCTCTAAACCAACCACTAAAGTTTCTCTTGAGTCAGTACAAGCACTTAAACTAATGCCGAATACCATTAAAACAAAAATACTTAGAAATTTTTTCATTTCTATTTCTCCTTTTCTTTTTAACAAAAAAAGTGTCCAAGGGACACTTTACGTATAATAATAAATAAAAGGATTACTACGTATTAGCGCCTCTACTTTGATAGTAGGAGTGTTACAAATATTTTTTGTAACCCCATAACAACTTATACCTAAATTGTTATTCGGCGATGATTGCCTTTCGTACACTTCACTAGATGTCTCTTCCGTGTAGTACTCATCTGCATCGCTGCCTCTAAACTTTTTTTGTTTGAGATAATAATAAAGTATCTCTAGTTTTTTGTCAACCATTAAAACGCAATAATAAAATGTAAACGTTTTACATTCGGAAAAAATAAAAAAGTCTGTTGAAAGACTCTGTATTTTAAATAATGGTGCCCCCTGCGAGAATCGAACTTGCAATTCAGGCTTACCATGCCTGCGTTATACCACTTAACTAAGGGGGCCAACCTTATTTATTTTAACACAAAAAAATAAGATATCAAGTCCTATATTATTTAAATGCGCCGTGATGGATAATATTAATTGCTTGATCAACCAACAAATCAATTTCTTCTTCAGTAATATCTTCTTTAAAAATTGCTTGTAAACCGACGAAGTTAGCAATCCCCATGAATATATAAGAAAGTGTTTTAAGGTGAACGCCTTCTTTTAATTGTCCTGCTTCAGAAGATTTAATCAAATTGTTTACATATCTATTAGAAAATGATTCATAATAGTTTCTAAAAATATTGTAGTCGACAGTTAAAGATTCCCAAATAATTTTATAAGCTAGTTTGTCGTATAGGGCATATTGAATAAAAGCTTTTAAACCAGCTTTTTCAATTTCAACTCTATCTGTCAAGCCTTCAGTAGCAATTGAAGAAGCTGCTCTAATAGAGTTTTGGTATTCTTCTAAAACATATAAATATAATGCAAGTTTAGAGTCGAAATAAATATAAAAAGTACCGGTAGCAACATTTGCTTTTTCGATAATTTCATTAATAGAAGTTCCATAAAATCCTTGTTTAGCAAATAATGTTTTTCCAGTTTTAACGATTTTATTAAATGTCTTTTCACCGCGTGATGTCTTTGGTTTGTTGAATTCACTTAGTCTCATTTAATCACCATACCTATTTTAAATGTTTTAATGTAAAAATACAAGTTAATTCTATTTACGGAATTATAAGAAAATAATTATATATTAATATATACAATTACAATTAATGAAAGCGTTTTTTATAAAAATAATAAAAAAATATGTAAGCGCTTGACATTTAAAATATTCTACTGTAGAATAATTTGTAACATGAATAAATGTTCACCTTTGAAAGTGGCGTTTATTTTCATTACTAATATTCTATATAAAGGAGACTCTTATGAGCAAAAAAGTTTTTATTGTAGCTGCGAATCGTTCGCCTATAGCCAGTTTTAACTCAGTATTAAAAGATGTTACTGTTGATGAACTTGGTGTTCAAGTAGTGACGAAAATGTTAGACAAGAATCACATCCCTAAACAAGCGATTGATGAGGTTATTGTTGGGAATGTTATCTCTGCAGGGTTAGGTCAAAACGTTGCGAGACAAATCTCAATTAAAGCCGGTATTCCGAATTATGTTCCTGCTTATTCATTAAATATGGTTTGTGGATCAGGGATGAAATCTGTAATGAATGGCTTTTTATCGATTAAAGCCGGTTTCAGTAATTTAGTCGTTACAGGTGGTGTTGAATCAATGAGTAATGCCCCATATTTAGTCACTGCAAAAACAAGAAGCGGTGTGAAAATGGGTAATTTAGAATTACAAGACACTATTTTAAGAGATGCCTTAATGGATTCTTTTTCCCCAATCCATATGGGAATCACTGCGGAAAACATTGCGGAAAAACATAACTTAACCAGAGAAGAATTAGATAAGTTTTCTTATGAATCTCAACTTAAAGCAATTCATGCGGTGGATACAAATAGATTTATTGATGAAATTATTCCAATTGAAATCAAGTCTAGAAAAGAGACAATTGTATTTGATAAAGATGAATATCCAAACAGAAGTACAAGTTTAGAAAAATTGGCTAAACTAAGACCGGCCTTTAAACCTAACGGTATTGTAACCGCAGGTAGTTCAAGTGGTATTAATGATGGGGCTTCATTTGTTGTAATCGCCAGTGAAGAAGCAGTGAAGAAACATAATCTTGAAGTATTAGCTGAGATTGTTGAAGTTGGACAAGGTGCTTTAGACCCTAACTATATGGGGCTTGGTCCAGTGGTTGCTGTGGATAATGTATTAAAGAAAGCCAATTTAAAACTTTCTGATATGGAATTACTTGAACTTAATGAAGCGTTTGCTGCACAAAGTCTTGGTGTAGTGAATGAACTTGCTGAACAACATGGTGTTGATAAAGAAGCTTTATTGAAGATTACTAATGTTAATGGTGGCGCAATTGCTTTAGGACATCCAGTAGGTGCTTCAGGTAATAGAATCATTGTTACATTACTACATGAAATGATTAAACAAGATAAAAAAATAGGTCTTGCAAGTTTATGTATTGGTGGCGGTATGGGTACTGCTATTATTATAAGAAGAAAATAAGGAGAAATATAATGAAAAGATTAGCTAATAAAGTTGCTGTTATTACTGGTGGCGCAAAAGGTTTAGGTCAATCAATGGCAGAATTATTTGCAGACAATGGTGCAAAAGTTATTGCGGTTGACATGTTGGATTTAACATATGAAAAAGAAAACGTTGAAGGTTATAAACTAAACATCACAAACACAGAAGATGTTCAAGCTTTCTATGATTATGTTATCCAAAAATATGGTAAAGTTGATATTTTAGTTAACAACGCGGGTATTACTAGAGATGCTATGTTACATAAAATGACTGATGATCAATGGAATTCAGTTATTTCAGTTAACTTAACTGGCGTATTTAATATGGCTAGACTTTTTGGTGTTCAAATGCGTGAAATTGGTGCTGGTTCTATTATTAATATCTCATCGATTGTTGGTGAATATGGTAATATTGGTCAAACAAACTATGCGGCTACAAAAGCCGGGGTTATTGGTTTAACTAAAACATGGGCAAAAGAATTGGCACGTAAAGGGGTTCCTGTTCGTGTGAATGCGATTGCCCCAGGTTACATTATGACAGACATGATGAAGACTGTTCCGGAAGATTTATTAAAGAAATTTGCAGACCAAACCATGATTGGTAGACTTGGTGAACCAATTGAAATTGCCAATGCTGCTTTATTCTTGGCATCAGATGAATCTTCTTATATTACAGGACATGTTTTATCTGTTAATGGTGGTATGCGTTTATAATAGAATATTTCCAAATTCCTCAAGGGAGTTTGGAATTTCTAATTTATGATAGCGTTTTAAGTAAGTATTATAGTATAATAAAAATATGTGAATGGGGAAATTAAGATGAGTAAACCAAATGTCGGTATTCTTGCAACAGGAATCTATATCCCAGAAGGCAGAATGACCGCGAAAGAAATAAGTGAAGCAACGAAAGGCTTTTGGACTGAAGAAGCCGTTATTGATAAGTTGGGTATTATCGAAAAGCCAATTCCGGGTCCAGGGATTGTTGATGGTTCACAAGCAATGGCTGTTAAAGCAGCTAAAGATGCGATTAAAAATGCTGGAATTGATCCACTTGAGATAGACGTTATTTTAGATGTTACTGAAGAATGGAAAGAATTCCCTCTAACCACTAGTGCCCTTTATGTTCAATATGAAATTGGCGCATTAAATGCATGGGGTATTGACGTACAAAATAGATGTTGTACGACAGTATCAGCAATCAAAATGGCAAAAGACATGTTAATTGCTGACGATGAGATAAATGTAATATTAGTAGTTGGTGGTTATAGAAACTTAGATTTTGTCGATTATACCAATAAACCTATGAGTATGATGTATGACTTAGGTGCTGGCGCAGGCGCAATCTTATTAAAGAAAAATCACAATAAGAACTTAATATTAGGGTCACATATCATTGGAGATGGATCTTTAGCTAGAACAGCTGGTGTATTAATTGGCGGACAAGCTAACCCGATTACAGAAGTTAATTTAAATGAAGCTAAAAAATCATTAACCTTAATGGATGCACAAAAGATGAAAGATAGATTAAATGAAGTATCAATGAAAAATTGGATTTTCTGTATTGATGAATCATTAAGAAAATCTAATTTAACGAGAGAACAATTTTCTAAAGATGGGTTCTTAGCTATCCTTCACATGAAAAGAAGTGGTCATATGGGGATGTTAAATGATTTAGGCTTAAGAGAAGACCAATCTATCTATTTAGAACACTACGGTCACATTGGTCAAATTGATCAAATCTTATCACTTCATTTAGCTTTAGAGTCTAAACAAGTAAAAGATGGCACATTAGTTTGTATGCTCGCAGCTGGTATTGGGTATGTGTGGGCAGCCAATGTAATTCGTTGGGGGTAAGTTATGCAGTTAGCGTTTGACATCATTTTAAGAGGTATATTAAGTGCAGGACCTTTAGCACTAGCCACGCTTGCAATCGTTCTTATTTTTAGAACGTCTTTTACCACGAACTTTGCACAAGGGATGGTAGGAACAGTTGCGGCATTTGTCACCACAGGTATCTTAATGTGGGTTCCTGATGTCAACGGTGTTGTACCAGATCCGACTTTAGGACAATATGTACTTGCTATATTTGCAGGTATGGTTGTCAGTGTTGTGATCAGTGCGTTAATAGATATCGTGATATTTAGAAATTCAAAAAGACTTTCTCCAGTGAATAAACAAATTATTACCATGGGGATGGTTCTTATATTAAGTGGTATTATTCCCATTGTTATGGGAATTAATGACCGTTCCTTACCAAGAATTGATGCGGTAAGAATTGGGGGACCAGTGGCAGATTTTCTGTTATATATTGAATCTGTCTTTGCTAATATTGGATTAACCGTTAGGTCTTATCAAGTGGTTGGTTTCACAATTAGTATCATTATTTTGGGTGTAATCTTTAGTTTACTAAGATTTACAAAATGGGGTTTAGGTGTTAGAGCTACAGCATCTAATGAGGCAGTTGCAGGTATGATGGGAATTAACACGAAGTTAGTTACAGCGATGACTTGGGCAATTGCGGGTGGATTAGGTGCAGTTTCAGCCGTCTTGATTAGTAGTAGTGTTGGGACATTTGGTAATGTAACAACTTACTTTATGACCCCGATTCAAGTTCAAGCGTTCTTTAGTTCTATATTAGGTGGCTTTGGTACATTCCATGGACCAATTGTTGGTGTGTTTATCTTTAATATAGCTTACAACCTATTTAGTGTCTATTTGAACCCTTGGGGAACAACGGCAGCATATTTGTTTGTTATGTTAATTGTATTAATTAGACCAATTGGTTTATTTGGTAAGAAAGTTGCGAAGAAGGTGTAGTATGAAATTTAAAGAAAAACTAAAACACCCTTTAGCAGGCTTTCTAATATTCGGGGTAGCGTTATTATTAATTCCAGTTTTATATCCAGTGTTAACTGTGACACTTAGAGATTCTTTAGCACGAACATTAGTCTACTTCATAGTAGCCTTAGGGTTTTCACTATTAATTGGGTATGCCGGCCTTGCCTCCCTAGGTTCTGCATCATTTATTGCAGTGGGAACATTTACCGTTTATAGCGTGATTGATGTACTTCATTTACCTTTTATTGTCGCAATAATCTTAGGGATTGTGATTGCAGTCATATTAGGGGCGTTATTCGGTATCGTGTCGTTAAGAATTGAAGGGATGTATCTTGCCATAGTGACACTTGGATTAGCTGAAATAATGACCGAAATATTCAAAAACCTCGATAAATTTACAGGTGGCGTGTCTGGAACATCCATGAAACGTATTGTGATGTTCGGGTCAAAACTGTCTGATAGATCAATCTTCATCATCATAATTATTGCGGTTGTAATTGCCATGATTCTTACTTACAACCTCATTAATTCACAATTTGGTAGAGCTTTGCTTTCTATAAAAAATAACCAATCGGCTGCTCAAGCTATGGGTATTAGCGTAATTAAGTATCGTATGATTGCCTTTATTGTTTCCACTGTATACGCTGTATTGGGCGGAATCTTGATGATGACATTTACAAAATACTCAATTAGTAGTTATTGGGGACTGGCCATAAGCTTGAACTTACTGGCGGCGGTAGTTCTTGGAGGGTCTAAGTCAATTTGGGGTGTATTAATTGGAACATTCTTAATTTTCGGATTAGATTTAGTCGTATTCAAAGGAATGAATTTATTCTCAGGGCGTTGGCAAAACTTATCATTAATTATTAATGGAACATTAATCATTGTTGTTGTAATGTTTTATCCAAATGGTTTAATGGGATTATTCAAAGAACTATATTATAAATTTAAGAAGAGGAGAGTTAAAAAAGATGAGCAAGCTTAAACTAACTTACCTCGTTAAGAAAAAGTTTCACCTTAAGAAACAAAAGTCTTATGCTGAAACATTAGTCAATCAGTTTATCGAAACTCAAAATAAGAAACCAGAAGAAAAAAGAAAATCTGTGGAATTTTATGAAGCAAAAGTCATTAAACACATAACTAAAATTGATGACAAGATTCAAAAAGTATCTGCTGAAATTGAAACATTAAACATTGATCTTATTGCTAAAAATCATGCAGAAATAGAGCATTTAACCAAATCTAATCATGCTGATCAGAAAAAAAAGATTGAAATCTTTGAAGATTTTCAAGAATTTCAAAAAGAATCGGATTCAATCTTAAAAATTTCACATTTATCGATGCATTTTGGTGGGTTAAAAGCTGTTAATGATTTATCGTTTGATGTTAAAAAAGGTGAAATATTTGGCTTGATTGGACCAAACGGTGCGGGCAAAACAACGGTATTCAACTGTATTACACAATTTTATAAACCCACTCATGGTGAGGTTTATTTCCAAGATAAAGAAAACAACATCCACAGTTTATCCAATTATAAAGTCCATGATATTATTGATTTTGGTATCGCAAGAACATTCCAAAACGTAGAACTTGTGTGGGAACTTAGTGTCCTAGATAATCTACTTGTGGGGGGACATTCTCTTTATACATCGAATTTTTTCACACAATTGTTTCACTTACCTAAATTAAGAAGAGAAGAAAATGCAGTTAAAAAGCGTGCCTTAGAAGTGATTACAAAACTTGGGTTAACTAATTATCAAAATGCATATCCAGTTGGACTGCCATACGGTATTTTAAAAAGAATAGAACTTGCAAGAACGTTAATGACAAATCCTTCATTAATTATCTTAGATGAACCAGCGGCTGGTTTAAATGATACAGAAACCAATGAGTTGGCTGAGTTAATTAAAGTAATTCAAAAAGAGTTCAATGTGACTATATTCTTAGTTGAACATGATATGAACCTGGTTATGGGTATTTGTGATAGAATTTGTGCGATTTCCTTTGGTCAAAAAATTTGTTTAGGCACCCCAGAAGAAATTCAAAATGATAAGCGTGTTCAAGAAGCTTACTTAGGGGGAGACTAAAATGTCATTATTACAAATTAAAGATTTAGTAATCGACTACGGGATTATTAGAGCGATTAAAGGTGTCAATATGAATGTTGAAAAAGGATCGATTGTTGCGATTCTTGGTGCCAATGGTGCGGGTAAAACAACCCTAATACGAAGTTTAAGTGGGGTGGTTAGAGTAACATCAGGTCATATTCTATTTGATGGGCATGATATCACCAATAAACCTACTTACCAAATTTCTAGAAAAGGGATTATGCAATCGCCTGAAGGTAGACTTATCTTAAATGGATTAACCGTGGAAGAAAACTTGAGGGTTGGCACTTACAGTCTAAGAGACAAAAAGAAATTGAAAGAATTATATGAGTTTGTTTATTCATTGTTTCCAGTATTACTAGAAAGAAAGAAACAACAAGCCTCAACGCTTTCAGGTGGTGAGCAACAAATGCTTGCGATTGGAAGAGCGTTAATGGGTGACCCAGATGTTTTATTACTTGATGAACCATCTTTAGGATTAGCCCCACTTATTGTTAAAAGCATTTTTGAAGTCATTGTCAAAATTAAAGAAGAAGGTAAAACAATCGTTATTGTAGAACAAAACGCCCTTCAAACATTAAAAATTGCGGACTATGCTTATGTTTTAGAACTAGGCTTAGTCAAAATGGAAGGTAAAGCCAACGAATTAATTAATGATGAAAACTTAATTAATGCTTACCTAGGTCAAAAAAAGGATAATACCCTAAAAAAGGGATTAGATAAAGGAGAAAAAGTATGAAAAAAGGTTTATTAGCTTTAGTATTATTACTAAGCGCAGTTGTACTTGCTGCCTGCGGTGGCGAGGGAGTTCGTGGTGTAAAAGTAGTTGATGGCGTTACACACATTAAAGTTGGTAACACAGCATCAAAAACTGGGGCATTTGGTGTTGTAGGTGTACCATTTAGTGCAGCAATTGAATCTGTATTTAAAGAATTCAATGAATCTCAAGATAAATATCAAATTGAATATGTTACTCTTGATGATGCTACAGATCCAGCAATCGGAAGCACAAACACTAAGAAATTAGTTGAAGAAGAAAAGATATTTGCATTAGTGGGTCATGTGGGAACAGGAACAGTTGGGGCAACGCTTGATTATATTATTGAAGAAAACATCCCAATGGTTTATGCTGCTACAGGTGTAAACGATCTATATTTTGAAAATTCACCTAAAAACCCAGTATTCGCAGTTCAACCAATTTACAAAACTGATGGTAGATTAGTTTATGCAAGAGTAACAAACGGTTTATTCTTCGGTGCTGAAAAGAATGAAAAACTTCCTGCAAACTCTAAGATTGGTGTTTTATATACAAATGATGATGCTGGTAAATCCATTAAAGCTGGTATTGACGTAGAAGTTGCATTAGGAAATAATGCTGCTAACGTTGAATTTATGGCTTTTGAAGCTTCAAACGTTGATACAATCGTTGCTGCTATGATGGCTAAAAACCCTGAAGCAATTATCGTTGCTGGTAACCAAGCGCCATTTAACAGTGCATTAGTTGCATTACATGACAAAGGTAATGAAGCACCAGTATTCACATCTTATGTAAATACAAATGCTGCTTCAATCACAAACCAAGCTTATAATTTTGATATTTATGGCCAAGCATGGTTAGATTTATCAACTACTGGTGGTTTTGCTGATTATCAAGAATTCGTTGCTACAATGACTGCTGGTGGTTATGGTGCAGATGCTGGTGCTAACAACTATACTGGTAATGCATTCGCTATGGCTGGTTTCGTTGCTGCTCATGTATTCTTAAGTGGTCTTGAAAACTTAGGTGAAGAAAAACTTACAGTTGAATCATTCATCGATGCTATGGAAGCTAAACCTATTCCAGTTAAAATGGGTGGAACTTTAGATTATTCAGACGGTAAACGTTGGGGTAT